>Ga0302322_100001970_pt1 | contig 17169 bp, 16 predicted proteins | sample Fen_T0_2_FD_203757 | JGI IMG/M metagenome (GOLD analysis project Ga0302322, IMG submission 203757) | Peat permafrost microbial communities from Stordalen Mire near Abisko, Sweden - Fen_T0_2 | ecosystem: Environmental > Terrestrial > Soil > Wetlands > Permafrost | place: Sweden: Abisko... | reverse complement strand
CGCAAGCACGGCAACGTGCCCCTCTAGATCTGGTGCCGGAGGGATTCACATGGTGAAGCTCGCATCGATCTCACCCGACGCCACGCCGGAAGAGGTGGCGGCCATCGTCGCGGCGATCTCGGCCGCCCAGGTCACCGTCGTCGACGACGCCGGCACCGACGACTCATTGCACGAGTGGGTGCACGCGGCGCGCCTGCGTTCACACCGCGCCGGTCTGCAGCGCGGCCCGTGGCGGATGTCGGGCCGCATCGGCCGCCGCGCCCGCGCCTGAGCCACGCCACGCTGCGATGACCGTCGCCCACGCCGAGCTCATCAGCGTGGGGCCCGACGAGGTCGTCGTCACCTTCACGTCGGAGCCCGAGGCGCGCGTCGTCACGCGCGTCGGCGACCGCGAGGTCACCACGACCGGCCCGTTCAACACGGCCGTCGTGCGCGGGCTCGAGCCCGACACCGAGTATGCGATCGCGGTCGAGGGCGCGGCCAACGACGACAAGTGGCTGCCGACGATCGCGCGCACGTTGGTGCAACCGAAGGGGCGGCTGCTCGCGACGATCGCCACTGCGAACGACGTGCACTTCGGCGAGACCGAGTGCGGCAAGACCGGCGATCCCGCGGTCGACGCGGTTGGCCCGGTCCTGCGCGCCGAACCGGGCCAACCGCCGTATCCCGAGATGATGGGCCGCGCGGTCGTCGACGAGATGCTCGCGCTCGATCCCGACGCCGTCGTGGTCAAGGGTGATCTCACCGACAGCGGACGCGACGAGGAGTACGCCGCATTCCTCGCGTGTTACGGGCGGCTCGGCGCGCGCATGCACCATGTGCGCGGCAACCACGACGCGATGCGCGACCCGGAATTGGCGCGCAACGACGCGCCGTTCCGCGTCGACGTCAACGGGCTCACGCTGGTGGTGCTCGACACCGCGGTGCCCGGTCGTTGTGGCGGCGCGCTCGACGCGACGCAGCGCGATTTCGTCGAGCAGGTCGCGAGCGCGACGAGCGGCCCGGTGTTGTTGTTCGCGCACCACCCCGTGTTCCACTGGGACACCGACTACTGCATCGACCCGCCCGACGCCGACGCGCTGGTCGACCTGCTTGCGCGCCATCCCAACGTGGTCGCATCGCTCGCGGGCCACACGCACACGAACCGCGTGGTGCACGACCCGCGCGTGCCCGAGGTCCCGTTCGCCGAGGTGAACTGCGCGAAGGACTATCCGGGCGCGTGGGCGGAGTACCGCGTCTACGAAGGCGGCCTCACCCAGGTGTTGCGGCGCGTGCAACGCCCCGACGCGCGTGCGTGGTCCGAGCGGGCCCGCCACATGATCCAGGGGTACTACCGCGACCTCGTCCTCGGCGGCATCGACGACCGCTGCTTCACCCGCACCTGGTGACAGCCTGGTCGACTGGTCGGGAGGGCGGTCCCGCGGGACCGCCATTCGGCGAGCATGTGACAGTTGGGTGCCGTATACGCCCGTCAATTGTCACTTGCTCGATGGTCAAGGGACATTGGGAAACACTGGGGTGGTCGACTGGTCGACTGGTCGACTGGGCGGTCCCGCGGGACCGCATGTCGACGAATAGGTGTCACTCGACCTGCGCTGGCGCCAGTTTCGTGACACCCGCTCGGGTGGCCGTGAAGTGCTGAGCGGTCCCGCGGGAACCCGCGTCGAGTCCTATCGTGGGCGGTCGTGACGGACGCGCTCGACCGGACGTTGGTGCGCAACATCCTCGAGCACCCCGCCGACTTCCCGTGGCGGATGCAGGACATCGGACTGCTCGGGCTGCGGCTCGACGACCGACGCGAGTTCCGCCTCCATGTCTGGGACCCGGCGAGCCGTGCCGGTGATCCGCCGGTGCACGACCATCCGTACGACTTCACGTCGATCGTGATCGTCGGCGAGCTCGTCAACACCCGATACGTCGAGGATCCGACCGGCATGGAGTTCGAGCGACACCGGTACCGGCCCGGCGACGAAGGCGATCGGCGCACGGACTCGGTGCGGGTCGTGGGCCGTGCAGAGACGCTCGTCGCCGGTGACCGCTACCGCCAACAGGCCGGCGAACTGCACACGAGTCAGTCGGCGCCGGGCACCGTGACGGTCATCCGCTGCACTCGGTTCGAGGAACGGGAACTCACCGTGTGCACCGCACCGGGCACGCCGTGGGTGTCGGGGCTGGCCCGGCCGGCGACGGCGGAAGAAGTACAACGCAGCACGCGAGCCGCGCTCAGGTGGTTCTGAATCAGTGGTTCGCGGCGTACGCGAGCATCTGGAAGTAGACGGTCAGCACCTTGAGGGCGTAGGTGGGATCGGTCGCCCAGTTGCCGTTGCCCATCATGTTCCAGAGCGGGACCTTGCCCTTGAGGTACTCCGTGTCGAACCGGCCCGCGGCCACGATCGGGTCGGCGCCCCAGAGCACGGGAGACGGCGGGTTGGCGAGGGTCTCGCCCCGCGCCGTCGGGTCGGCGTAGGCCTTGAGCAGCTGGATCTGCGCCCGCACGCCGTCACGCGGGGTGGGAAAGCCGGGCTCGCCGTTGCAGCTGTCGCAGGCGCCGAGGCCTGAGTAGTTGTTGTCGAGCGCCTTGCCGAACGACCCGGTCTCGATGATCGCCTGGGCGAACGCGAGTTCCGGGCGCACCTTCTCGGCAGCGCCTTCCTCGAAGTAGATCCTCACGAGGTCGCCGATGGGCAGAGCGCCCGCGAGCTGGTACTTCGCCTTGGTCGAGTCGAACCATGCGGTGACCTGGTCGGCCGTGAGCTGCGCATCGCCCATGACCGGGATCGCGCCGGCCTCGTCGAGCAGCTTCTTCTGCTTCGTCGTCAGCGCCTCGATCGCCTGCTGCGCGTTGACGAGCCGATCGTGTTCCTGCTGCTGCGTGGCCTGCTGCTGATCGAGTTGCTGCTTGCGCGACTCCAGCTCCGCGCCGAGTTGCGAGAGATCGTCGACCTTCAACCCATCGGTGTGCGTCGCGGACTCCGCGTACTTCTTGCCCGCGGTGATGTCGACGACGTGCTGGATGTCGAACGACGCGGCCTCGGGCGTGTTCGAGTGCTGGTACATGTACGCGGCGCGCGCCTTCATCAGGGCCTTGATCCGCGCGATCTCGTTGCGCGCTGCGTCGAGCTTCTGCTGCGTGTCGTCGATCTGGGTCTTGAGCGCCGCGAGCTTGCTCGTCGAGTCCTGCACCTGCACATTGAGTTGCTGGAGCAGCCCCTGGTTCTTGGCGATCTGCGCGGCGAGATCGGCGAGGGCCTGGGCTTCGGGATGTGCGGGCGGGGCGGTGGTCGTCGGCGCGTCGGTGGCGGGGGCCTGGGTCGTGGGCGCGGGAGTGGTGGTGGTTGCGTCCTCGGCCAAGGCGGCGGGTGCGAGCGCGCCGAGCGCGCCGGTCGCGAGACCCGCGACCACGACGAGCGTCAGGATCCGGGAGATCCGGGAGGGTCGACACGCGTCGCGGAACGCCGGGCGGGGGGCCATACACGGTGCTTCGGCAGGATCGGCCCCCGTGTTGAGGCCCGCGCCGCTCCGGTCGCTGCTCCGGTCGCTGCTCCGGTCGCTGCTCCGGTCGTGCGGCTGCGGGTGAGCCAGCCTGTGGACCCACCTGTGGATCAGGTTGTGGATCGAGGTGTGGAGAGGGGGCGTCACCTGTGGACACAAGACCGTCCCGAGGAGAGATCGGCGTAGAGAAGCCCACTCGCGCAGGGCCCCAACGATCTCCTCGGGACGGACTGCCGCCCAGTATTCCCCATCTCGACGCACTTTTCCACCCTCCAACCCGAGTTCTCCACGACCGTTTGTGGATAACGTTCTCCCGTGGCTTCGTCGACCAGCAGCGCCATGGGCGCCGGCCCGACCATCACCAGCCGGTTCCTGGCCACCGTCCGCAGCCGCCCCGACGCCGTGGCCCTCCGCCGGCGGGTGGGCGACGACTACGAGACGACCACCTGGGCCCAGTACGGCGACGGTGCCGCCCGGGTCGCGGCGGGTCTCCTGAGCCTGGGAGTGCAGCGAGGCGACCGGGTGGTGCTGCTCATCGAGAACCGGCCCGAGTTCCACCTCGCCGACGTCGGCGTGCTGGTCGCGGGGGCGACGCCGATCTCGATCTACAACTCCTCGTCACCCGAGCAGATCCGCTACCTCGTGGGCCACTGCGGCGCCCGGGTGGCGATCGTGGACGACGCCGAACACCTCGAACGGATCCTCGCGGTGCGCAACGAGCTCCCGGCGATCGAGCACGTCGTGGTGATCGACGACGAAGCCGTCGATGCCGTCACCCGCAGCACCGGCACCCCCGTCCTCCGCTGGCGCAGCCTGCTCGATCACGAGCCGGTGTCGTTGGAGGACGCCGCCGCAGCCGCCCGGTCCGACGAGCTGGCCACCGTGATCTACACCTCCGGCACGACCGGGCCGCCGAAGGGCGTGATGCTCGACCACGCCAACGTCACGTTCACTGCCCACAGCCTCGAGCAGCGACTCGCGCACGACCCGACCGGCTACCGCATCGTGTCGTACCTCCCGATGGCGCACATCGCCGAGCGGCTCGTCACCCACTACTCGGGGATCGAGTTCGGCTACGAGGTCACGTGCGTGGCCGACATCCGTTCGCTCGGCGCGGAGCTCACGGGAACCAAGCCGCAGTTGTTGTTCGGCGTGCCGCGCACGTGGGAGAAGATCCACAGCGGGATCCAGGCCGTGCTCGCGGTCGATCCGTCACGCGCCGATGTGTTCCGGCACGCGCTCGATCTCGGCGCGCGTGTTGCCGCGCTACACGCCGAAGGGCACGAGCCCGACGCCACGTTGCGCGCCGAACACGTACAGGCCGAGGCCGAGGTGCTGCTGCCCGTGCGCACGCTGCTCGGCCTCGATCAACTCGAGTTCGCGGTCACCGCGGCCGCGCCCATCCCCGTCGAGGTGCTCACGTTCTTCCGCGCGCTCGGTGTGCCGCTGTCCGAGCTCTACGGGCTCTCGGAGTCGACCGGCCCCATGACGTGGGAGCCCTCGCTGGTGAAGCTGGGAACGGTCGGCACCGCGATCCCCGGCATGGAACTGCGCCTCGCCGACGACGGCGAGGTGCTCGGGCGTGGCGGCAACATCTTCCGCGGCTACCTCGACGACCCCGTGAAGACTACGGAAGCGGTCGACGCCGACGGCTGGCTGCACACCGGCGACATCGGCACGATCGACGACGAGGGCTACCTGCGCATCGTCGACCGCAAGAAGGAGCTCATCATCACCGCGGGCGGCAAGAACATCTCGCCCGCCAACATCGAGGCCGCGCTGAAGGCCGAGCCGCTCATCGGCCAGGCGTGCGTGATCGGCGACGACCGGCCCTACCTGGTCGCGCTGCTCGTGCCCGACCCCGACGTCGTGCCCGCGTGGGCCGCCGCCGAGGGGATCGAGGGCGCGTCGCTCGAGGAGATCGCCGCGCACCCCGGGCTGCGCGCCGAGCTCGCGCGCGAGGTCGCGTCGGCCAACCGCCGCTTCTCCGGCGTGGAGCAGGTGCGGAGGTTCGCGGTGCTCGGCCAGGAGTGGCTATCCGACTCCGAGGAGCTCACCCCCACGATGAAGCTCAAGCGCAAGCCCATCGCGGAGAAGTACGCCGCCGAGATCGAGTCCCTCTACACCGACCCCTGATCCCACCGAACTTGCGTCGTGTACTTGGGATAGTTCCAAGCTGGCGACGCAAGTTGGGGAAGAAGCCGGGGGAGGGCGGGTCAGTCGCCGGCGGGGGCGACGGCGACGTGGTCGCGCTCGTGGCCGTTGGCGCGGGCGTCGTCGAGGGCGCGGCCGGCCTGCGCCACGAGATCGGCGGCGTCGAGCCCGTGCGTGGGATAGCAGGCGATGCCCGCCGACACGGTGAGGCTGTCACCCACGGGGCTCGATCGCAGCGCCGTGCGCACGCGGTCGGCCACGATCACGGCCCCGGGCTCCGCCGTGTCGACGAGCACGCCGACGGCCGAGGTCTCGCCGAGGCGGAACACCGCGTCGCTCTCGCGGAGCGTGCGCCATGCCACCGCGCCGAGCACGGTGACGGCCTCGTCGCGCGCTTCCTCGGGAGCGGACTCGAAGCCGTCGAGCTGCCAGAACACCACGGCGACGGGTTGCACCTTGCGGCGCGCCGACGCCACTGTCTGCGCCAGCAGCACGGGGAGGTGCCGCTCGCGCAGGAGCCCCGACACGGGGTCGATCTCCCACTCCTCGGTGTCGGTGCCGGGCGGCAGGTCGGCCGCGACCGATGCCGCGGCGCGCGCCTCCGCGATCGACGACTCCTCGGACAGCTCGGCCTCGGCCTGCTCGAGCCGACGGCGTGCATTGCGGGCCTGGAAGCGCGTTTCCCAGATGTCCTCCTGCGCGCGCCGACGCTCGGTCTCGACCCGGGCGGCGACACCCGCGAGCGCGAGCGCGACCATGCCCGCGGCGAGGCCGAACACCGGCTCGTCGAACACGACGGCCACCACGCCGAATGCCAGCCCCAGCGCGCCGAGGACGAGGCACACCGTGGGCAGGTGCCGATCGCCCGGCGTGGGGGGCCCACCGGGCCGTGCCTGGTCGGGGTCGGGCTCGACGCGCGGGCGGAAGCGGGCGTTCATCGGATCCCTGACGCGTCGGTCTGGCCGGTCTGGCCCGCAAGGTCGGCCAGTTCGGCGATGATGTCGCCGAGGCGGAAGTCCTTGGGCGAGTAGACGCGCGCCACGCCGGCGGCGAGCAGTTCCGGGCGGTCGGCTTCGGGGATGATCCCGCCGACGACCACCGGCGCGGCGACGCCCTCGGCACGCAGGCGCCGCACGGTCTCCGGCACGAGCAGCCGATGCGAGCCGGACAAGACGGAGAGGCCGACCAGGTCGACGTCTTCGTCCCGTGCGGCGGCGGCAATCTGCTCGGGCGTGAGGCGGATGCCCTGGTACACGACCTCCATGCCCGCGTCGCGCGCGGCGACGGCGATCTGCTCGGCGCCGTTGGAGTGGCCGTCGAGGCCGGGCTTGCCCACGAGGATGCGCACCGGGTGCCCGAGCGCCGCGGTCGCGACCTTCACGCGCTCGCGCGCCTGGGCCATGACGGCGCCCGGCGCGTGCACACCGCCCACGCCGGTGGGGGCGCGGTACTCACCGAACACGTCGCGCAGCGCGCCGGCCCATTCGCCGACGGTGCCGCCTGCGCGCGCGAGCGTGATGGTGGGAAGGGTGAGGTTGTCGGTGCCGCGTGCCGCGTCCCGCAACGCGTCGAGTGCGGCCGTCACTGCAGTGTCGTCGCGCGCTTCGCGCCACGCGGCGAGGTGCTCGAGCTGCTCGCGCTCGGCGGCTTCGTCGACCACGAGGATCGAGTCGCCGTCTTCATCGGCGAGCGGCGAGTCGGCCGTCTCCACGAAGCGGTTCACGCCGACGACGGTGATGTCGCCGCTCTCGATCCGGCGCACCCGTTCCGCGTTGCTCTGCACGAGTCGTTGCTTCATCGCGTCGATCATCGAGAACGCGCCGCCGCCGTCGAGCACCCACTGCAACTCGGCCCGCGCGGCTTCCGCGAGCTCGGTGGTCTTCGCCTCCACCACATGGGAACCGGCGAAGATGTCGTCGTACTCGAGCAGGTCGGTCTCGAAGGCGAGCACCTGCTGGATGCGCAGCGACCATTGCTGGTCCCACGGTCGCGGGAGCCCCAGCGCCTCGTTCCAAGCAGGTAGCTGGATGGCACGCGCCCGTGAGTCCTTCGCCAACGTGACGCCCAGTGTCTCGAGCACGATGCGCTGCACATTGTTCTCGGGCTGCGCCTCGGTGAGGCCGAGCGAGTTGACCTGCACGCCATAGCGGAAGCGGCGGAGCTTCTCGTCGGTGACGCCATAGCGCTCGGCGAGGAGCGCTTCCCACAGCTGCCCGAACGCGCGCAGCTTGCACGTCTCCTCCACGAAGCGGATGCCCGCGTTCACGAAGAACGAGATGCGGCCCACCACTTCGGGGAACTCTTCGGCGGTGACCTGCCCGGAGTCGCGCACCGCGTCGAGGATGCCGATCGCGGTGGCCAGGGCGTACGCGATCTCCTCGACCGGAGTCGCGCCCGCCTCCTGCAGGTGATACGAGCACACGTTGATCGGGTTCCACTTCGGCACATGCCGCACCGTGTGGCACACGAGGTCGACGGTGAGCCGGCGCGACGCCTCGGGCCCGAAGATGTACGTGCCGCGCGACAGGTACTCCTTCACGATGTCGTTCTGCGTGGTGCCCGCGAGCGCCGACGCGTCGATCCCACGCTCCTCGGCCAACGCGAGGTACATCGCGAACAGCCACATCGCCGTCGCGTTGATCGTCATCGAGGTGTTCATCTCCTCGATGGGGATCGCGTCGAACAACACGCGCATCTCACCGAGGTGCGGCACCGGCACGCCCACCTTGCCGACCTCACCGCGTGCGAGCGGGTGATCGGGGTCGTAGCCCGTCTGCGTGGGCAGGTCGAAGGCGACCGACAGGCCGGTCTGACCCTTGGCCAGGTTGCCCCGGTACAGCTCGTTCGAGGCGCGCGCGGACGAGTGTCCGGAGTACGTGCGCATCACCCAGGGACGGTCCGCCATGTCCACCATCCTCGCGCGCGCCGCGGGGCGCGCTTCCGGCTCGGCGCCGGGACGGATCAGTACTCGTAGAAGCCGGCGCCGCTCTTGCGACCCAGGCGCCCCGCCGCGACCATGCGGCGCAGCGCGGGCGCCGCGGAGTAGTTGGGGTCGCGGAACTCGGTGTAGAGCGCGTCGAGGATGGCCAGGCTGGTGTCGAGGCCCACGAGATCGAGCAGCTCGAGCGGCCCCATGGGGAAATTGCAGCCGCCGCGCATCGCGGTGTCGATGTCGTCGCGCGACGCCACCTGGTTCTCGAACAGCTTCACCGCGTTGTTGAGGTAGGGGAACAGCAGCGCGTTCACCACGAACCCCGCCTGGTCCTTCACCGTGACCGCGGTCTTGCCGCAGCGTTCGACGAACTCCCGTGCCGCGGCGAGCGTGGCCTCCGACGTGGTGAGTGCGGGCACCACTTCCACGAGCGTCATCGCGGTGGCGGGGTTGAAGAAGTGGATCCCGCACACCTGGTCGGGGCGGCGGGTCTCCATCGCCATCTCCACGACCGGGAGCGTGGAGGTGTTGGTGGCGAGGATGGCCTCGGGCTTGCAGATGCGATCGAGCTCGGCGAAGAGGTGCTGCTTCGCCGCGAGGTCCTCGACGATCGACTCGAGCACGAGGTCGCAGTCGGCGAGCGCGTCGAGCTCGGTGACCGCGGTGACGCGCTCGGCGATCTCGACGGCCTGCTCCTCCTCGATGCGCGCCTTGCTCACCTGGCGATCGAGGGACTTCTTCAGGCTCGCGACCATCTGGTCGGCGCCGGCCTGCGAGCGACTGCGCAGCACGACGGTGCAGCCGGCCTTCGCCGCGACCTCGGCCACGCCGGACCCCATGATCCCCGAACCGACGATGCCCACACGCTCGATCGCCATGACGCGACCCCCCACTTCCCGAAGTCCTCGACCTTGGACAGCCAGTTTCTGAAAGACCGTCAAGTTACCAGCTGGTAGCAGAATCCGGTCATCGAAACCGGCCCGGGAGGGGGCCCGGAGGGGGCCGGGAGGTGGTGACTGCTCCCGGTAGGCTCCGCGGCCATGAGTGCACGCCGAGGTTCGGGTCCGTTCGTCCTGGTCGGGGGCGGTGAGTTCGGCGGCGCCTGCCGCGAGCTCGACGCCGAACTGCTCGCCACGAGCGGTGCCAAGGAAGTGCTGGTCCTGCCGACGGCGGCCGCCTTCGAGCGCCCGGAGCACGTGGCCGCGGCGGCGACCGCCTGGTACGAGGGGCTCGGCGCCAAGGTCCGGGTGCTCGACGTGCTCCGGCGCACCGACGCCGAGGACGCCACGCTGGCCGAAGCCGTGCGGAAGGCGAAGTTCGTGCACGTGGCCGACGGCTCGCCGCTGCACCTGCGCTCGGTGCTCAAGGACTCCGCCGTGTTCGATGCGATGCTCGCCGCCTGGGCCGGCGGCGCCGTGCTCGTGGCCTCCGGCGCGGGAGCCACGTTGCTCTGCGACCCCATGGTCGATCCTCGGGGCGGGGCCTATACGGTCGGGCTGGGTGTGGTGCGCGACCTCGCGGTCTTCCCGTACCACGGGTCCGCGGCCGCCCACCTCCGCGAGCGCTCGATCGAGTTGCTCCCCGCCTCGGCCACCCTCGCGGGTGTCGACGAGGACACCGCGCTCGTGCTCGAGGGCGACTCGTGGCGGGTGGCCGGCGCCGGGTCGGTCACCGTGTACGCCGGCGGTACCGGCGGCACGACGACCGTGTTCTCCGCCGGGGACACCGTCCCCGGCCTGCCCACCTGATCAGCTCTCGCGGATCGTCACCTTGTTGACGTAGACCTTCTTGGTCGGCGTTCCCGCGGAGTCCGCCACACCGAAGGTGTTGATCTTCTGCGCGACCTTCAGGCCCGCGGCGTCCATCGTGCCGAGGCTGGAGTAGGCGTAGGGCGGACCGCCGAGTTGCTTCGCCCCGTTGTCGCTCACCACGAGGAAGAACTGCGATCCGGTGGTGCCGGCGCCCGCGTTGGCCATTGCCACCGAGCCGCCCTTGTACCCATCGGCGGGGGGCTCGTCGGGGAGCGTGTAGCCGGGGCCGCCGGTGCCGTCGCCCTTCGGGTCGCCGCCCTGGTCGACGAAGTCGGTCACGATGCGGTGGAAGAGGGTGCCGTTGTAGAAGCCCTCCTTGGCCAGGAACACGAAGCTGTTCACCGACTGGGGGGCGTTGGCGGTGTCGAGGGTGATCCTGATCTTGCCGCAGCTCGTGTCCATCTCGGCCACATAGGTCTTCGAGGTGTCGATGGTCATCTTCGGCGCCGCGCTGTATTGCTTCGACGTGTTCTTGGCGGGTGCCTTCGCCCCGCAGGCGACGTTCGCGGAGCTCGAGCTCGAGGAGCTGCCGCTGTTGTTGGTGATCTGCAGGATCACGAAGATGATCACGAACGGGATCAGGAGCAGTCCGAAATTGCGGATGCTGCGATTCCGCTTGTGCTTCTTCTCCGCCTCGAATTCCGCGACCCGGCGGGCGTCGCGGTTCTGGCGCTGGCGTTCACGCTTCTCTGAACTGGGCACGGCCGGGGAGTCTACCGACGCGATATCCGGGGGGAGGATCGCCGGGGCCCTTCGGTAGGCTGGCTCGTTGTGAGCCTGCTCGTCCAGAAGTTCGGTGGCACTTCGGTCGCCGACCCCGATCGCATCAAGGCCGTCGCCGACCGCATCGTGCGGAGCCGTCGCGAGGGCAACGACGTCGTGGTCGTGGTGTCGGCCATGGGGAAGACCACCGACGACCTCGAACGCCTCGCCAACCAGGTGAGCCGTGATCCCGCGGCCCGGGAAATGGACATGCTGCTCACCTCGGGCGAGCGCATCTCGATCGCCCTGCTGTGCATGGCCATCATCGACCAGGGCGAGCCGGCGCAGAGCTTCACCGGCTCCCAGGCCGGCATCGTCACCGACACCGCGCACCGCAAGGCGAAGATCCTCGAGATCAAGGCCGACCGCATCCGCGAGGCCCTCGGCACCGGGCACGTGTGCGTGGTCGCCGGTTTCCAGGGCATGTCCACCGACCGGGCCATCACCACGCTCGGCCGCGGCGGCTCCGACACCACCGCGGTCGCGCTGGCCGCCGCGCTCGAGGCCGACGTGTGCGAGATCTACACCGACGTGTCGGGCGTGTACACCGCCGACCCGCGCATCGTGCCCGACGCGCGCCGCCTCGACCGCGTCTCCTACGACGAGATGCTCGAGATGGCCGCCACCGGCGGTCGCGTCCTCGCGCTGCGTTCCGTCGAGTTCGCCCGCAACTACAACGTTCCCGTCCACGTGCGCTCGAGCTTCAGCTACGAGCCCGGCACGTGGGTCACGGATTCCGAGGAGCACACCATGGAGGACCCGATCATCTCGGGCGTCACCCACGACGTCTCCGAGGCGAAGGTCACGATCTTCCGCGTCCCCGACCGACCGGGTGTCGCGGCCAAACTGTTCCGACCGCTTGCCGACGCGAACCTCGTCGTCGACATGATCGAGCAGAACGTGTCGACCGAGGGTCACACCGACATCTCGTTCACCGTGCCGAAGTCCGACCTCACGCGCACGATGGAGGTGGTCGAGACCGTCGTCACGGCCATCGAGGCCGGCGGCGCGACGTCCGACGAGAACATCGGACGCGTGTCGGTGGTGGGCGCGGGAATGAAGACCAACCCGGGTGTCGCCGCGAAGATGTTCGAGACGTTGGCCGCCGAGGGCGTCAACATCGAGATGATCTCCACGTCCACGATCCGCATCTCCTGCGTTGTCGCCGAGCCCGATGTGGAGCGTGCGGTCCGCGCGCTGCACGCGGCATTCGAGTTGGAGAAGGCCTGATGGCCGGCGCCTCCAACCCGAACGGCGCACGCGTCGGTCTCGTCGGGGCCACCGGCCTCGTCGGCACCGAGATGCTGCGGCTCTTCGAGTCGCGCAACTTCCCCGTGGGCGAGCTGCGCGCGTTCGCGTCGGCGCGTTCCGAGGGTCGCACGCTCCCGTTTGCCGGCGTCCCCGGTGGCGAGGTCGCGTGCCAGGTGCTGCGCGACGGCTGCTTCGACGGCCTCGATCTCGTGGTCGTGGATGTCGACGACCCCATCTCGCTCGAGTGGTCACCGCAGGCCGTGGCCGCGGGCGCGCGCGTGGTCGACAAGTCGGCGGCGTTCCGCATGGAGCCCGACGTGCCGTTGGTGATTGCCGAGGTCAACCCCGACGACTTGCGCGAGCTGCCGCGTGGCATCGTGTCGTCGCCCAACTGCACCACCACGGTGCCGCTGATGGCGCTGGCGCCGCTGCACCGCGCCGCGGGCATCCGTCGCATGGTGGTGTCGAGCTACCAGTCGGTCTCCGGCGCCGGGCAGCCCGGCATCACCGAGCTCGACGAGCAGTGGACCAAGGGTGCGGGCCACCCCGACGCATTCCTGCGTTCCGGTACCGGCGAGCTCGAGGCCGGCACCGTGTGGAAGAAGCCGATCGCGGGGAACGTGATCCCGCAGGCCGGCTCGATCAAGGAGTTCGGCTACACGTCGGAGGAGTGGAAGATGGCGCACGAGACGCGCAAGATCCTCCACGCGCCCGAGATCCGTGTCACCGCCACGTGTGTGCGCGTACCCGTGTACGTCGGCCACGGTGTTGCCGCCAACGTGGAGTTCGAACGGCCGCTGTCGCGCGCCGAGGCGATCGAGATCCTGCGCGACGCGCCCGGCGTGCTGCTCGTCGACGACGGCGACGGCGCACCCACCCCCATGGACGCGGCCGGCATCGACCCGATCCTCGTGGGTCGCGTCCGCGAGGACCAGTCGCAGGCCAACACGCTCGACCTGTGGGCCACCGGCGACAACGTCCGCAAGGGCGCCGCGCTCAACGGCATCCAGCTCGCGGAGCTATTGCTCCGCGTCTGAACCGGGTGGACCGGTGCCGGGGTCCGCGCCCGGGTCGACCGCACCCGGCTCGACCGCACCCGGGACCGGCCCGGTGACCTCGGCGACACCCGCGACACCGACGCGCGACGGCACCACCCGCGCGCCGTACATCCCGACGAGGCGCGCCACCAGGGTGACGAGGAAGATCTGGCCCATCATCGCCTCGAACGTCACCAGCACACGCCCGGTGCTCGTGCCCGCGGTGAGATCGCCGAACCCGACCGTGGTGATGGTGGTGAACGAGAAGTAGAGGAAGTCGATGTTCTCGGGCTGGATCTTCTGCGCGAAGAATCCGGTGGGCTCGAGCTCGTTCACCCAGGCGTACAACCCGGAGAACGCGATCGCGATCAGCACGTAGATGCAGATCGCGCCGAGGATCGTCTCGAGGTTCACGATGTCGTGGCGCAGGATCCGGTTCAGGATCACGACCGGCGCGGCGAGCACGAGCAGGAACATCAGGAACGACGAGCCGAAGCCGGTGCGCTCGTTGAAGATGGCCTGGAGCAGGTTGGCCGTCTCCGCGACCGCCACGATCGCGATGCCGAGGTGCAGGCCCCGGGACCGCACGTGCGAGGTGTGCAACGTCAGCAGCATCACGACGCCCAACATCATGCTGATGACCCACCGGCCCCACAGGCTGGCGTGCGGGATCGCCGCCATCACGATGTAGAGCGCGATCAGCAGCGCGAGGAGCAAGCCGTAGCTGTCACCGCGGGCAAAGCGTTCGGCGTAGGCCTCGCGGCGACGCGAACGCGCGTCGGGGGGAGTGGTCGCGTCCATGCGCCGATGGTGGCACGCAGTTTTCGCGGAGCCGGTGATACCCGCGGCGGCGGATCCCGGTGAAACTTGAGCCATGACGGCGCCTCGGGTCAGGAGGCTCACGGCAGCGGGGGGAGTGCTGCCGGTGCCCTTCCTGGCGGGAGGCCCGTCATGGCGTTGTCCCTGCAGTATCGGCGGTCGACGAGCGCGGAGTAAGCGCGATTGCCACCTGTTCGCTCCGGGTTCCTGCACTGTTCACCGCGGCGCGGCCGAGCGCCCTGCCTGCTAGGGTGTTGAGAATGGTTCTCAGAAAGCTGACGTTCGGGATTGGTGTCGCGGTGGTCCTCGTGACCCTCGCCGCCCTCGTTCCCGCCGGTCCGGCCGGGGCCGTCGACCGCAAGAAGGTGGTGGCCGCGTTCTATCCCGTCGCCTGGGCGGCGCAGCAGGTGGGGGGAGACCGGGTGCAGGTCACCAATCTCACGCCCGCGGGTGCCGAGCCGCACGATCTCGAGCTCAATCCCGACCAGATCGACGGCCTGCTCGGCGCCGACCTCGCCATCGTGATGGGGAAGGGGTTCCAGCCCGCGGTGGAGGACGCCGCGGGCCAACGCGACGGCGTGACCCTGCGCCTCCTCGACCGCCTGCCCACGAAACGGAACGACCCGCACGTGTGGCTCGACCCCGTGCTCATGCAGAAGATCGTGGAGCAGGTGCGGGCCTCACTCACCAAGGCCGATCCCGGGGGTGCCAAGGTCTATGCGCGCAACGCGGCCGCGCTGGACATCCGATTGCGGTCGCTCGACGCGCGCTACCGCGACGGACTCACCCGGTGTGCCCGCAAGGAAATCGTGACGGCACACGAGGCATTCGGTTACCTCGCCGGCCGGTACGGGTTGGTGCAGCAGGGTGTCGCGGGCCTCGCGCCCGACGCCGAACCCGACGCGAAGCGCATCGCGCAACTGACCGATCTCGTGCGCCACGATGGCGTGACGACCGTGTTCACCGAATCGCTGGTGTCACCGCGCATCGCCGACACATTGGCCCGCGAGGCCGGGGTGAAGACGGCCGTGCTGAACCCGCTCGAAGGGCTCACGGACCAGGAACGGTCCCGGGGCGACGACTACCTCACCGTGATGGACGCCAACCTGGCGAAGCTTCGCCGCGCGCTGGGGTGCACCTGAGCAGCGGGGTGACGCGCGCCTGTTCAGCTGAGGGTCGCGACGATGTACCCGAGGCGCCGTTGGACCTCGACGGGAGTCGTACCGAGGACGCGGGCCAACTCGACGACGTCCTCGTCGCGGATGGTCGCCAGCTTCACGGGGGTGCGGCGCAGCTCCATCACGGTGCGCAGGTACTCGCGCAGGAAGCGGTCCTGGTCCTCGTCGCTCATGTGCGTGCGGGCGCCGAGCACCGCCGCGCCGATCGCGAGGGTGAGGTGGTACCCGGGCGGGATCAGCTCGCCGTACTCCACGCCGCACGCGGCCGCGATCTGGCGCAGCTCGGCCTCGGACGGCGCGGCGTGCCCGGTCTCGACGAGGTCGAGCCGACGCGTCTCCATGTGGGCCGCCCGGGCGAGGTCGGGCCGGGAGAGCCCGGCGACGATACGGGCCGCGGTCACCCGGCGGGCGAGTTCACGGCGTTCGACGATGGCATCCGGTTCGGTGAGCACGCTGCGGAGTCGACCTCCGGCGGCTCCCGCTGGATGCCCAATTCTGATCAGTCCGACCCCTCCGCGCCTTGATGTGCCTCGATGTGCAAGGCTGCCCGCCGCCAGTCAGCCCGCCAGTCAGCCTGCCGAATCGGCTGCCCGAGCCCAGGAGGACCCCACCGTGCCCGTCGCCCCCGAACTCGAGCCGTACTGCACCCCTCCCGGCGAGGGCGCCACCGAGATGCCCGACCTCGCCGAGCTGCGCCCCATGTTCGAGGCGATGGCGTCGATGTGGGACCTCGCCGAGCCGTCCGCGCTGCGGTCCACCGAGCACCGCACCGTACCGGGGCCTGCCGGTGAGATTCCCGTGGTGGTGTACACGCCCGAGGGGGAAGGTCCGAGGCCGCTTGTCCTCTTCATCCATGGCGGCGGCTTCTTCCTCGGCTCCCCGCACTCGCACGGACCGGTGGCCCGGGAGATCGCAGCCCGGTCGGGGCGGGTCGTGGTGTCGGTCGACTACCGCCTCACACCCGAGCACGAGTTCCCCGCCGCGGTGGATGACTGCTTCGCCGCATTGCAGTGGGTCGCCGCCAACGCTGCCGACCTCGGCGGTGACCCTGCGCACATCGCCGTCTGCGGTGACAGCGCAGGCGGGAACCTCAGCGCGGTGCTCGCGCTGCGTGCCCGCGGCGAAGGCGGCCCCGCGATCGAGGCGCAGGCGTTGATCTACCCCGTCACCGACAGCGCGTGCGACAGCGTCTCGATGGTCGACAACGCCGAGGGCTACATGCTCACCGCCAGCTCGATGCAGTGGATGTGGAGCATGTACGTGCCCGACGAGGTTGCGCGGACGCAGGCCTACGCGTCACCGTTGCGCGCGCCCGACGTGTCGGGGCTGCCACCCGCGATCGTGATCACCGCCGAGTTCGACCCATTGCGCGACGAGGGCGAGGCGTACGCGGCGAAGCTCGCCGCCGCGGGCGTGACGGTGCAGCAGGTTCGCTTCGACGGCATGATCCACGGTTTCGTGCAGATGCTCAACGTCACCCCGCGGGCCAGCGAGGCGATCGATCTCGTGGCCGCGCACCTGCGCGCGCACGCCTGAAGCGCGCCCGCGGTCGGATCAGGCCGGCACTGCCGACAGGCCGTGCTCGCGCGCCCACAGTGCGGCCTGCGTACGGTCGGTCACGCCGAGCACCGAGAACACCCGCGTGAGATGGGCCTTCACCGTGCGCTCGGCGATCCCGAGGCGGCGGGCGATGAGTTTGTTCGGCAGTCCGTCGGCCACACACTCGAGCACCT
>Ga0302322_100001969_pt1 | contig 17169 bp, 12 predicted proteins | sample Fen_T0_2_FD_203757 | JGI IMG/M metagenome (GOLD analysis project Ga0302322, IMG submission 203757) | Peat permafrost microbial communities from Stordalen Mire near Abisko, Sweden - Fen_T0_2 | ecosystem: Environmental > Terrestrial > Soil > Wetlands > Permafrost | place: Sweden: Abisko... | reverse complement strand
CGTCGGTCCTCGAGATACTCGAATCACAACGTCTGACCGCTCGTCCCTATTCCGTTTCTGCCCTGCAGAATTTCGCGGCCTGTCCCTACCGGTTTCTGCTTTCAGCGATTTATCGGCTCGAACCGCGTGAAGAGATGGTGCCGCTTGAAGAGATGGATCCGAGATGTTGTCGGCAGCCGAACAACTTCAGCGCTGGGTAGCGCACAAGCCCAATGGTGATCCACAGGTTCCTACCGAGTTCGCTGGTCATAGGGCGACACTTGATTCGTTCTTCGTTCAGATTGAAACTCTCCAGAACATACTCGGTCGTAATCTTGAGGGCGTAAGCTTCAGCGATCTGAGGACGCTAGTCGCTTCCCTCGCATCCGACCGCACGACGCCTTACGTTCTTCCTAAGCTGACCTCTATTGAGCGTGAGCTCGATGCTCTCGGGGCATCTCCCCTGGTGGGGGAGCTGCGCGACTCCAAGCCGGTTCCAGACAAATGGACTGCGACGTTCGATTTCGCTTGGCTCGCTTCTACGCTCGATGCTGCTTGCGAGCAAGACCCCGAAATTCGTAGTTTTCGGGGACGGACTCACAGCGGTTTCGTTGAAGAATTTGCTGACCTCGACGAGGAGCGAATCGAGTTGGCTGCGGCTCGCGTGCGGAGGGTCCATGGAGAACGTGCAGTCGCGGCAATGAATGCCCATCACGACCAGGAGTTGTTAATACGCGGCGAGACGCAACGAAGCAGAAAGCACTTGCCACTTCGAAAGCTCTTCGCCCAAGCCGGTGATGTTCTGACGGCAGTCTGTCCATGCTGGATGGCCAGCCCCTTGTCGGTCAGCCAATTGCTCGACGGCGGGAAGCGCTACTTTGATGTTGTGGCCTTCGACGAAGCCAGCCAGGTGCTCCCGGAGGACGCAGTATGCGCCATCTTACGGGGAGAAAAGCTTGTCGTTGCCGGGGATCGCAACCAGTTGCCGCCGACCACGTTTTTCGCTGCTGGTGACGATGATCTCGATTCCGAAGAAGAAACCGGGGCAGCCGAAGGATTTGAGAGTCTTCTAGACTTGGCGAACGCTTTTCTGCCCTCTAATTATCTCGACTGGCACTATCGCAGTCGCGATGAATCGTTGATCGCTTTCTCCAACCATCACATCTATCGCGATCGGCTGATCACTTTTCCGGGACCCGGCGGCACACCCGCAATTTCTCACGTGTTAGTCACCCAACAACTCGGTGCGGACGGTGAGGAAGAAAGCTGCGGAGCCGAGGTGCGGAGAGTGGTTGAGCTGGTCCTAGAACATGCTCGCACTCGTCCGCTGGAAACGCTAGGGATCATAGCTATGGGGATCAAGCATCGCGACCGGGTGCAAGGAGCTCTGGACAGAGCGCTGCAGGGTCATGCAGAGCTTGATGAGTTCTTCGACCAGGGCAAGCATGAGCGGTATTTCGTCAAGAACCTCGAATCAGTGCAAGGCGACGAGCGTGACGCCATTATCATCACGGTCGGTTATGGCAAGGATCGAGCTGGGAATTTACCTTTTCGGTTTGGACCCTTGATTCCTGAAGGCGGCCGACGACGATTGAACGTTGCAGTCACTCGTGCGCGGCAGCGACTAACTATCGTTTCATCCTTCAGTCACCTTGACATGGATCTGAAACGCGTACGGCCCGGGAGTGGCGTTGAGTTGTTGAGAAACTATCTTGAGTACGCAGCCAGCGGTGGCAAGCGCCTGGGTGATGCAACTCTTAGCACCGTCGCTCCCAACGATTTCGAGCAGGACATCCAAGATGCGTTGGAAGCTCGCGGGCTGAGGCTCATACCCCAGCTTGGCGCATCCCAGTATCGGATCGATATCGTCGCCGAACACCCGCGCAAACCCGGCCGTTATGTGCTGGCCATCGAGTGTGATGGAGCGACCTACCATTCCAGCAATACCGCCCGAGATCGGGACCGGCTCCGCCAACATCAGCTGGAAGCCCTCGGTTGGCGCTTCCATCGCATCTGGTCTACCGACTGGTTTATGCACAAGAGTGAAGAGGTTGAGCGCGCTATCAAAGCATTCGGCGAGGCGGTTGAGTGGGCGGACCGAGTAGATGCCACGGGACAATCCGCTGCTCGAAACGGCGGCGCACAACATAATGGCAACGGAGCAAACCACAATACCGAAGGCAATGCCCTCAAGGCGAATCGAGGAAGCAGCGGCAGGAGCCCACGCCCACCCGTTCCCCAGCGAAGCTCGATCACGGAGTACACCTCAAACGAGCTTGCTCGCCTGATTAGTTGGGTGACTTCAGACGGTCAACTCCGCACTGATGATGAAGTGCTAAGAGAGATGGTCGAGGTGCTTGGCTTCAAGCGTCGCGGTGCACGCATCGACTTAAGGCTCCGCCAGGCCATTCATCAGTGGCGGGGGCAAATTGGAGCGCAGGACTCAAAGACGCCGGGCCGATGAACCTATGCTGGCAGGGGTGCGCATGATCCTGTCATCGGCGTACAGTCCCTCCACCTCCGCAGCTCTGTTAGTAGGCTGAGACAGGTGGCGCGACTTCAGGACCGTACGCCGACACTTCCGGTAGGGGCTACTGAGGGCGGACGGATTGCAGAAACCCCGCCAGCTTCGCCGTCGCTTTATACTGCGGAATTGGCTCCAGCTCCTTGAACGCGCTGGTGAAGGCGTTTGACAGGCTCCACATGGTCCGCGGCTGGAACTCCTCATGCACAGGCTCAAAGTAGAGATCGTGTACGCGTCGAACCAAATGCTTCGGAAACCCGGACTCCTCCTCGATGAACGCCTGGTAGATCAACAGCTTTGCCGAAGCCGTGGACAACTGCAGCGCCTGCCATTCTTCGACTTGCTGCTTCAGCGGACCGAAGTTCCTCTGCATCCGATCGACACCGATGGCCAGACTGTCTTCAAGTGAGAAGTGCTTGGAATGCTTTGCGAGCACGGGAGTGTATTCCCCGTGAAACGCGAGGTTCTCGCAGACGAAGACTCTCAGGCCAACGGTGCATGAGAGCCGGAACGATTTGTCATGGCTGTTCCTCAGGCCGATCGCGAACCGGCAGCCGTCGAAGCCGGAGCTCAAGTCCATCACGCCGAACATCCGCATCCCGTCGGATGACACGGCATATTCCTCCCGCACCACGCCGATCTGGCGAAATCCGAGGGCTTCGATCAGCTTGTCCACCACCGCGATATGGGGAATGGGTTTGTGTGTTGCTGTCCCAACGGGCGTCGCCACCCGAGCCAGTTCTTCCCGGGTTAGCTTGGTGCCGTAGGAGCACAGCGTCATGGTCGGAGTTGGGGCTGGTATGGGGCTGAGAATTGCCCCAACTGGCTGGTCCTGCTCGATTACGGTTGTTTCTTGCATCGCATCTCCTCCAAACGAAAATCGGGAGAGCCAGCAGACAAAGAGGTCTGCGACTCTCCCGAGTGGGTTATGCCGCTTCCGGCGGTGCGGCGCCCGACATCATCAGACGTCTTCGTCTGTGCAATTGGGCAATTACATGGCTGTGAGCTTTAGGCCGCGCGAACCAATCCGTTGGTAATCAGATCGAGGAACCAGAGCTGGTCCACCTTGCGCAGGTCAATGTCGGTGGGGTGTTCGAGGATAAAGCGGCGGACATCCTTCTCTTGGATCAGGTAGCTGTCGCCGTTCTGGTGCGGGCCTCGTGCCGTGCCTCGGAATTTGGCCTTCAAATGGCCGCTCTTGATCCAGCGCGTCACGGCGTGAGGGTCGATCCCCAGCGCTTGCGCAAGACTGTAGGCGGAGTAGAAGCTGCCATCATGTTTGAACCGCATCCGCTTAAGCTTGAGGTGGATTCCGGTCACGGTGCGAGAGTATCCGGCAGCCTTCAGCTTCAGACGGATTCGCTCGTCGCTCATCCACGCATGCCGCGCCAGAATGCCTAACTCCGCCTCGCTCCATGGCAGCTCTTTCGTGCGGGCAAGACCCAACTCGCGGGCACGCTTCTTCAGCGCCCAATGCGGCATGCCGACCTTCTTGGCCAGTAGGCGGATGCCGGGTCGCGTCTTCGCGTCTCTATGGCTGAGATAGGTCTCCCGGATGAACTGGTCGATCTGGTCGGTGAAGACGTACTTGCGTCGGCTCTGAACTTTGGTGAAACGCGGGTCGCAGCATGCGACCTGCCTCAGATGGACTGTACGCGAAGAGCCAGTGCAGGCCTCTTCCATAGAAATCTTTCCCATATTGTTTCTCTTCTGGGGTGAAGCAAACAAGGATGTCCGGTGCGGAATTCCCGACTGATGAGTGGTCGATACTACAGCCTGCCAAATCCGTACGGCTACGATTCAGACGTCCGTGCGAGACTTTACAAGCAGATTGCTGGTTCCGTGTGATTTCCGATTGGCGACGATGCAGTTGGAACTACTTTGACTTGCCCCATGCGCGTTTATGTGGACCGATGCTTGCCCAGCTCTCCGAGAACTGCTTCCAACTCCAGATCACGGCGCTGGCGATTTCTCGAAAGCTGCTTGGTTCAAGTCGTGCCCTCAAACGTGATTCACCACCATGTACTCGAACAACCTTCAGTCCATCGGCTTCCCCGCAACGCAATTTTCATCGCAATGCCGGCCGCACGACCGGACGCTCCAGCCTACGCGCTAATCGGAGTAACAAAGTCATCTCGCATTCGAAATGCTGCGGATGATCCGAGGTCGATCAGAGCGTCCAGCAACATCAGAACGGCTTCTCGGAGTGCTGCCTTCTCCTTTAGCAAAAGTGGCTTCGAATAGACGTAGCGCTGAAGCAAAACTTCCAGACGGTATCTCGTATTGCTATTTCCGAGCAATTGCCTGGGATCGCCTGCTATCGCCTTTTTATGAATCTGTACGAAGGCCTGCGGCAACGATTGTTCGCCTACGTGATAGAGGAAACGGATGTATGCGTCCATTACGCATGCAGATGGCGCCAGCGTCTCGAACAAATTATGAATGTGCTGTACGTGGCCTTCGAGAGACCGCCAGTGCTTTGTCGTGTCTTTCCACTGTGTTCCCAGAAAAAGAGCGTGAATCATCTCCGCCCCACTTGAATGCCGATGGTCGATCCCGTCTATCCAAGGAGCAGATACTGCCCGATCCGCAAAGACTTTCCAGATTGCCCAGAACTGGGCCGTGTTCGGCTCGACATCTTCAACATGGAGGATTCCGATGACTATTTTCTCAACTTCTCCGGGCAGTTGAGCGACCGCTTCAACCATAGGAGAAAGAACATTTAGCGCGATGTCGAGCGATGCACGCAATACAAACTGCTCGATCAGATTTGCGAGGCTGAGATCAGCTTCGATATTCCTCGCCCGCCGAGGGTCTCGGTCATACTTGTTTTCCCACATGCTCACTAAATGTTCGGCTGCGCGGCGGAAGGACCTGACTGCCAAAGGTTGTTCTGGCGCTTTCTTTAGGATCGTGAGGATCTTGTTCTGAGCCTCCGCGCCGTGCCATTCATCCAGCTGCAGCTCATCGTAGGCGTTTTCCTGCAAGGCCACCGCCTGCCAGAAGGTTGATCGAACTTTATCAGCAGCCTCGCGCGCCATGTCATCGTAGGATCGTCTACGCTCGTAAGGCTTGGCGCCCTCGCACGAGTGGAGGTCTGCGATGATTACGGCTTCTGCGGCAATTGCAAGAACACAGCGTAACGCTAAGTCCGGGCGATCGAGCCACAATTCTGAGGCCGCATGGGTTGCGTACCAACGAACCTCGCCTACCGGGTGAGTGATAGCCAAGGGAACGACCCTGTCGACGATCGTCTTTTGTTGGGGTGTCAGTAGCTTTGCAGATAGCGCGACGGCAGCAAATGCACAACTACGATCTGGTGCCATCTCGTACCGCTGCATACCTGCCAGGTGATTCCAGTTGTCTGCTTGCGATTCAACAGCATCGGAGATCTGCTGTAGGCTCCAATCTCTCTCCTCACTTGAAAGGTCTTCCCAATGATCTCGAGCTATAAAGGCAGCCATGATGGCGGGTCCACCCGAAGCCCAATGGTCGACAGGCTCCCCATCTACCACATCCTCTAGCATGCGTGCCTTGGCGAGTTGCTCTCTCCAAGAGTCGAGCTCTGCTTTGGGAAGCTCGTTCTTGAACGCCCTAAAAGCCCACATCAGCAGTCCCATATTTTGTTGCTGCTTCTGCATGGGTGGACCCGTGCGATCTAGGAACTCCCGTATGTCGGCGTCTGGTGCCTCAGCCTGCATGAGCACAAATCCGTCCTTGCGCAGCGCTTCCGGCGTTTCAGCTTCATCGGCTACGCGGTATCCGCGAAAGTCCATTCGGTGTAAAGCAAGTCTCCACACTCGGTCTTCATCGCTCTGCTTGTCAGCCGGACCGAGTGCGACACGAAGATCGTCAAGACGACTTTGCACGCGAGGTGCAAATGGAGTCATCTGAAGATTCCGAACCGCTGCCTCGAGGTCGTCCTTTCGGTTCGGCCATTTATCGGCTTCGTTCCGCTCGTCCTGGAAGAGTTGCCCCTCCGAAACATTCAACATTCCCCCGAAAATCTGTGACGGCGGAGAGAAGTCTGCAACCATTCTGGCTCGATCCAAGACTATGTATTCTCTCGAACTGAGCAGGCACAAAATGGCCTCGCCTGCTTGAAAAGGGAATGCTGTTGCAACTGCCGCCACTACTGCTGCAATAGAAGCACAGTCCGTTCTCGAAAGAAGCTCGACAAGGATCGAATCAAACATATCGGGTTGAAGCTTCGCGAGGTCTCGCAGCCAACGCTCCAGCGCCATAAGGTATGACTGAAGTACATGAGGGCCGACCGATGTCCCCCGATAGAGTTGCCAGAGGCGGCCATTGGCCCAATGGGTCTTCGTGCTGCCATCTGGAAGAACAATGCTTATTTCAAACGCCGGCTCTAGGGGCTCAGTGACACGCGGATGTGCGTACCAGTCTGCTGCATGGTTGAAGAGCTCGATAAGAAACTCGATAGCATCCCTGGGGTGTTGCCGGAGCAAGCACAGCATCGGCGTGCGATACGCGCTCTCTGGGAAGTAGTGGTGCGAAACCCGCTCCCTCAAACCGAAGTACAGTTCCGTACCCAGTGAACTCGACCACCTCATATCATTTTGCAAGTCCCCTTCTGTGCAGATGAGATGGGCGCGCAGAGCTGAAATCAAAGCTCCGCTGCAATCTCTAGCAGTGGGCAAGCTTTCGTAAAAGGGACCGCTGAAGAGCATCTCCTGAAGTTCTTCCGCAACCTGCGAGCGATCGCGTCCGATTTGTCTCGGGGCGAGCAGTATCTCTTGGTATCGCGTTGCGTCCGCGTTCGGGATCTTTGCAAGAATCTGGACCGTCCGCTTGAGTTCTTCCTTATGCGAGTAACCAACGAACGCGCCAAGAAGCTCGTGAACAATGGCTGCCACGTCCTCTGCACCTTCAGGATACGGTTCTTTGTGTGAAACCACCTTGGCCCAATCTTCCACTAGGCCCAAAACGAGCAACGCCCTTTCAGGCTCAGCCTCAGACTCGCTCCAGTTCCTCCTTACGACGCCTATGAGGGCGGACCATGCCGCTCCTTTCGGTAGACTGAACGCCCCAATATGTCCTTGAGCCCACTCAGGAGTCGACAAACAGGCCAGGCGCACGAGATGGATGACCCGTCTCAGATTCTTCCGATTATTTGCTAAGAGATCGTCGTCATTACTGTCGATCAAAGCTTTCGCTGCGACAGATTGCAGAAGAGCAACCAACGTGTCATCGGCAAAATTCGTCTCGAGCCCTTGGGATCTGAGGGCCTCCCGGAAGACCGCTTGTCCAACAGTCGGTTGCCGCCCTAGAAGCTCGCCCATCCATTTCCGATAAGCTCGTCTAAGTGCCGGGTGCCCGCCGATGTTCTTCTGAAACTCGGCCAGGTTTTGACCTACTTCGAGATAGAGCCGATCCAGCCACCGCAGAACCGACCAGTCCTCAAGCACGTCATGTGCAGGTGCTACGAGTTGCCAGCTTTCTCCGGCAGAGGAGACCAAGGAATCTTGGATAAGGGCAGCCAAGGCTTCGGTGTCCAAGCCCGTAGACGAAGCGTAGACGCTTAACGCACGGGCTCTCCGGAGCGCGATTTCGATGAACGTCGAGTCTCGCTTCTGCGGCAAGCCTGCGCTGAATTTGTGATCGCCTCGTACGATTTCCTTCCAGAAGAGGTCTCGGAATTCGCGTTCACTCGCGGGTAACGATTCTTCACCGGACCACTGGATAGCCATCGCTTTATCGAGAACGTACGCATTTGCCAAGATTGTTCTCAGATGAGGACTGGACAACGGAATCGCAAGGTTACTGTCCGCAGCCTGCACTTCGTTTAGCTCTTCGTCCGACAGGCAAGGAATCGACACTGAGGAATAGCCAGAACCGAATTGTTCGAGAAACGCCGCGCGAACTAAATCTGCAGAATAATCGCGGCAGGTGAGGACGAGCCGGTAGGTCGGATCGTCTTTGACAATCGTCAAAAGATCCGCGAATGCATCGCGCGTCGACTTTTCAAGCAGACGTTCAACGCTTTCGACAAGGATGACCTTTCGTCCTTGGCTTGCCAGAAGCGATGCAAGGTTCGCGGCTCTACCATCGATCTTTGCCATCGCCAAAGTCGTGTCGAGATGCGGGTATCCGAACTCCTCTGCTCGAAACGCGAACGCAAAATATTCACGACCAAGAGAGCTAACGACTTCTTTAGCAACTGCGGACTTGCCGTTACCCGCCGCCCCAATAAGCAGCACGACACGCGAAGCTTCCAGTGCTGTGAGAACCTCTTGCACAAGGATTGAACGAGGAAGATGTAAAGCCTGACCGATCGTTGACCGAATGCCCTTGAGGATGAGAGAAGTGTGCTCCTGTAGACTTACGATCATGGGCTGTTGAATATCGCATGTCGCGTATTCAAGCAGAATTTTCTCCGGCAAGTCTTCGCGGCGAATCATTTTGGCGTCCGTCGCGGCCTCAGCAGCGACCGTCACCAGTTCTTTCCAGGTGCGCGCTGCGGTTTCGGTCTTCTGAGTAGTTTTCGCTGCGAACGTGAGAAGACTCTTCATCAATGCCTCGGATTGCCGAGTGCTTGTTGCAAGATCAAGGCTAATGATGTGCGTTGCTTTTAGAAGCGGATAGACCTGAGCCCGCGTGGCATCAGGATTTCCCGCTTCTTTAACAATGGTCACGATTTCGTCGCAATAGCGAATGGCAGTGGAGCTGAGCAGCCCCGGAGTTGATAGCCGCCTCTCAAAGTCATCCATATCACTCGACGCGCGTGCGCAATCGAGAAGACCGCCAAAGTGTCGAAGCAACGTGTTCGAGCCGAGCTGAACAACGAACGCAAACCGGTCATGCTCCACCGAAAATACCGCAGGATTCTGAAAATCTTTCCAGAAGTCCAAAATTGCATTCTTGAACTCCGCGTCCACAGAACTGACTGTAAAATTCCGCTTCACTTGGCCGGCGAGTTTGCGTGTGGTGCCAGCAGCGGTCTGCCCGATGAGCAAAAAATCATCCGTATTCCAACCGCGATACTCATTCTGAAATGAGATCTCCACAACTGAGCAATCGATCAACACCGGCGGAGTTGCGCCGACAAGCAATTGGCTCAGGAGATAGGCGCCCACGGACTGCTCGAAGACATTGCCAGCTCCTCCAGTCGAGGCCGGACTAGAAACGAGTTCAGTTGTGGGGCTGGTGTTCGTTGAAGTTGGATCCGCGGCTTCGGGCATATGACCTCACACCTTCCATACCGAGGGAGCCTAGGTTCATCTCGACTCGTTGCCAGCCAACTTCGTCAGATTCGACTCCACTTCTCTTGAGTGGCTGCCACAGTGAGTATCGTCGCACATTCACCGTATCTTCGCCCGCTAGCATTGAGATTCCACATTGGCGAGGCCTCGTGCCGCGCAACAACGTCGGATCGCAGCAGCTTGAGGGAGTTCGACGTTGCCCACTCCACCAGTTTCCGTTCCGAATCGCGCGTTGATCGGACCTTAATTCGGTACGTGAGCTAGGAACTCACCACGAAAATCCGACTTCATCATTCGCCGTACGATGCATTTGACAACAGGTACAAGCTTAGGGATCTTGCGCGTATCGAGCAGATCATCATACGAAATCGTGAGTTCACGCCCGGTGTCTTCAAACAGCGCATGGGCAATGTTCACTCTGAGCGGATTCAATACGTCTGTAATCACCGAATCAAACGACTTGCCGCGAACTTCTGGCGGAACAGCGCTATCAAGTGCAGTAAGACTCCATCCTGGTCGGACGTAGAAAAGTGCATCGAGCCATACCCGGATGTCTTGATAAGTAGTTGGAAATTCCTCGAATGGGGCGGCAGCATATCCAGCATTCGTCGCGTTTGCAGCTCGTTGGAGCTTCTTTCGCCTCGCCCTCAAAGCCTCAACAATTTTGAAGAGGCAGAGAAACTGATAGACCGAACTATTCGAGTTCAAGGCCTCGCGGTATAACGACGCAACTCCGCGGAAATCTGGCTCCGTTCGTGATATCGGTGCGACGATCAGCGGTACATCGAAAAACGGAACCGTGATAGTTACATGGCAGCTTTCGGTGGAAAGATCTTTCGTCTCGATTTGTGCGATCTCTAATGGGATGTCCAACTGCAGACTGAACTCGCTGAGCGAGGGTGCCAAAGCTCTAAACGCGATTTCTTCAGCGTGAAAGCGATCACGAGCCTGGATCGGACGCGACGTGAACTTCCCCAAGAAGCCGTTCTGATTCGCAGTTCCGATGAATTCGAATTGGCCCTCATCGCCAACCGATCGAAGCAATATTCGATCCACGTCTTTGCCGCCGGGTGGAGTAAACGCGGGCGGACAAATGCCAAGGTGGGAATCTCCTCGCAGACCGCTTGAGAGAGATACCTGCCGTTCGCCAACAAGTGGAAAGCCAGGTCTTTTCAGAACGAAAACAACCTCATATAGCCCAGCAGCTCCTTGAGAAGGGATCGAGCTGCGAGGATCATCGTCCGGGAACTGGTTCACTACGTGCATCTGTTGAAGTTGACCGGGAAAACCTGCAAGACCAGCTCTGAACTCGGTGGCATTCAAAGGCAGGTTGCCGGGAGACTTAATCGGATCAACGAGTGATCCGTGACATCGTCTAAATTCGAGACCGCTTCCGCAGGAACAAAGGGAGTTTCCATCAGTGACGTCGCTCATCATCGCTCCTCTCCAATCCCTAGCATGTCGATCCAATATCTGCCTCGGAACATCAGCGTCATGCCAGAGATAGTAGAGCAGATCATCAACCATGGGCTCTCCAGGAATGGGGATCGCTGATTTGGAGATCGAAATGCGCAAACAGTTGTTGCCCGTGCGACCGATGCACATAATAAGCAACGACAGTCGGCTAGGCGTCAGGAATCTGGGTTCACCACGCATTCCCGGATGGAAGTCGCCGCCGGCGTTTGTCGATACGAATCCCGAAAGCGCAGCGAACTCCTGTATTGTCCTTCGTTCGGGAGGAATTTCAGCGATCTTCGGTTGGCATGTCAGAACAGCGACAGTTGACTGGCAGGTGCATCTCCACGCGGGGAACGGCGCGGGAATCTGTCAGCCTCCGAGAGGGCTGCACCCGGAACTGACTCGATCGACAACGGCAGCATCGCAGGGGCATCAATTTCCCCTTGCTCAATCGCCGTGTCCTCCGCTTCTTCCTCTGCCTGCGCCGACGTCGAGGGCCGTAACTGGCCAAGCGCACGCCAGACACTATCAGCACTTTCGCCAATCCCCTTGTTCTCAACCAGTTCACGCGCCATCGCCGTAAGCATGTCGTCATCGCCATCGATGGCCTGGAGGCCTTCGGAGGCAAACTTGCCCTCCATGGCTAACGCGACCAACAGTTTCTTACCCATCAGGCGAAGGCAGACCTCCTGCATGGTTCCGGCATAAGCAAAGAACTTCACCTCCACCGGCCGTCTTTGCCCGATGCGCCATGACCTCCGGCTGGATTGGCGCAAGGTGTGTAATGAATAGCCCGTCTCATGAAACAGGATCGTCGGAAAATCCAGAAGATCCAAACCGGTCTCGACGATTTTGGGATGACAGATCGCCACATCGATTCCACGGCGCAGTTGCTCACGGTACCACGCCTCCCGCCTGTGAGTGGGGACGCTGGCCCGCAGGATTGATGCACGTATTCCCTCAGCGCGAAATAGCTGTTCCAGACGCGCCGTTACGTCGTGCTTGTTGGTGTAGACCGCAAACACCTGGCACTTGCGGCCACGCGCGAGCTGGGCTTTCACTTCTTCGATGAGTGCCCGCTCTTTGGCATACGTCTCGTTCTTAGCCAGATCAACCGTTTCAGCAATGACAAACGATTCGCGGCATTTGGTTTCCGGGTCAAATTCAGAACCGTACAGAGTGCCGAAACCATACGGATGGTCCGGCCATGCCAGCAGTGCGTTCAGCATGGTGCTGGCGACGCTGCTGTTTCCGCGATGCTCCTTCAGGCAGGCAGTGATCTCCTCTTCGAGCTCCTCATAAGCCGTCTTCAGAGGCTCTTCCATCGCAACCGGCACGACTTCCTCTCTGTAGCTTGGCAAACCGTCCGAGATGTCCTCCAAGCCGATGAACGCGCAGTGGTCCATCAGATACTTTCCGAACAGCAGCGGCGAGGCGCCGGGTTTACGCTTGATCGTGACCGTCTTCTTGGTTTTCTTTGAGCAGGCGTTGTCTTCGACTGTGATGCGCTCAATGGTCTCGATCACCCCGAAGTCGCGGGTGAATCGTTCCCGGCCGGCCGAGCCCCATTCGTAGCCGTCTCCGGTCATGCGTTTGGCGTCGGTGCGGAACAGGGTGTTGAACAGATCATCCGCATACCCAGAAAGCAGGGTTCCCGTTAGTCCGAGGAACCGTCTTGCCGTTTTGTTGAGCACTCCAAGTGCATTGCCCTGGGCCGTGTCGCCAGCCAGTTGGTGAATCTCATCCGCAATCGCGTAATCCCACCATTCCGGCATGAAGCGTCCCATGTATTCCGTCGGTGCCATGCGAACGATCTTGTTGCCGTCCGCCTGCCAAAGCGCGGAGTACTTGGTCGTGCCTGCCTTCGAGTCCTCCACGATCTGGTGCAGGCGCTTCTTCTCGAAATCGAGTGCGCTCAGCCGCACCCCATCCGTCTCGACAGGACAGCCGGTGTCCGGGTTCGTAAGCGAGCCAAGATACCGTCCTGAGCGGCTCTTGCCGTAACAGTGCTTCCAGAAATACGAGAGCTTGGCTTTCTCTCGGCCAATGCAGAAGATCGCGGTTCCGGGACAGAGACTTCGCCACCCTTTCCGCCCCAGGCGCCGCAACTCTGCTAGCGAGGTGTGCAGGCCCTCGCGGACGATTTCACCACGACGCAACCGGACTTCGTTGATGCCATGCGGCTCTTTCGGGTCGCCACCGTTACGCATGTCGTCGATCAGGAACACCCGCGCATGCGGCAACGTCAAGAAGGTCTCCCGCGCCCATTTCTCGACCAAGTGCGGTGGCGCCATCACCAAACCCGAATATGGCCTGCCAGCGCTGTGAACCAGCATGCTCCCCAGTGCAATCAGCGTCTTGCCAGAGCCGCACTCCGCCACGACATTAGCGTTGCGCGCAAACAGCCAACGCTTGCTCACGCCCATTATCGCCAGGGATTGGGCTGGATATGGAACGCGCACCATTTGGGAAAGCAGCGGAGAAGGGGCTTCTTCGGCACCGTGCAGGGCTGGGTAAGATGACAAAATTCTTTTTCCGATTTCTTCAGAGTGAGTCCTCAAGTAGTCGTGGATCGTATCTAAGCTCTGCATGGAGTTCTCCGGGGAGGAGCTGTGGGAACAGCCGCATTGACTAACGACGAAGGACGGTGAACCGCTGCTGAAAGGCACAAAACCGGCAGAGGTCAGGCCGAAATTCGGGAATAGACTTAGCGATAGATCAAGCCGGTCTCGTCCAAACGTATTTACTTACGTTTGGAAATTGGGGGTGTGTTGTGACGACGATTGATCTCAAGCACGTTCTTCTCTGGTGTGTTGGTCTCAACTACTTGGTTCTATTCGTCTGGTTCGGCGTTTTTGTCTTCGCCCACGACTGGATGTACGGAATGCATACCCGCTGGTTCAAGCTCTCTGTGGAGACCTTTGATGCGGTCCATTACGCCGGTCTCTCCGTTTACAAGATCGGCATCATCTTGTTGAACTTGGTGCCGTTGGTCGCAATCTATTTGGTTTCGTGAACGGAGTAGCGAGTGTGACGCCTATGCGTCAGAATGGAAGAGATGAAGCTGGAAGTGGACTGCTACTCTGGGCGGATGGCAGACGAAAGGTCGGTTCGCTTTCGGCTGGACGGGCACGAATACATGGTCGAGGAAGTGCTGGACCAGTGGTACGGCCCATCAGATGTCTTTTACAAAGTCCGTGCAGATGACGGCAATCTCTACATCCTGCGCAGGGAAACGTCGACGCCCGACGGACCTTGGCATCTGGAATCATTCCGGCAACTGCCACGCCAGAGCTGATTGAGGAGGTTGATCGTCGTCAGCCTTTGCCGATTCGCCCACTGCGGCTCAGAAATCGACCACCTTCAATCTTCCTCCGGCAACATGAACGTCATCACGGGTTCGCCGTCATCGCCAGGTCCAGAAACCGCCTTCAGAGTTACGAAACGCATCCCCTCTGGCCCACTCCTGGCGGTCACGTCGATCCTCTCGTTTGACGAGAGTGCTGGATCAGCAACGATGCAGTAGAAGTCGAACAGCAGGTTGCACGGGTCAATGCGCTGGGCTGGGACTGCACCCTTGACGGCGGCATGGAACATCCAAACCACATCCCAGAAGCGACCTTCCAAGCTCTGGTCTGGCGGCAGGTTCGCCTCCTCATCTATTGGCCACACGTAGCGATGAAATGCGGTAGCGGTCATCGCAAGCGGCCACTTCAGAAGCTGGGTACGCATCTCGTCCATTGGAGCTTGCTCGCAATCGACCAGAATGCCATCTTCTATCTCTTGCCGGCGGGTGTAGACGTTGAGTACATCGATAGATTCGTCGCCGGAGCACGCTGCCCGGTGACGGCCGTTAATGCCTCCGCACGACGCACAAATGCGGTCGCCTGTATGTAGCGTTGCCATGGGTTCAGGTCCTCCCAGAACTATTCAGAATGTGGGTGTGTAGTGCATCCGCGAGTGGCCGGTTCTCCGCAGCAATCGGCGAAGGCCTTGTTCACGAGGGAATCAGGCAGTCTTCTTAACGAGCTGGATTTCGGACCATTCGACGGCCCCATTTTGGGCAGGAAACGCGAGCCGATTGCTGCGCAGCCCCTTCCGAAGCAGAGCCAATAACACTTTCCGCTTGGCCTTGACGGCTACTCCGGCATATCCAAATCCAAGAAGAGGCTGAATCCGCTTTTGCTGGTGCAATTGCGAAATCAGCCACGGTCCCCATTCCGGCGTGGCGGGCAGGCCGTGGTGCCGCACCAGCGAAGACCAGATGAAGGATTGGTCGTCACTTATCAGGAGCAGTTTCCCATCGGAGGTCGTGTCCGCCAATTCCTGCGAGCAGCTCACAAGATGTCTAAGCGGCCGCTTCCGTCCGGGAACCACAATGGAGCCGCGGAAGCATAACGGCTTCTCGCCCAGCGAGACGATACTCTCTTCACCGTAAGGATCGACCACGGTAAATGAGTCACCGTTGGCAAAGGCAGCAGCTAGGGCGCCGATCTCCACGTCGCCGCCAACTACCGAGACCAGATGGGCTTTGCCTCGGTCCTCACCTACAAAGGCATCCAGGAAGACGCGCAGGTTGGTTGCCGTCTTTTCTGTGCGTCGCCGATAAACGAGTTTGCCGAAACGTTCATGAGCGTTCTTCATCGCCGGGCTTGGCCTCCTTGGTCTCCTTCAACTCGATGATCTGGCCACTCTCATAGGCGAGGGTCAGCTCATGGCTGAAGCGTTCGCGTTTGCGAATGATGGTCTCCCCCTCGGATTCGCCTTCCTCGTTAAACTCATCGACATACTTGACCGACCGCCAGTGGGCGATATGCCGCGCCTCGCCTTCTCCGAAGAAGCCGTTGAGCATGCCACTACAGGCCAAGAGGCCGACGTGGCCTTTGTGTAACGGCGTCACTGGCCGGCCACTCATTTTCTGCTGCTTGCGAACGAGAATGCCGCGGACGTTCTGCATAGCCACAGAGCGCTGCAGCGCATCCTCAAGCGCATCCAATGGCAATCCCGTGTAAGTGACCGTTGCCGGGGATGATGGTGGGATCGCATACTGCTCCGCAACCTCTCGGTTGAGTACAGGAAGCAGATGCGGCTTGTATGCACTCCGGAGCAACTCCTCCGCTCCCTCAGGCTCCCCGCGCAGATGCGTTTTCTTACGTCTGCCGAACAACACGACCTGGTTAAAACGGACGGACTCCGGATGTTCAAGTCGAAAGACGCAAAGCCGATCGAACTGGCTGGCCAATAGGCGTGCGCACGTTCCGACTGCGGGAGCTGGGACAACGAACACCAGCACGCCCTCGCTGGGCACCCAGCGATAACAGTGTTCCAGGAAAACCAGCTCCATCCTCTTGTTACTGTGCGGGCCAAACTCAGTGTCATATGGCGGGTTCAGATACAGGAGCGAACAAGTTTCCGCCAACACCCGGCACTCAAACGCGCTGCCTTGGACGGTGGCGATTCCTTTTCCGGCAGCTGCTGTGGCCCTGTCTGCATCGAGTTCTACACCGGCGAGAGAAGCCCCGCTGTCCTTTGTGATCTCGACCAGGGCCGTACCGTCACCGACGCAAGGATCAATAGCCGCATACGGGGCGGAGCACATGAGCAAGGCGCGGATGTTTTGGGCTTCCTCTACCGGCAAGGGATAGTAACCGAGTTTGAGGCGACCAGCATTTCTCACTTCTTCCTCCACGGCGGTAGACTTTTCGAGGGTCTGCTGAAGCTGGGCGGATCTCACACCACAAGCGACGCTCCCCTAGCCTCGGTCGCGTAAGGTGTCGACTTTTCCATCGTCCAATTTGGAAAAGGATTTCTGCTGGAAGTCCTGAAACCTTCAATTAGCTGGCGGACCATGCTACGGCGATCCAACAAGCAATCCAGCAAGCGTCGCAGTTCCGCACGTTCCCCATACCACTCGCATGGGATCTCGTCCGCAATGCTGTGCAGTTGACGCTCGGAGAATCGCTCGATCCGCGACAACCATGGTTC
>Ga0302322_100001967_pt1 | contig 17174 bp, 13 predicted proteins | sample Fen_T0_2_FD_203757 | JGI IMG/M metagenome (GOLD analysis project Ga0302322, IMG submission 203757) | Peat permafrost microbial communities from Stordalen Mire near Abisko, Sweden - Fen_T0_2 | ecosystem: Environmental > Terrestrial > Soil > Wetlands > Permafrost | place: Sweden: Abisko... | reverse complement strand
CTTCGAACGGCGCTCGACCTCGTAATAAACCTGATCCACTTGCGGCGCGTTTTGTGCGATCGATTCGATCTTAATCCACTCTGGCTCTTTCGAGTGTTTATTGATCAGCTGCTGAATCTCACGCGGCATCGTAGCCGAGAAGAAAAGCGTCTGCCGCTCCTTCGGACTCGCGCTCAAAATGCGATCGATGTCGTCACGAAAACCCATGTCGAGCATGCGATCGGCCTCGTCGAGAATCGCGACGCGCAACTTGTCCAACTTCAACGTCCCGCGCTCCATGTGGTCCATCACGCGACCCGGCGTGCCGATCACAATTTGCACGCCCGAAGCGAGCGCACGGAATTGCCGTTCGTAAGATTGTCCGCCGAAAATCGGCACGACGTGGATGCCGCGCTTGAAAAACGCGAGCTTCGCCACTTCCTCCGCCACCTGCACCGCGAGCTCACGCGTCGGGCAAAGAATCAACACCTGAACCGCACGGACATGCGCGTCGGTTTTCTCGATCGCCGGCAGGGCAAACGCCGCCGTTTTACCGGAGCCTGTTGATGACTGGCCAATGAGATCGCGACCGGCGATCGCCACCGGAATCGTCGCTGCTTGGATGGGCGATGGCTCTTCCCAACCCATTTTATCCACGGCCTTAAGTGATTCAGCTGACAGGCCCAGCTCGGCGAATAGTCTTTTTTCCATGGAGCAGCCTGTCGGTGCCAACGCAAAAAGAACACCACAAAAGCGGCATAACATTCTGATCTTTCTCGTTCTCTTTCCTCATTCTCTTTCTCAGCCTCGCCCCATGACATCGTCTGAAACCACCTTCGAAACCGGCGGACTTCTCGGACACCCGCGCGGCCTCAGCACGCTGTTCTTCACCGAGATGTGGGAGCGCTTCAGCTACTACGGCATGCGCGCGCTGCTGGTGCTTTTCATGACAACCGCAGCGGCCAACGGCGGTCTCGGCTTCTCCGACAAAACCTCCACCGCGATCTACGGCACGTACACGATGAGCGTCTATTTGCTGAGCATCCTCGGCGGTTTCATTGCGGATAACTTCATCGGCTCACGCCGCGCCGTGCTCTGGGGCGGCACGATCATCGCCTGCGGGCACTACGCCATGGCGATCCACTCGACATCGACTTTCTTCGTCGGCCTTTTCCTCGTCGCCATCGGCACCGGTCTGCTCAAACCCAACATCTCCACCATGGTCGGCAGCCTCTATTCACCGACCGACGAACGCCGCGACGCCGGCTTCTCGATTTTCTACATGGGCATCAACCTCGGCGCACTCACGTCGTCGATCGTCTGCGGCTTTCTTGCACAACACACCTGGTTCAAAAACTTCCTCGCCTCACTCGGCCTCGATCCGCTGCAAAGCTGGCACTGGGCCTTCGGCGCCGCCGGCGTTGGCATGACCTTTGGATTGGTTACGTATCTCCTCCGTCGCAACACCCTCGCCCACGTCGGCAACGCTCCGGCGGTCACCGCCGAAGGTCGCCCATGGGGAAAACTCGGACTCGTCGCTCTCGCTTCGGCCGCGCTGATCGCCCTGATGCGACTCAGCGACGAACACCGCTGGATCGTCGTTGCGCTTTTCGGCCTGCAAGTGGCCGCCGTATTATTTTTTGCGTTTCGCAAAAACGAAGAAAGTCGCCGCATCGCTGCCATCCTCGTGTTCTTCATCGCCGCGCAAATCTTCTGGGCGATCTTCGAACAAGCCGGTTCGTCAATGTCACTCTTTGCCGACCGGCTGACCGATAATCGCCTGTTCGGCCTAAGCTTCCCTTCGTCATGGTGGCAATCCGTCAACGCCGCCTGGGTCATTGTGCTCGCCCTGCCTTTCGCCTTTCTCTGGACCAAGCTCGGCCACCACCAACCATCCAGTCCGCTCAAGTTCACGCTCGGCCTCTTCTTCGTCGCGCTTTCCTTCGTTTGGATGGTTCCGGCCGCACGCCTGACCGCCAACGGCATCGTCAGCCCGCTCTGGCTGCTCGGCCTTTATTTCCTTCAAACCGTCGGCGAGATGTTCCTAAGCCCGGTCGGCCTGAGCACGATGACGAAACTCGCACCGCCAAGACTGCTTGGCTTGGTGATGGGTATTTGGTTCCTCGCCGCCGCACTCGGTAACAAATTGGCTGGAGTACTCGCCAGCGATTTCAAATCCGACGACCCGGCGAGCCTCGTGACTTTCTTCTGGCAGCAAGCCCTCTGGGTCGGCGGCGCGACCCTCGCCCTCTTCCTCCTCGTCCCCTGGTTGCGCAAACTAATGGGCGGCGTGCACTGAGTACCGAAAGCCCTCACGAAAGGTTAAGGTGTCGCCGCAAAACGCGGCAGGGGTATTTTGCTCAAAACTTATCAATACCCCCAACGTGTAGTAAAATTTAGGCGAAAGTAGGCACCGTACTTCCGACAACCTTGACCCGTAGGCACATAGGCGTGGGCATCCTCTTGCGCCGGAGCTACCGCCGCTCACGTCCATGAAAAACCTAACGATCCACCTGACTTCTGCTCTCAGCGCCTGCCTCCCAAGCTGCCTGACCGTCCTCGCGCTGGCCTTCGCTCCGGCCCTCAGTTTCGGTGCCGCCACCCATACCGGAGGCAAGATCCAAAACAACTTCATTGCCGACATTCGCACGACCGGTTTCCCCGGCCCGAGCATCAGCCTCGAATCCGCCTCGGGGGCACAAATTGACAACAACACCGTGTATCAAGCCGGCACCTACGCCAACGCCATCGAGTATCGCTACGCCGACACCATCAGCTGCCAGATTCGCAACAACCTCACGAACAAACCCATCTTCGCCCGCGACGGCGGCACCGCCACACTCCTCACCAACTTCACCACCGCCCAAGCCTCTTGGTTCGTAGATCCCTCCGCTTGCGATCTTCATCTGACCACTTCCGTCGCCAGCGTCGTCAATGCAGGCACAACCATCACCGGCTTGGCTGCTGATGTCGACGGCGATCCTCGCCCAACCGGGACCGCGTACGATATCGGCGCGGACGAATATTCCGGCTCCTCAAGCTCCTCATCCTCGAGCAGCTCCTCTTCCAGTAGCTCGTCGTCATCCTCCAGCAGTTCTTCGTCCTCCAGCTCCAGCAGCAGCTCATCAAGCAGTTCTTCGAGCTCGTCGAGTTCCTCTTCCGGCAGTCCAGGCGGTTCCAATAATGGTGGCGGCGGCGGTGCACCTAGCGACCTGTTCTTCCTCGCCCTCTTTTCACTCGGCGCGGCCCGGCTCCGCTCAAAACTCCGGAGCAAAAGCTCCTTTTACCTTCCGCTCTTCATCGTCTCGTTGCTCACGATCAGCCTCCTTTCCGCCCAACCTGTCACCACCACCAGCGGCCTCGCCACCGCGATCACCGCGGCCAATGCCGCTCCGTCGGTCCCGGCCACGATCACGCTCGCTGGCGGCACGTACACGCTGACGACCAGCCTGCCCAACCTCGCGGCCAACAGCCTCACCCTCAGCGGCCCGACCACCGGCGCACCGGCCATCCTCGATGCGAACATCCTCGCCGCCGGAGTAATTTTCAATGTCACCGCCGACCAAGTAACCATCTCTAATATCACCCTGCGCGACGCCCACACTCACGCCATCGCCATCCAGCCCGGTGCCGACAACGGCCGCATCGAAAGCTGCACTTTCGCCAATCCCACTGTGCCAAAACCCACCACGGCCGCCATCGACGGCAACGGCTGTGCCGGCTGGACCATAACCGGCAATAACATCTCCGGCATCGTCGGCACCACCTCCACCGCCGAACCCGCCATCCATTTCTACGGCGGCGCTTCCGGCACCATCGTCACCAACAACCTCATCCTCAACTGCGACCGCGCCATCACCCTCGGTTCAGTCGTTGTCCCTGCCATTGTTACCCAGCCGATCAACACCACGGCGACCGCCGGTCAAACCGCCACCTTCACGATCATTGTCACAGGCATACCAACCCCTACCTACCAATGGCTCAAGAACGGCACCGCAATCAGCGGTGCCACCTCCGCGAGTTACACGACATCTGCTTTAACCCCCTCCGACAACGGCACACTCTTCTCAGTCGTCGTCACCAACTCCGCCGGCTCAATCACCTCCAGCAGTGTGACCCTCTCCGTGTATGCGATCCTGCCCGCGCCAACCGGTCTCGTCGCGGTCGCCGGTAACGGTCAGGTCGCCCTCACCTGGAATGCCAATGCCAGCGCCACCTCGTACCACGTCAAACGCGCCACCACCTCGGGCGGAACCTATACACAGGTTGCAGCTCCGACTAGCGCGTCTTTCACCGACACAGGCCTCACCAATGGCACGATCTACTATTATGTCGTAAGCGCGCTCAACGCCGGAGGAGAAAGCGTCAACTCCACCGAAAGTTCAGCCATGCCGGTCACCCACGCCATCGGCATCAACATTCCATTACCAACGTATTGGGACAAACTACACTGGATGGTCGATATGATGGCCAACGGTGACTTCCGTAAATCCGCTGCCTGGGACGGGGCAAACCTGGATGCCTCTGGCTGGCCGACCGAGGATTTCCGCCTCATCCTCGCCGAAAGCAACGAGCCAGCGGGCGATTACCGCATCAGCTTCAAAGGCAATGCGAGCAGCGTCAGCCTGGATTCCAGCGGCACTGGTTCCCTCACGGGGAAAAGTTACGATGCCGCAACCAACACCTACACCGCAATCCTTCGGATGACCTCGCCGATGTCCGGCCTCACCTCGCTCATCGTCACGGGCACGCAGCGAACAGCAGCCTCTGCCACGAGCACCGGCGTCACCAATCTCAAGATCATTCGTCCCGGATATCCGACCGATGGCTCCGTGATCTTCACGAGCGAATTCCTCACAGCCTTGCGCAAATTTAAAGTCATCCGCTCGATGGATTACGTCGGTACCAACCAGAACGCCACGCAGGAATGGGCTGATCGCTCGCTGATGTCCTGGGCCGGCTTTGGCGGCGCCTCCGGGATGCGAACCAACAACCCTTTCTACCTCCAATTCAACGGCAGCTGGTACCCGCGTGGCGCGCCCTGGGAGCGGTTTATCCAGATGGCCAATGCCGCCAATGTAGATGTCTGGCTCAACGTCCCGTGCATGGCCTCGGACAGTTACATAACTAATCTGGCCAATCTAATCCGCTACGGTTCCGATGGCGTCAATCCCTACACATCGGTAACCACCAACCCGGTTTATCCACCACTGAACAGCAACCTGCGCGTTTACCTCGAATACGGCAACGAGGTCTGGAATTTCGCGGGCGGCTTCATGAATTACCAATGGGTAAACGCCATCGCGAAAAACATCCACGACAACGTCCCCAGCCATCCCGTTAACTACGATGGCAAACTGGCTACGGATAATCAGTGGTACACGCTCACCATGGAGCGCTACACGGCCTACCGCTCTTCTGTCATCAGTCTTAAATTTCGCGAGGTCTTTGGCGATGGCGCTATGATCAGCCGCATTCGCCCGATCTTCACGTACCAAGCTGGGGGTAGCATCTCGGACGGCTTGGCCTGGGCCGCGGGTTACTACAAAACTACCGTGCCTGCACGAACGGTCGATACCCTCTGGTACGGTGCCGGCGGTGCCGCCTATTACGATTCGGACACCACACCCAGCTCGACCGTGCCCACGGTGATGGCGGAATACTTTGCCGGATTACCAAACAATCAATTCGCTAAAACAACCTCGGGCGACGCAGCCTGGACCAAGAACTACAACCTAAAACTCGTGGCCTACGAAGGTGGACCAGGACCTGGCGGCAGCGCTACCGGCGGTTCTTTCGGAAGCGCGAGATTAACGGCGGCCTACAACTCAGATCCTCGCATGAAAGATGCGGTACTCCGAGGCCAGCAGGTTTGGGATTCTTACGATGGCGATCTCCTCGTCTATTATACTTTGGAAGGCGATGGTCCTTGGGGTTTCGGCGATTCGACCGCAACCGTTTCACCCACCACCACCGTCAAGCTGCAAGCCATCGATGCCATCAATGCCACGCCCAAAGCGCCCATCACATCGGCCGCCACCGTGGTTCCTGGCATGGTCCTCGTCGCCCCGGAAAACCCAGCAGTCACCTTCAGCGGCAGCGGCTGGTCGAGCCCAGGCGTCTATGCCCTCAAGCCTCCCGCCGAAGGCACCGGAAGCGTCCTCTTTCCGATCAACGTAACCATCGCAGGGAACTACAACCTATCAATCCTCGGCGCAGGCAACACCGCCACGGGCAAACTGGAGCTTATCGTCAACGGCCAGAGCCTGAGCACCGCTATCGTTCTACCATCAGGAACCCAAGCTCCCTCGACCCCTCCAGTCCTGGCCGCGCTGCCCGCAGGACTTAGCTACGTTCGTTTGATCAGTGCCACCGACTCAACCGTCGCCACCTATGTCTCCGCCTTGATTGTCACGCCCGCGGATTCGGGCGTTCCGGCGCCCGTGCTTCCTGCGGTCCCCACCGGACTGGTGGCCTCCTCGACCGGCAGCACCATCGCCAGCCTGTCATGGAATGCCGTCAGCACGGCAAGCTACTACAAGATTTTCAGGGGAACCAGCACCTCGCTGACCGTTTACGGTTATAGCGTCACACCTGGATTCACCGACACTGCGCTCACCGCCGGCACAAAATATTACTACGCGGTTCAGGCGGTTAATGCCGCCGGTTCCAGCGCGAATTCCTCCTTAGCTCAGGTTCAGCCCTTGCTGCCTCCCGCCAACGTCGTCCTCAACCCAAGCGGAACGGATACGTTGATCGTGACCTGGTCGGCTGTTGCCAACGCCACCAGCTACACCGTCAAATACTCCACCGAAAAGGGCAATTCTCAGAACGGCCTTTCAGCGAGTGCGGGAACGACTGCGTTGACCAGCACCCTCGGCAGCTTAACTAATGGGAAACGCTATTATGTCAGCGTCGCAGCCATGGATTCAGTCGGCGGCGGCGCCACGGTTTACTCCGACGAAGCTTCTGCCATCGCCGGTGGCGGCACCGTCGCGCCGACGCCCGCCATTCCTCCATCCGCAGGCACGGCCTCGGTTGGCATCAACATCTCACACCCCAGCTATTGGGATGACCTGCATTGGCTGGTTGATATGGTTCGTGGTGGCGGCGATTTCCGCCGGCTCGACTGGACCACGGCCCAGATGAACATGGCCGACGGCTGGCCCGCCGAAGACTTCCTGCTCATCTTCAGCGGAGCACCAGAACCTGTCGGAACCTATAAACTAAGTTTCAAGGGCAAGGCCACCCTCTCAGCTGCCTCATCCGCCGCCCCTGTCGCCGTGACCAACGCCGTCTACACTTCAGGTACGAACACCACCACGGCGGACATTGTGATCACTCAGGCGATCAGCGGTATCTCGTGGATCAATTTCCAAAGCACCCAACGCACAGCGACGTCGGCCGTCGGCACCGGCGTGACGGATATGCTGCTCATCCGCCCTGGGTATCCGACCGATGGTTCGGTGGTATTCACGAATGAGTTCATCACCGCCGCGAAGAAATTCTCCGTCCTGCGCACCATGGACTTCGGCGACACCAACAGTAATCCCGTGCGGGAATGGTCCGAGCGCGATCTGATAAAATGGCCCGGCTTCTCAGGAGCCGGCGGCCACAACGAGCGCAATCCCCATTCCATTACCTATAACGGCCAGTCCTTCACGCGAGGCGGTCCTTGGGAGTTGATGATCCAGATGGCCAATGCTGCGGGCGTGGATCTGTGGATCAACGTTCCCTGCCGCGCCTCCGATGATTACATGACGAAGCTCGCTCAATTGGTTCGGTATGGCTCGGATGGCGTCGATCCCTACACCTCGGTGCAAACGAATCCCGTTTACCCACCGCTGAACAGCGATCGAAAGGTTTACCTGGAATACGGCAACGAAATCTGGAACGTCGCCACCGGTTTCATGTGCAACGAGTGGGTTGCCGAGTTCAGCGAGAGCGCCCGCCTCTCGCCGTATCACGAAATCAACTACGACGGCCTGGTGACAAACGACTCCCAACTCGCCTTGGTGCGTTACACCGCGAGCCGCTCGGCCGCGCTTAGCTTCGCCTTCCGGCGAGTTTTTGGCGATAGCGCGATGATGACGCGCGTCCGACCCATCCTATCATCCTGGTCCAGTGACGGAGGTACAACGTTGTCCAGCGGACTGCGCTGGGCCGAGGGCTACTTCGCGCCAGACTACACGCCCAATAACATTTGGTACGGCGGCGGCGGCGCAGCGTACTACGATTCCTCGTCGGACCCCAGTTCCTCGGACCCGGCAGTGATGACCGCCTTCTTCGCCGGATTGCCCAACGCCACCTTCGCGCCCCAGACCTCCCGGGACGCGCTCTGGACCCGGCTCTTCGGCATCAAGCTGATCGCCTACGAGGGAGGCCCCAGCATCGGCGGCTCGGCGACCGGCGGAATCGGCTCCTACGCCTCACTCGCCGAATTCTACAGCGCTGATTCGCGCATGAAAGATCGGATGATCGCCGCACACGATACTTGGGATTCCTACGGCGGCGATCTGCTCGTCTATTACACCCTCGGTGGCGTCGGCCCCTGGGGCTTCGGCAGCAGCACAGCACAAACCTCGCCGACCAACACCATGAAGCTACAAGCAATCGACGCCATCCGCGCGCTGCCAGCCACGACAGTCGCGGACCCAGGGGTAACCATCGCCGCCACCGGCACGACTTCCGTCCCCACCTTGACGACAAACTCCGTTGTCATCGGCTCTGGCGCTTACTGGGTCGGCAACACCAGTTTCTACTCCCTAAGAAATGCAGCCGGCGCCGGGTCTGCCTACAACACGGGAAGTATTATGTTCACCTTCAAAACCCTCAGCGCCGGCGACTACGACATCACGCTCACAACCATCGCACCGTCTGCCACCCTGAGTCTGCGGGTCAACAACCAGAAGACAGATAAATCCGGGGCACCGGCCACCTACACCCTCGCCACCAGCTCCACCACTCAAACCGTCTCGGCACCGATCCGCATGACGCTCCCCGCCGGCCTCAACTCCCTTCGCCTGCAAGTAATCGAGCCCACAACGCAGAACGCCAACATCTTCAGCGTGAACATCACACCTGCGGGACCGTGACAAATTTGTCCATAGCCGCCACACGCGTCCGACCTACGATCATTATTAACTCCCCAAGCGCCGCTGTTGCGTTCACCCTGTCTGCCGCATGGCACTTATCGGCAAACGCAACGTCCTTCCCATCGTCCGCGGCGCACCGCCCGGATTTTATCTGGACGGCGGCACTCACGGCGAAATTCTCCTCCCGGGCAAACTGATCCCGCCCGGCGCCACTCCCGGCGGCACGATCGACGTTTTTGTTTACCGCGACTCCGAAGACCGTCTCGTCGCGACGCCGAACAAGCCCCTCGCCATGGTCGGCCAGTTCGCGATGTTGCGCGTCGTCAGCATCAATCCCCGCATCGGCGTCTTTCTCGACTGGGGCCTGGACAAAGATCTGCTCCTGCCCATGCGCGAAACGTTCCGGCCCGTTAACACCGGCGAATTCGTCCTCGTTCAGATCGTGCTCGACGAAAAAACCGATCGCCTCATCGCCAGCGCCCGCCTCAACCGCCGCCTCTCCTTCCCACCAGCAGGCACCTATCGAGAAGGCGATTCCGTCAGTTTAATGGTTATGAATGCAGGCGATCTCGGCTACAACATGATCGTAAACGACCTTCACCGCGGCATGCTGTACGAAAGCGACGCCGGCGGCCGGCTCGAACCGGGCGACCGGTTCGACGGCTACGTACGCACCGTCCGCCCCGATGGGAAAATCGACGTCGCCCTCGGCAAATCCGGCTATCGCCGCATCGCTCCACTCACCGACCAGATCCTTGCCGCGCTCGTCGCCAAAGGAGGCCGTCTGCCCTTCAACGACAACAGCCCGCCAGAGGCAATCCGCGAGTACTTCGGCGTGAGCAAGAAAGCCTTCAAGCAGGCCATCGGCTCGCTCTTCCGCGACCGCCGCATCTACATCGACCCCGATTGCATCCGCATCGTATTCCAGAAACCTGACCGCTGAACATCCGAAATGAAGCCCTTCATTGCCAAACCAACCGCCTCCGCCTGCCCGCGCATCATCATCGTCCGTGAGGTGCCGATCGAACTCTGCCAGTTCATCAAATTCGGCGGCCTGACCAACAGCGGCGGCGAAGCCAAACAACTCATCGCCGAGGGCAGCGTCCTCCTCAACGACGTGCTCGAAAAACAAAAGCGCAAGAAACTCGCCGCCGGTGATAAAGTAACCGTCGCCGGCCAAACGATCATCGTCAAAGTCGGCTGAGCCGATCTCCCTCCGAACCTTCACTGATGCCTTTTTCTTCTCTAGGCCTGATCGAGCCGCTCATCCGCGCCGTCGCCGCACGGAACTACTCCGCGCCTACGCCGATCCAGACCGCAACCATTCCAGCGATCCTACGCGGCGCCGACGTTCAAGCTTCCGCGCAAACCGGCTCCGGCAAAACCGCCACCTTCGCTCTCCCGATTCTCCAACACCTGGCCACCACCCGCCGCGAACGCGGTCGTTTTGTGCGCGCGCTGATTCTCGTGCCCACCCGCGAACTCGCCGCTCAAATCGGTGAATCATTCCGCAACTACGCCCGCTTTCTCACCGAACCAATCAAAACTCTCGTCGTCTATGGGGGCGTCTCCATCAACCCACAGATGATGGCGCTCGGCGGCGGCGCCGACGTCATCGTTGCCACGCCCGGCCGCCTGCTCGACCTGATCGACCACAACGCCGTTTCACTTTCCGCTGTCTCGACGCTCGTGCTCGACGAAGCCGATCAGCTTTTCTCGCTCGGCTTCGCCGACGAACTCAACCGCATCGTCGCGCTGCTTCCCGCGCGACGCCAGAACCTGCTTTTCTCTGCCACGTTCCCCGCCGAAGTGCAGTCGCTCGCGGAAAAACTCCTGCACGAACCTGTCCGCATCGACATCCCAGCTGAGCCCGCGACCAAGCCCGACATTCTCCAGCGCGTGATCGAGGTCGATGCGCCGCGCCGCACCCAATTACTACGCCACCTGATCGAAACCAACGCCTGGAGCCGCGTCCTCGTTTTCGTTGCCACCAAATACGCCACCGAACACGTCTCAGAAAAACTCCGCCGGGCCGGCCTCGCCGCCGCCGCGCTGCACGGCGAACTCAGTCAAGGCGCCCGCACGCTAGCGCTGGCCGATTTCAAAGCCTCGAAAACCCGCGTCCTCGTCGCCACCGATCTCGCCGCCCGCGGCATCGACATCATCGAAATGCCCGTCGTGGTGAATTTTGATCTGCCGCGCTCGGCCGTGGATTACACGCATCGCATCGGCCGCACCGGTCGCGCCGGCGAGAGCGGCATCGCAGTCAGCTTCGTCAGCGCCGAGAGCCACGCCCATTTTTGCCTGATCGAGAAACGCCACCAGCTCGACCTGTCCCGCGAGCAAATCGAAGGTTTCGAACCAATCGATGTCGGCATGTTTGCACCAGTCGCACCTGCCTCGACCGGCGGCGTCAAAGGCAAACGCAAGAGCAAGAAAGACAAATTGCGCGAAGCCGCCGCGCTCCAGCAAACCGGCTCGCCCTCCGCCTCTGGCCCTTCGTCTCACGAGGCCAGTGCCGATCCGGCCATGCAGCCCGACAAGCCCTTTTCCTGGCGCCGACGCCCGTCGAGCTTGCGTTAAACCAGGGGAAACACCCTAGAGCATTGCCGCGGGGTTGCTCATTTCAACGCCTTTCCCGTGCCTCGATTTAAGACCATTGAACTCGTGTCGATTAGCCCACGATGAACATCTCCTCCTCCGTCAACCTCTCGCAGATCGGTGCAGCAGACCCTCAAGGCGCCAGCGTTCGACAAGACTACGGCGTGGCCGTTGCATTGAAGGTTAAAGACCAGCAAAAACAGGAGGGTGAAGCGATTGTGAAGCTCATCGATTCGGCCCCCGCGCCCGACAGCGTGCGCGGCAAAAACCTTTCGACCTACGCCTAAGAAAGTTCGGCGACCTGACGGAAATTTCTCCAGTCGGTCAACTAGCCACGTTGTGGCATAAGCACGGGTTGTGCCGGGTGAACGTCCTTAAGAATGACCGAGAGCTTGCTGCGTAACCGCGTCCGCGCACGAGCGAGACGCGATTCGACGCCTTTTTCCGAGCAGCCGACGATCGTCGCGATTTCGCGATAAGAAAGCTGTTCGTATTCGTAAAGTAACAGCGTGGTGCGCAAGTCGTGCGAGAGTCCCGCGATGGCGGCTTGGAGCGCAGCAATGCGTTCGGTTTGTACCGCAGCGAGATCCGGTCCACTCCGAGGACACACGAGTTTATCATGGCGTGTCGTTTCTTCGACCGTCGGTTCGTCCAGCGAGACGGTCGCATGCCGCCCACGCCAACGGCGATGATTGCGGCAGAGATTGGCGGCGATGGTAAATGCCCAGGTTGAAAAACTCGAATCCAGCCGGAAGCGTTCACGGTGGAGGTAAACACGCACAAAAGTCTCCTGCACGAGATCACGCGCCTCGGCTTCGTTTTGCACGTAACGAAAAGTAAACCGAAGCAGTGGCCCTTCCCAAAGTCTGATCAGCTCGTTGAGCGCAACCTGCCGACCCGCCACCAAGGCGCGCATGTGTTCTGCGCTTGTGTCGTCGTTGGGCCGCATGGAGATTCTACTTGGGCGAGGGCGGTACCGCTGAGGACTGGTTCTGTTTCCACGCGGCGAGCAGCTTCAGGTATTCCTCGCGCTGGAGCGGCTTGAGTTCGGCGCACACGGACTGAACCAGCTTATCGGCCGACTCGCCGCAGGACTGTTTAAGTTCGGCGGCACGCTGAGGGTCGGAACAGGACTTCCACTGGACGCCAAGCCCGTTCATCGACGGGCAATATTTCAAATGGATGGCCCGCACGCGGTCGGTCTGTTCCGGAGTGAGCGCGAGCTTGTGGCTGAGCCACTTAATCTCGCAGTCGAACTTTTTATTTTCCGGCCGGACTTTAATGAAAACCTCATAACCCGCAGCGCAGGTTACGCAGGCGAGTAACAAGGCAATTAAAAGACGTTTCATCGCGACATCCTCGCTGGCCTCAGCGACGGCTCACATCGAGCATGCTGAGATAACGGGCCGACATCTCGGCATCAATCCGCGTCGCATTATAGCGCGTGTGCAACACCGCGAAACCCATACCCACCAACAGACTTAAAGCCAGCACCGCCGCAAAAGCCTGTGGCCGGGCGAAGCGCACATCAAGTTCGCGCAAACGCATCAACAAACTATCGAACCAACTGGCACGCCCACGAGCCACCTCAATGCGTTCCCAGACAGGCCCGGCGAGACGTCCGTCAGGCGCAGGCATGTCGTTCCACTCGTGTAGGAAATGATTGAGGTTATCCGGGTCGTGTTTCATGAAGAACAGGAACATGGGTATGCTCCTAAATAAATCCGGGCGCCAGTGCGCACAAACGCACACGACGCCCGGAACAGAGAAAATACTTACTTTTTCTTCTCAGCGTCCGGGCAGGACTTGGCGTCCTTGTCCTTGCATTCCTTGCCGTCCTTCGTGCAGGCGGCTTTATCTTTATCACCGCCCTTCATTTCTTTGCAGGTGCAGGCAGCATTCTTATCTTCGCCAGAACATTTCTTGCAGGCTTCGCCAGCAAGCACGGGCAGTGAGAGGAGGGTCATAGCGGTGAGAGCGAGGAGGAGTTTTTTCATAATGAGGATTTATTTCGAGATCCGATCTGCGGAATGCTGACCGGGGTATCCAAGCATAACCCAGAAATCAGAAAAATCCTGCATATTTTCTTAAGGATACCTTTCTCAAAAACAATGCAGGGGCGCGAAAACGAAGACATACCCCGAAAACCGGCCCTTTCACTCGTTTAACAACTCTGCTGGCACATTTCCCGAAGAAACCCGTCTCAAGACGTTTACCATGACCGCACATCCACTTCATACCACGGCACTCCGACAATTTCTAACAATCGCCACTGCCGCGATTTTCAGCCTCACCGGCTGCTCAGACCGCCCACCGAAACGTGACCCTCGCGCAGAACGAATGAATACAGCCGCCGCGAAACCGACGATGGCAGCACAAGATTCATTCTTTGACGGAAAGCTGTTGGTCGAAGCGAACCTGGGCCAAGGCTTCGGCGCCCGCGGCGGACCCGGTGAGGGCCATGGACGACAAGGTCGCCCCAACGGTGGTGATGGCCAACATGGCGGTGGCGGCAGGCGCCGTGGCCCGGGTGGTGGAGAACCAGGCGGTAGCGACATAGACCGGATGCCGGAACAAGGCGGCGGCTCCGAGAGAAGCTTTTCCATTCGCGAAAGCACCATGCCTCCTGTCGCGCTCCACCTTCGCCTGACCAACCAGAACACGGAAAACGTTGAAATAGCCTTCCTGCTCTGCAAATCCGAACTCGGCGACTTTGCCGTGCGCCCGGAAAAACTTACGATCGCCCCCGGACAATCCGCCGAACCAGAAGCCATGACCTCACGCCTGGGCCTGATGTCAGGCGAGCTCCGCCTGGCGATACGACTGCGCATGAACGACAAAACGGAGCAAAAAGATCTTGTCCTAAAAGTCGTCACGCTAGACGAACCGCCGCCAAGCACCAAGCCGTAGGCGGCACCCTACGTCCTATTCTGCCAGGCCCGGTGAGCGGGCATTCGTAAGTCAGCCGCGATCGGGGAAACCAATCCGACTGCGCATATCTTGTCGTCGCAATCGAGCAACCGATGCGAAGTGCAAGCGCTTGCCAAAACATTGACCAATTTCTGACAATGCAAAGTGATTCCACGCTTCCGATGTGCCGATAGATAGCCCATCATCCATTCATCCCCACGCATTTGCAGACCTGTTGAGCCAAACATGTTACCTAAAGCACGCCGCCCCCTCTCCATGAAACTTCACCTCACCTTCACAGCCGCTCCGCTCGCTCTCAGCCTGTTGATCGCGGGCTGTAATTCCACCCCGACCCAAACCGTCGACAGAACCGCCGCGAATAAAACCGCTGCCGCTTCGGCCAAAGCTGCCGATCAAGTCGCTCCAAAACCAGCCCCCGCACCAAAGGTCGAAGCCCCTCCCGCGCCCGCCGCCGAGCCCACACCGGCAGCAGAAGCACCTGAACCAATCAAAGTCGCCCCCGAAGCACTCGCGCTCGTCGAACGCCTTACCCTTTCAGCCGATACGCAACGTCACGAACTCATCGACACCACCAGCTTTCCCGAAGCTTTGAATTCACTCGAGGTGGGCGCCCGCGCACCAAAAATCGAGTTAATCGACATCGCCAACCAACCGCCACCGGAAGGCCTCACCGCCGACGGCAGTTCAACCCAATTGATCGTACGCGACTGGACCGGCCTCGTGCTCGTACCGATCGCCACCTCCACTTCGAAGGCCTACACCTCCGAAGTCCGCCTGCTGAAAATCGAAGCCCATCCGCTGAACGACGGTCGTGTCCGCGTCTGGACCCGCATTCACAACATCGGCAACAGCACTCTCCCTGGCCAGGTCGCCTGCCGCTTCACCATGCGCAACCAGCCGACCGCAACCAGCCCGTACTTCTACGAGCTGCAGGTGCCGCCCCATAGTTTCCGCGACGTGTTCTTCATTTCCCCCGACGGCGACCTCACGTCCTACACGGTCCTCGTGAGCTCCAAGGAAATGCGCCAGCACAAGTAAGCGTCCGGGCTATTCCCGCCGCCCCGCCTTTCGCAGCCGCGTCCAAAAAGACGCGGCTTTTTTCTGCCTCAGCGCATCCGCAGGTAAAAGAATCCGCCCAAGCCGATCATTACCACGCTCGGCACCAGCGCCGCCATCTGCGGCTCCATCACACCGCGCGTGCCCAGCGTTTCCGCCAGTTTTAGGAGCACGAAATAGAGCAGAAAAAGCCCGATCGATTTCGAAACACCCACGGCCGGATTCACCCGCACACCCGTCATCGCAAAAGGAATAGCGATCAACAACACGATCAGCGGCGCCAGCGTATCCGCCAGCAACCCGTAATAACGCACCGCGTAGATCGTCACCTTCGGGTTATCCTCCACGATGAAATAATCGATGATCTTCTTGAGCTTAAAAAACGAAAGATCCACCGGCTTTTGATCAAAGACCTGCATCAATTCCGGATCCTCCGTAAAATGCGGCATGGTCTTTTCGCTAAAAGTCGTCGTCCGCATCAGCTCGCCCGTTACCGGGTCGAACCAAGTCTCACGCCCATCATAAAAAGTCCAGCCATGCCCCTTAACTTCAAAAAGCGCCTCACGGGCACGAATGCGGTTTTTCTCACGATGCTGCCCGTCGAGTTCCGACACACTCACGCCATACGCACGCTTTTGAAAACCATTGTAGCGATTGATCAGCCACATCCGCCCCTCGCGTTGATTGTCAAACGTCACCACTCGCGAAAGCCCGATCTGGTCGCTCGTCGTCGTCTTCGCCTGATGACGATATTCAATGTACTCGAGGATCGCTTGCGACCGCTCAACTGACCACGGCACCACGCTCGCATTTACCGCCCAAACCAATCCGCACATCAAAATACTCGCGCCCCAGATGCTGCGCGTAATCCGAAAAATCCCTATGCCCGCCGCACGCATCGCCACCGTCTCGTTGTTGCGGTGCAATTGCCCCAAAGCATACAACAACGACGCCAGCATCACCGCCGGCAAAATGATCGCGATGTAGCCGGGAATCTTCACCGCAAAATAGATCATAACTTCAGTGCCGCTCGCTCCATTTTCGAGCAAACCGCTGAAGTCGTCGTACATCGCCTGCATGAGCAGCAGCCCCAGCATCGCGCAAAGCGCAAACGCAAAGGTCTTCAGCCACTCACGGAGAACGTAGCGATCGATGAGATTCAACGTCCCGGATCAAAACTCCGCCGCGCCAATTGGCAAAACCCAACTGTCAGGCAAAAATCCGCCCTCCAGACCCCACCCCACCATTGCCGTCATCCACCCAGGGACCATGCTGACCCTTTCTTCCCCGCCATGACTTCACGCCTTCTCCGCCTGGCCCCGCTCCTTTTCCTCACCACGTTCGCCCTTCGCGCTGACGAACCATCCGCTTGGCCCACACCGACCGCCGAGATGAAACCATGGACTCGCTGGTGGTGGCCCGCCAGCGCCGTGGACAAAGAAAACCTCACCCGCGAACTCACCTCCTTCGCCGAGGCCGGACTGGGCGGTGTCGAAATCACCCCGATCTACG
>Ga0302322_100001965_pt1 | contig 17180 bp, 15 predicted proteins | sample Fen_T0_2_FD_203757 | JGI IMG/M metagenome (GOLD analysis project Ga0302322, IMG submission 203757) | Peat permafrost microbial communities from Stordalen Mire near Abisko, Sweden - Fen_T0_2 | ecosystem: Environmental > Terrestrial > Soil > Wetlands > Permafrost | place: Sweden: Abisko... | reverse complement strand
CACGAATTGCCGGACATTGACCATCTTGCCCAGACCCTCGACGTCTCGCCGGATGCTACATTCCGTCTTCGCCAAGAATTCGGCCATCCGGCGCTCCAATTCCGGCAGGCCGCCGAGATTAGTCAGTGCGCTCTCGGCCAGCGCGATCACGTAGCGCGCGCCGGTTACGATGGTGGTGATCACGCGGTCGCTATTGGTGAGCGCCTGCACGCACTTGAACGCGATGCCGCCGCTGGCCGCAGCGTTCAGCCGACGCAGCAGCTCTTCCGGCGCCGGGGCGTCAATCAATGCTACGTCCAAGAACTCATCCAAGCTGGCAACGCCGAGCGACAGCGCAGGGCCGAAGGACATCTCCGGCTTGGGGTGGAAGCCCTTGCTGTAGGCGGTTCTCGTGCCGGCGCGCCGCACCACGCGCGGTAATTCGCGGATCAGGTCCAGGTGCCCGAGCAGTGCTGCGGGCCCAGTCTTGCTGAAATTGAGCCGAAAACGTTGTGGCTCGCCGCCCGACCGCACGGGCCGCAAGGCTTCGGGCAGACTGCGCGGCTTCTTTTTTTGTTTTTTGGATGCGGACCCTGCCAGAACTGCCGCAGCGTCGGGCACCGCCTGGAATGCGAACGGCTCGGGCGCCGATTCGTCGAAGATCGGCAGTGCAGGTTCGGTCGCAAGCACGGGTAGCCGCACGCGATCCGTCGCGCCGAGCTTGCTCAAGAATTCCACGCGTTCGCTGCGCATCTTGGTCATGTCGCAGGCGATGCCACAATCGTAGCAAACCAACTTGCGCGCATCGCTTTTGGCGTCAGCCACGTTGGAATGGTGCACGAACATGCCGGCCACTTTGCCACAGGGCGGACTCAGTCGGCTGGCCAGCGCCCGGCGGTACTCGCGTGCCAGAAAGCCGTCTTCCAGCCCGATGTCGAAATGGTCCCAGGGTAGGCGGGCAGTGACCGGGATCGTGCCCAGGTAGGGCGCAATCTGAATGTCGTAAAATGCGAGCGCCTCTTTCCAAGCGTCGAGTTTGAGCTGATCGTCCCAAGAGTCGAACTGCGCGCCGTGCAAGAACGCCCGTTCGATCACGTTGCCGAGCTTGCGATCGCCGCGGGCAAGCACGCCTTCCAGCACACTGGCGGTTGAATCGTGTACCTTGAGCTTGAGGCCCTTCACACGGCTCGCGTCGTCACGCAAGAGGTCCTGCTTGCGCTGCACTTCCTCCCAGGAGTCTTGGGCGCACCACTGAAAGGGCGTGTGCGGCTTGGGCACGTGCGTCGACACGCTCACGGTCACGGTCGGCTTCTTGCCGACGCGTTTGCCCACGGCGAGGGCATTTTTACCGACAGTGACGATGCCGCGCACGTCTTCGTCTTCTTCGGTCGGTAGCCCGATGATGAAGTACAGCTTCATCTTGTCGAAACCGCGCGAAAAGACACGCTCCGCGGTCTCCATCAGCTGCTCTTCGGTGACGTTCTTGTTGATCACGTCGCGCATGCGCTGCGTGCCGGCTTCGGGCGCGAACGTGAGCCCGCTGGCCCGCACTTTGCGCATGTCGTCCAGCAGATCTTCGGCCAGGCCATAGGCGCGCAGCGAGGCCACGCTCAAGCTCACGCGTTCCGGCGCGGTCTTCTCGACGAGTTGCTTGATCAGCGGCGAGATACACGACACGTCCGCGGTCGACAGCGCGGTCAGACTCACTTCGTCTTGTCCCGATTTTTCGAGCGCGCTGAGCACCGTGTCGATGATCTCTTTGGGATCTCGCTCCCGTACCGGGCGGTAAATCATTCCCGCCTGGCAAAAGCGGCAGCCCTCCGTACAACCGCGCGCGACCTCGATGCTCATGCGATCGAAGATCGCTTCGGGACCGCCGACGGGGCCGTCGTCGGGGAATGGAAATTTGGAAATATCAGCCAAGAGCCGGCGTTCGATCGGGAACGGCGCAGCCGGTACGTTGGCCCCAGTGACCACCTCGAAGCCGGTCTCGGGATCGACCGCGACGTCGTACAGCGAGGGCACGTACACGCCAGGGATCTTCGCCAGTTCGATCAGCCGCTCGGCGCGCGAAAGCCCGCGCTTTTTCGCGTCCACCCAGCAAAGCGCGATTTCAGTCGTGGCCTCTTCGCCATCGCCGATCAAGACCGCATCCAAGAAGATCGCCATTGGCTCCATGTGCGTTGCCACGGGACCCCCGGCCACGATCAGCGGGTCGTCGTCACTGCGGCTCTTGCTGCGCAGCGGAATGCCCGAGAGCTCGAGCATCTTCAGGATGTTGGTGTAGGTCAGCTCGTATTGCAGCGAAAAGCCGACCACATCGAAGTCGCACAGCGGGCGCGCGCTCTCCAGCGACAAGAGCAGCTTGCCGTGCGCGTAGAGCTCGCGCTGCATGTCGATCCAGGGCGCGTACGCTCGCTCGGCCAAGGTGCGCGGGTGGTCGTTCAAAATCTTGTACAACATGCGGAAGCCCAAGTGGCTCATGCCGATGTCGTAGATATCCGGGAAAGCGAGGCAAACGCGCGCGTCCACCGATTGCCAGTCTTTCCTGCGCGTGCCGTGTTCGGCGCCGGTGTAGCGGGTCGGCTTTTCGACGCGCTGCAGGAAATTCGAATAGGGATGTTCGAAGAATTGCATGGGGGTGGTCTAGCGGCCTCTGGCGAGCACGAGCGCGCGCGCTGCTATAGCCCGGAGCGCCGCGGGGCGGTACCTGGGGCGGCATTCTCGGCGCGAGTCATGTTATTGGCTAGCGAAGTGTGGGGCAAACCCCGATTGCCTTTGCGTTTCAGTACTTGGGGCCTACCCGTCCGCCAGGACGCACCAGCGCGATTTCACTGCGGCGAGGACCGGGCACGGAAGCGTGCGAAAGCGTGCTGACCGCTTGTACAGACTTTGCCATATGCATATCCACTGATTCTGCTGCCCGCTGCCAGCGGGTAGGCGCGCGACGAAGCGTCTCGTGGCATCGAAACCCTGCTGCGCGCCGGTCGACGAGGTGAGCATGGAGACGGTTAAACTCGGCGGCCCGAGTCGCGAGTAGGGCTAGAACGCGTGCCCTAGCCCGAGCCCCGCTCTTTCGCTACAACACGACCGCATGTTCCCAGCAGCCCCGCTTCGCATCCCCAAGCTCAGGCGCCCACCGGAGCTGGTCTGGCGTGTGCCTGGTTCGAAGAGCATCACCAACCGAGCGCTTGTTTTGGCTGCACTGGCCGAAGGCGAGAGCACCCTCGAAGGTGTGCTGCATAGCGACGATACCCGCCACATGCGCAACGCGCTCTCGGCGTTGGGCATTGCGATCGAAGATTTGGGTCCCACGACCCTGCTCGTGCGCGGAGGGCGGGGCCAATTACGAGCGCCCAAAGAAGCGTTGTTCGTCGGTAACAGCGGCACCACTGTACGCTTCCTGGCCGCGCTCGCCTGCCTGGTGCCAGGTCCGGTCGTCTTGGTCGGCGATGAGGCGATGGCGCGCCGTCCAATTCAGGATCTGGTCGACGGCCTGCGCCAGCTGGGCGTGGAGATCGACTGCGCCACGGGTTGTCCCCCTCTCACCATCCACGGGGGGAAGCTGCCCGGCGGTGCGCTCAGCATGCGCGGTGACCGCTCGAGCCAATACTTCTCCGCCTTGTTGATGGCCGCGGTGCTGGCAGAAGGCCCGGTAACGGTCGACATTTCGGGCAGCTTGGTCAGTCGTCCCTACATCGACATTACCCGCCGCATGATCGAAGACTTTGGTGGCGCCGTCGACGCGACCCCGCTCGGTTACCGCGTGCTCTCTCGCTCGTCATACCGAGCACGCGCATACACCATCGAGCCCGATGCATCGTCTGCCAGCTACCCGTTCGCGCTCGCCGCGGTGACCGGCGGCACGATCACCGTGCCCGGCCTCGGATTTTCGGCGCTGCAAGGCGACTACGGCTTTCTGGACGTGCTCTCGCGCATCGGCGCGCGGGTCGACAAGCGTGCGGCCAGTAGCACCGTGACCGGCACGGGCAACCTGCACGGCATCGCCGTCGACATGCACGACATCTCCGATACCGTGATGACCTTGGCCGCGATCGCTCCCGTCCTCAGCGGCGAAACCGGCATCAGCAACGTGGCCAATATTCGGATCAAAGAGACCGATCGGCTGCTTGCCACGGTTCAGGAGCTCGAGCGACTGGGCCAGGCCGTGAAGCACGGTGACGATTGGCTCAGCGTGGATCCGCGCCCGGTCACTCCCGCGACCGTGCACTGCTACGCGGATCACCGAATGGCCATGAGTTTTGCCGTGCTCGGCGCGGCTGCCGGCGGTGTGAGCATCGAAGATCCGGCCTGCGTCGCCAAGACGTACCCCGGCTTCTGGGCAGATTTGGCTGCCTGTTACGAGGGCGGCAACCCCTGGTAGACCAGCGAGCGGAGCTAGGGCTTGTGCCGCTGCTGGAACATGCTTGGCGCGCCGCGCCATTCTTTCGTCACGATCGAGCAATTCCTCGCGCCGCGTGACGGAGCACGGTAAACGGATTAAGAGCTCCCTGCCCGCTAGCGGGCGCGGCCAAAACACATGTCGGGTCTCAGCATCATCGGCTCCGGTCACTACGTTCCCGGCCGCCCCTATACGAACCAAGATCTGTCACGCGTTCTCGACACGAGCGACGAATGGATTCGTCAGCGTACCGGGATTGCGCAGCGCCATTTCTGTCCCGAAGGGCAAGGCGTTTCGGATTTGGCGCTCCACGCTGCGCAACGCGCGCTGGAATCGGCCGGGAAGCGTCCGGAAGACATCGACTACATCTTGTTTTCGACGATGACGCCGGACCACATCTTTCCCGGCTCCGGTTCGCTGCTCGCCGCCAAGCTCGGCTGTGCGACGATCCCGGCACCGGATCTGCGTACGCAATGCGCCGCGTCCCTGTACGGCTTCCAATTCGCGGATGCGTTGCTCAAGGCCGACGCGGCCGGCTGCATCCTAGTCGTGGGTGCTGAAGCCCATGCCGGCCTGATGCCTTGGCGTGATTGGGACATCCTCGAGGGAACGAGCGACCGCCGGCCTTCGCCGGAGGACTGGGAACGAGCCACGCGCCATCGCGGCTGGGCGATCATCTTCGGCGATGGCGCTGGCGCAGTGGTCGTCGAACGCCATAAAACCGCGGGCAAGGGCGTGATCGCGGTGGATCTCCACTCAGACGGGCGCTTCGCTTCGCAGCTGTGCATTCCGGCCGGTTTCCGCACGCGCCCGTACCTCTCCGCGGCCACGCTCGACGGCGACGCCGCCCTCCTGCACATGGACGGCCGCGAAGTCTTCAAACACGCGGTCACCAAGCTGCCAAAGTCGATCCTGGCGGTCTGTCAAAAGGCTGAAGTGACCGTCGACCAAGTGGATTGGTTCGTTGCCCACCAGGCCAACGCGCGCATCAACGAAGCGATCGCCTCTCGGCTCAACGTGCCGATGGAGAAGATGCCGAGCAACATCGAGCGCTTCGGCAACACTTCCGCCGCCACCATCCCGATCTTGATGGATGAGATGCTGCGTGATGGCCGAATCAGATCAAATCAGTTGATCTGCGTCGCCGCTCTGGGCGCCGGCTTTCACTGGGGAAGTCTGCTGATTCGAACATGAAGGAAGGCGAGCACTACACGTTCGGCGATTCGGACGTTGCGGCCGAGCGGCTGCGCTTGCTGGCCCGCGTATTCGAGCCGAGCTCGAGTCGCTTGCTGGGCTCGCTGGGCTCGCTGGGCAATGCCGCGGGCGGGCTGGCAGTCGATCTCGGTTGTGGCCCTGGCTCCACGACGCGGCTCGTGGCCGAACACGTCGCGGTCGAACGCGTCGTGGGCCTCGATCAGTCTGCGCGGCTTTTGGAGCAGGCCACGCGCGAGCAGGCCAACTCACGCGTGTCTTTTCTTCAGTGCGACGTGTCCGCGCCGCCGTTTCCACTGCCCGCGGCGAATGTCTTGTATTCACGCTTCTTGCTCACGCACCTGCGCGAACCGGCCGAGGTCGTGCGGGCCTGGGCGCGCGCAGCTCGGCCGGACTCGCTCTTGGTGCTGGAGGAGACGGCGTTCATGACCGGCGAACACCCGGCGTTCCCGCGCTACTACGCGCTGGTCGAACGAATGCAGGCGCACTATGGGCAACGCATGTACATCGGGCGCGAGCTTTCAGCGCTGACGACCTGTGCCGAGTGGTCACAAGAGAGCGCTGAGATCACCGTGGTGCCGCTGCCTGCCGCCGACATGGCCCGCTTGCACGCGCTCAATCTGAGCACTTGGTCGAGCGACCCGTTCGCGCAAGCGAACTACGACCTCTCGCAGCTCAGCGTTCTAGGCGCCGAGCTTTTGCAGATCGCTTCCAGTGAAGTTCTTGCTCCCGCCGTCTCCTGCGGTATTGGTCAAGTCGTGCTGCGTCGCCGCTAGAGAGCAGAACCGGGTAGGCTCTAAGCGATCGTCTCGATCGTGACGAGGTTTGCCGCCAGGCGCCTGAGCGCTTCCAGGCTACGCCGCTGCCAGGGCAAGCTCGGATTGGTCAGGAACGCGATTTGGTAGCGGATCTCCGAGTTTTTCACGGTGTCGATCCAGACCACGAAGGACTTGAAGCAACTCGAATTCATAAACGTGAGCTGTTTGAAATCACAACTGACCTGAGCCAGTCCAAGGCGGATCGCCTCTTCGTGCACGAGTTTCAAGTAGTCGTTGATCACACCGGTCGCGTTCATGTCCCCGCTGCCGGTGAAGACTAGGCGGAGGTTGAAGTCGATCAACGCGGGCGTGACCTGGAAACCTTCGCCTCCGACCGTGGTCAGCGAGAACGCGCTCATCCGTTCACCCGCTCGCTGGCGTTGCCTTCGGCCGTCAAGATCAGCCAATCCTGTTCGGTCGCGTAGCAGAGCTGCATTTCGGTCTCGGCCGGAATGCGCGCCAGGCCCAAGCCAGACACGTCGCGGCGACCCGCACTCTCGCGGATCAGCTCGTCGTAGTGAGCAATCGCATTGGGCGCTTTCGCAAGCGCATCGAGGCGCCAGCGCGCGTCGGCCATTCGCTCGGGCGCAGCGCGGTTCTTGGTGCGCAGACGAACGATCAGGCCGGTGGCCTTCGCCTCCAAGAGTAGATGGAACTCTGCAGCCTCGCCGACCGAGTACTTGACGATGTTTTCGAGCAACTCGTGCGCCGCCAAGAGCAGCCGCGACAGCCCATCCGCGTCGGCTAAGTGCGGTTTGCACAAATCCGACAGCAACGTGCGTAGCGGGCCGATTTGGGCCGCGAGCGGCCGGAACGACAGCGTGAGCGAAACTAGGGCGCGCGCGTCACCAGTGTCGGTCATTGAATGCTGAGGATCTTGGTCACGGTGCCAGGAAGCCCACTGAACGCTGGGACGGTGGCGCGCTTCATGGCCGCGGCGATGCAAGCGCCGCTCGATGTGCCCGCGAACGGTGCGTCGCTGACGGTGGCGCTGGCCACTTTTCCGCTCGGCTCGAAGGTGACGACGACGGTCGCCCTGCCCGACGGTCCACCGGCTTCTCGGCACCTCGCGGTTTCGACTGCGGCGGTGGCGAGCGCTCGATTGGCGGCATTCTGATCGAAGCGCTGACCCTCGCCCGCGACGCCCTTCTTGTCGTCCGCGTTGCGTGCTCCGCTGGCAAATAGTTCGGCGAAGCCAGCGTTCGGGGTGGTGGTGGGCGAGCCAGGCGGGGCGATCGCGGACCGCGGAGCGAGTGCGGCTTCTGACGTGCCCGGCGTGCTCGGCGGGACATCTGTGATCGGGGCGGTGGCATGCGTTGCAGGCGGGCTGGCTGCGGGCAATGCACTGATCGGGACGGGTGGCGGCAATTTGTCGTCGGAAGCGCTCTTGAGCGCATACACGCCGCCGGCGATCGCCAACAAGAGGACGATCAAGCCGATGACCAACGGAGCGCGGTTCTTCCGCTCTTCCGGCCAATCGGGGACACCCGCTGCGGGAGAAATCGCGCCCACTGGAGTGGCGCTCGGTCGCGGAAGCGCTTTCCCCGGCGCCGCAAAGGGTGCGGCGATAGCCGGCGCAGGCACCATCACCGGCCCTGCTGGGAACGTGGGCCCTGCTGGGAACGTGGGCCCTGCTGGGAATGTGGGCGCCGCTGGGAACGTCGGCGCCGCTGGGAATGTGGGCGCCGGCGCGGGCATTTCAAACGGCAGTGCCGCGGGTGGCGTGGGCGGCGGGCGCCCAATCCCCGACATGGTTGGTGCCGGCGGGCGTGCCTTGGGCAGCTCGGCGGCCTTTTGCGGATCAATCGCCGGAGCCGAAGGTGCCTTGGCGCGAGCTGGAACTGCGGGCGGCGCGGGGGGGGCCGGCGGCAGCGGTGCAGGCGCTGGCGCGATACGCGGCGCAACCGCGATCCTTGTGGGCCCCTCGATTCCTTCCAGTTCCGGCACCTGTCCGAGCTCGAGCCACTCGTCCATCCCTTCGCGCCAGACCAGCGTGCTGAAACTGATCTTGCCGTCGATGAGCTCCTTTTCGATCTCCGCTTGCGTCAGTTCACGGTCTTGGCCGTCGGGATAGTCAACGGCCCATAGGGCCTCCGTGGCCGGCGCAGCCGCTAGCGGAGGCGCGGCTGGTGGCGGTGCAACGGCTGGTGGCGGTGCAACGGCTGGTGGCGGTGCAACGACTGGCGCTGGTGCAACGACTGGCGCTGGTGCAACGAGTGGCGCTGGTGCAACGACTGGCACTTTCGCAGCTGCCGCTGGAGCCGTTGCTCTGGATGTTGCGAAGGGCGCCTTCGCCGTGGCTAAGCCTGCCAGGGTCTTGGGCCCACTCGCCGTGGTCACTCCGGCTTTTGCCGCTGGGCTAGCAGCGGGTGTCAGCTTGGGTTGCGTCGCAGCGACCGCGGCCTTGGGCGCTGAGCCGGCTGTTTGGGGCGTTGCGGTCGCTGACGCCGACGCTGCAGCAACGGTCGCTTTCGGCTGCGCCGCAGCGACCATCGCCTTGGGTGCGCCCGGATCGCTGGTCACCTTGGGTGAAGAACCAAGCGCCGCTCGCGCGGCAATCGGAGCCGCAACTGCTTTGGGCGCGGCGGCCACTGGAACGGCTTTCGGCTCGGCCGTGTTGGGCGCGACGGCTATCGGAGTCGTGGCTTTCGGCTCAGCTAAGGGCGCTGCCTTCGGCGAGCTGAGGGGCTTTGCGGCCGCGACCTGCGTTTCTGCCGGCGTTGGTGCAACGGGAGCTGGCGCTGGCGTTGGTGCAACGGGAGCTGGCGCTGGCGTTGGCACAACGGGAGCTGGCGCTGGCGTTGGCACAACGGGAGCTGGCGCTGGCGTTGGTACAACGGGAGCCGGCGCTGGCGTTGGTACAACGGGAGCTGGCGCTGGCGTTGGTACAACGGGAGCTGGCGCTGGCGTTGGTACAACGGGAGCTGGCGCTGGCGTTGGGGGAGCCGCAGCAGGTGCGTGTGCAGCAGGTGCTGGCGCTGGAGTCGCATCGACGACTGTCGGTCGAACCGCAGCAACGTCGGCTCGAGGATTCGCCGATGTTGCCGCCACGGGCGGCGGTCGCGCCGATTCGGAGGTCGCGACGAGGGGCGCGTCCGTGGTGCCGTCGACACGAATGCCGGCTTGGCACTGTTTGCACTTGATGGTGACAACGCGCCCCTTGACCTTGCGCTCATACACGTCGTCCGCGATGGAGAACGTCTTCTGGCAAGCCGTGCACGTGATGGGAAACGGCATCCGAACATCAGGGTACACGGATCGGCCTGCGGCGCCCCAAATTTGGGCGATCCACGGTGTTGGAGTGCGACCACATTCGGCAAGCGGGGGTACAAATTTTCAGGGCCTCGCTCCCCGGCCCGAGTGCGTGCGCCCCGTTTCGGGTACCTTAGGTGGGACATGAACGGATTCGAACAAGGCCGGGTGGCCGCGCGTCGCGACTGGGCGCCTGGCCTAATTACGCTCACCGTCGACGCGGCCATCGAGCCCTTCAATGCCGGCCAGTTCGTCAATCTTGGCCTCGACCTCGGCGGACAATTCGTGCGCCGCTCCTACTCGATTGCATCGACGCCTGGCGCACCGCTCGAGTTTTATCTGAAGGAGGTCGCAGCGGGCGCCCTCACACCTCAGCTTACACGCCTCGAGCCCGGTGCCAGCGTCTGGGTGGAGCGTAGGCCGCAGGGCTTCTTCACGCTTGCCTACGTGCCGCCGTGTCGCGAGCTGTGGCTCGTGGCCACCGGGACTGGCCTCGGTCCATTTCTGGCCATGCTCCGCGGCAGCGAGATCTGGCAGCGCTTCGAGCGCGTCAGCGTCGTGCACGGTGCTCGCAGTTCCGCCCATCTCTCATACGCCGAAGAGCTCGCCGCGCTGGGCGCCAAACACGCCAGCCGGTTCTCGTACACCCAGCTAGTCAGCGCGGGCCCCGCTGGCAGCGCTCTGCCGGGTCGCATCACTACCGCGCTTGCCGACCGCAGCCTCGAAGTCCGCGCCGGTCTTACACTCGATCCCGAACGCTCGCACCTGATGCTGTGCGGCAACCCCGACATGATCCTCGAAGTCACCGCCGTCCTAGCCCTGCGCGGCCTTCGCAAACACCGCGTCCGCACCCCGGGTCACATCACAGCCGAAAAATACTGGTAATCACAAACGCCGGTCGCACCCCTTGGGTGTGACGAAGCGCGTCGATCGCCCCCCTCAAACCCCGTCGCGGCCGAACACCGGGATGGCCGCGCCCGAGACATCGCGTGCCGCGTCCGACAACAAGAATGCGATGACGCCGCTGAGCGACTCCACGCTCACCCACTGCGACGGATCGTGCTTTGGCATCGCCGCGCGGTTGGCCGGCGTATCGATCGTGCTGGGTAGGATTGCGTTGATGCGCACACCATCGGCCAGCACTTCTGCGGCGCACGCCTGCACCAACGCCACCACTGCCGCCTTGGAAGCTGCGTAGGCCGCGGCTTTCGCGCCCTCCCAGGGCCGCGGCGCGGTGCGCGAGCCGATCGCCACGATGCTGCCTGACTTGGCCAGCACCATGCGAGGCAGCAGCGCTTGCAAGCTGACGCGCGCGGTCTCGAGGTTTGCGCTCATCACGGTGCTCCAGATCGCGTCGCTGCCCGGTTCGAACAAACGCGAGCCGCCCTTCCACGCGCCAGCCGCGAGCACCGCGCCTGAAATCTCCGAATCGCCCAACGCACTCTCCCAGGCCAGCGTCGAGCTGACGTCGAAGCCGAGCACGCGGCAGTTCGAGACACCAGCGAACGCCTGCCTTGCGCGATCAGCGTCGCGTTCGACGGCGATCACGCGCCGCCCACCGGCCACCAGCGCGCGCACTACACCCGAGCCCAGCGCACCGCTGGCGCCGGTCACCACGATTTCGCCTTTTTCCATGTTCAAAACACCACTCCCAGTGAAAACCGGGCCAAGAAGTCGAAGGGATACAAGTAGCTGTGCAGATCGCCGACGGACGAACCGCTTTGATTCAGTTTGATCAGAAGCTGGTCCTTGTCGCAGCTCGAGGTCGCGTTGCCCAGGTCGTCGAAGCAACGGTTCTCGCGATTGAGTTCGTACGCGAGCCCAATGCCGTAGGCGATCGTGAATGCGCCCCACCGGCTGTGGCTGCCAATCATGGCAAAGAATTGGCGCGTGGTGTGACTGACGGAATCGTTGGCTGGCGCGGTCGTCGTATATTTATAGGCATAGTTGGTGAACCCCGTGCGCAGCACGGTGCCGCGGAACGGCTTGCCCCCGAACCAAAATCCCGCGTCGAGCGCGGCGCCCGAAAGCGGGCCCCAGCCGTTGGACTCCTGACGCAGTGAGGACTTCTCGTAGGTGCTGTAGTTCAGCATCGGCGGGGACTGCGTCGTCACGAACACCGGCACGAGCTCCACGGTCAGAAACTTGTACAGCTCGGTTTCGAGCTCGACCCCCAGCCTGCCCTCGAGCAAGAAATTGAATGGATCGATGCGCACGGAGATCTCCGGCATCTTGTGTTCGGGAGCTCGCGGCGGGGGGGGCGGGTCGCCTGCGGCGGAGGACTCGCGTTGTGGATCATAGCCGGTTGCCGGGTAGGTTTGCCCGTATGGCTGAGGTTGGGGGTAAGTGGGCGGCGGGGGCGGCGGAGTCGCGGCTGGCGGAGCATTTGCAGGAGTTGGCCCCGCTGACGGGGGCGGGGGCGTTGGGGCAGGGCTCACAGCGGGCGAGGTGACCGGTGCCGGAGTCGTTGGCGCGGGAGCCGCCTCTGGCACGGGTGGAAAGGACCCGGTCGCTGACGGAGCCGCGGCCTGTGCGGAGGCTCGATTCGGAATAACGAAAAAGAAAGCCGTTAGACCGAGTATCAGCGTGCTGGAGCGCGCAAGCTTGCCCATGCCCTCGAGCATAGCAGCACCGGGCCTCGCGCGAGCCGCTTGGAACCGCACGATCCTTGCGAAATTCAGCCGGATCGGCGCTGCGCGCGGCGTTGCGAGGGCCGCCAAGACACGCTAGGGTCAGACCGGTTCGCCGGGCGAATTTGCCAAAACTTGCGGCATTCTCCCCGACCTAACACCCCCCTGGAGACTCGCTCAGCATGGCACTACAGATTCAATTGGCATCGACTGACGCAACCAGCGCCGTCTGTGACGCGCTGATTGTCAGCGTGTGCCAAGGCACCGTGGCCAGCCACCCAACCGTGGTCGCGCTGGACAAGGCGCTGGGCGGCTCCCTCCTCGAGCACGTCAAAGCTGTCGAATTCGAAGCCAAGTTGGATCAAGTCTTGGAGCTGCCCACGCTCGGTCGCATCAAAGCCAAGAAGTTGGTCTTGCTCGGCCTGGGCAAACTCGCCGAGCTGGACGCGGCGCGCCTGCGAGCGTCCCTGGCCGCCGGCGTGCGCGCCAACTCCGGGGCGAGCATTCGCACGCTGCACTTGGTGCTCCCCGAGGCCGAGCTGGACTTTCGCGCGATCGGCGAGGCCGTCGCGCTCGGCGCTTACCGCTTCACCAAATACTTCACGGGCGAGCGCAAGCCCAAGTCGGAACTCGGCAAAGTCTCGATCCACTTGGCGCGCGGTAGTAGCGCCAGCGCCCCTGACAGGAAACAGCTCGATTTGGGGGTTGCCATCGCCGATGCCGTGGCCATCGCCCGCGACGCGGTCAACGAGCCCCCGAACGTGCTCACGCCCGAAGGCTTGGCAGAGGTCGCTCGCGTTTTGGCGCGCAAACACAAGCTGAAGATCAAGGTGCTCGACAAGAAGGGCATCCTCGCCGCTGGCATGAACCTGCACTACGCAGTCGGTCAAGGCAGCGAGAACGAACCGCGCTTCATCCACGTCAGCTACGTGCCGAAGAAGAAGCACAAGAAAATCGTGTTCGTTGGCAAGGGCATCACTTTCGACTCGGGCGGGCTGTGCATCAAGCCCGCGGCCGGCATGGGTGATATGAAGTCGGACATGGGTGGCGCCGCCGCGGTGCTCGGCATGATCGCCGCCGTAGCCACGGTGCGCCCGGAGGTGGAGGTGCACGCGATCGTCGCCGCCGCAGAAAACATGCCCGATGCCGCGGCCTATCGGCCCGCGGACATCTTCACCTCGTTGGACGGCAAGACCGTCGAGATCATCAACACCGACGCCGAGGGCCGCCTGGTACTGGCGGACGCGCTCACTTACGCGACGCGCCTCAAGCCCGATATCATCATCGACGCGGCGACGCTCACCGGCGCTGCGCTCGTGGCCTTGGGTAAGACCTGCTCCGCTTTCTACTCGACTGAAGACGAGCTTGCGCGGGCCTTGGAGCGAGCAGCTCGTACGGCCGGCGAACAGTTTTGGCGCATGCCGCTGATCGAAGAGCTCGGCGAACAGCTCAAGAGCGACGTGGCAGATCTCAAGCACACCGCTGATCGCTGGGGTGGCTCGATCAGCGCCGCGCTCTTCTTGCGAGAATTCGTGGGCAAATGCCCATGGATTCACTGCGATGTGGCTGGTCCCGTGCTGGCCGATCGGGCCAAGGGTATGTATCCGAAGGGCGGTACCGGTCACGCCGTGCTCACCTTTCTGAACTTCGTCGAGCAGGCTGGGCGCCCGAGCAAGTGACCGAGTCGGGCGCCGTGCATCGCGATTCGGGCCCGCCCGCCCCGGCCATCGTAAGCAACGGGCAGAGCGTCGTGCGCGCCCTGCGCGACCGCGCAAACACCGTGCTGCCCGGCCTGTACGCCTGGCTGACCACGGTCGCGCTGCCTTCGCTCAACCACGCCGCACCCAGCTCGGCTCGCGTGACCGGTCTGTTTGCCTTGCTGGCTTTGCTGGCCGCGCCCGTCTTCGTTGGGCATCGCCCTCTGGTCGGCCGCGCGCTTGGAATTTTTGGCTTCATCGGCTGCTCGCTGCTCACCTGGCTGCTGCTCGGCGCGGGGCTACTCCGGAACCCCGGGGACCCGCTGCTCTCGGCATTGGGGGCGGTCGCCTTCACCTTGTACGCGCTCGGCTGGGGCTCTCTGCGTCGGCGCGGTGTCGTTCCCGAAGACGCCCCTAACGTCATCCTGGGGCCGTTGCTCCAGCCCAGGGCTCGCCCACATCCGATAGCGCCGTTCGTGTTTGGGCTGATCCTGGTAAGCGCCCTGCTCCCGGTGTTCCTCGCTTTTCGCGTGGTCGAAGCGGAACGGAGCCTCTTGGCCCACGCGGTCGCAATCTTGGCGGCAATTTTGACGATCACGGTCGGCGCGCGGGTGGCGACTGGCTTGGGCCAACGGCGAATGCTGCCCGTCAGCGCCGAGCGCCTGAACGCCGCGGCCGTCCCGCTCGCGCTGATGGCCCTGCTCTTCGGGCTAGGTTTTCTGTGGTTGGTCGTGCGCTAGAGGGAGTAATTTCGGCCTGGCCGCGCTGCCGCGCCCAAGAAACTCGAACCTGCCACCATGAGCAAAGTAGTCGACGCACTCAGTATCCTGCTCGTTCTTGGGGCAAGCCTCGCCTTTGCGGTGGGCGTTGCGGCTCTCGGTGAACGCCGAGACTTGGCCGCCATTTACTGGCTCGCGATCGGAGGTCTAGTGCTACGAGCTGCAGTCGAACTGCTCCGTCCGAGGTCGAGCGCGCGATGAGGCAGCGCTGGGCCGGGGCGTGCTGTGCGGCCGTGGGCGTCTGGTCCTGTTCGGAGCCCGTCGACTCAGCGCCGCCCCCAGTGCAGCGGGTGCACTTGGCGGCGGGCCTGGCCGCCAAGGTCGGCGCAGAGGACATTGCGCTCAGCACCGTGGCTGGAATCGCGCGCGCACAGCGGTTGACCCTGCCTGCGGCTCGCGAGTCAGCCGCGCGCGACGCCGCGTTCGCGGCGGGCGCGCGCATCGCGTTTGCGGGCGGCTCAATCGTGCCGGTGGTCGAACGTGCTGCCTGGGCTCGTGCGCTCCTCGAGCGCTTGAAAAGCGAAGCCGCCGCCCGCGGCCCGGCTAGTGATGCTGAGGTAACCGAGCTCACGGCGCTGCGCTGGCAGGACTTTGACCGACCCGAGACCGTGCGCACCACTCACGCAGTCGCGATCGTCGCCAAGTCCGAGCAGGACGCGCCCGCGCGTGCCATCGCACAACACATCTACGAAGCCGTCCGTGGCGTCAGTGATCCGCAAGAGTTCATCCGTTTGGCGCAGGCAGTCCCCCACGAGGGCGTGGAGGTGCGCGCGGAGCGTCTGCCAGCGCTCACACGCGATGGCCGTAGCTACTACCCGGAAGGTGCGCCGCCGGAGCTCACTAGCCAGCGCTTCGACAAGGACTTCGCCGAAGCCGCGCATCGGCTCGCAGTCGGCGAAATCAGCGAGCCTGCCAAATCGATCTTCGGCTACCACGTGATCTTGTGCGAGGCGCGCCTACCCGAAAAGCGGGTCGCGCTCGGCGAGCGACGCGAGCTGTTGGCAGACGAGGTCCTGAAGGGGCGCGCGGAACGAGCGAAGCAAGAGCTGCTCGGGCACCTGAGCAGCTCGACGCCAATCTTGATCACGCGTTCGGTCGAGGATCTGACGGCGCGCGTTCAGGTCACTGAATGAGTGCGCGCGGTCGCGTTGCCATTGATCGCGACCAAGACGCATCGCCGTTCAGTGCGATCTTATGGCGTCTGTGCGAGGCCTGCGCGGCGCACGCCGCCGCGCTGGTCGACAAAGAGGGCGAAACCGTCGACTACGCGGGCCGCATTTCGCCGTACGAAATTCGTGTCGCAGCGGCCGAACTCCGACTGGTGCTCGCCTTCACGCGCACGGCGGGGGTGCCGGGCTTCGCGCAAGTGAGCGAAATTCGCGTGCGCACCGGGAAACGGAGCTACGCGATCGTCGGTCTGGGCGACGGCTACGCGATCGTGCTCGAGCTCGCGCGCCACTCGTTCTCCGTCTCGCCGCGCGCAGTGCTGCAAGCAACGCGCGAGCTCGAGTCGGAGGCAGGCATCGCGAGCGTGCTGTTGCCGGGCGGTACGCGTTGGTCGCGTGTCGAGGTGCGCGTGTCCGCGTCCGACGCGCGCCGCCCAGACGCAGTGTGGCTGAATGGCTCCTGGCAAGCCGTCACCGTGCTAGGTCGCTATCGCACCGGTGACCTGGCGCGTCGGGAGCGTGGCTACCTCGCGCGCTTGGCGAGCGGCGCCGAGTTCTCACTCGTGCGCGAACCGCTTGGTCGTTGGTTCGCAGACGACCTTTCCTGAGGCTCCGGCGCTTTTCGCCGGACGCCCCTGAACCCGCCTGGCCCGCGGCCGTATTGAGGTGACCCCGAAGACCGCCGATTTGGGCCGCATCACACTCGGTGACGGGCTTGGCGATGCCCAATCCGACCTACATCGGCGCCTCTCTACAGGCCGATCAGCGGATCAAATCAGGTCCGGCCGCCCGATCACTGTACAGAAGTCGAGTCTTTCCGGATCGGAACCTCTTGAAACTGCGGGCTTTTTTGGAAAACGACAGATAGTGACAAAAGTACTTGCCGGGAGACCCCGACCGGGAGCATACACCGCCTCCCGCTTCGGACCCCACCGACGCCGAGCCGCAAGGCCTGGCCAGGAGAAGTTCGAGACGGGGGTTCGCTGGAAGAAAGTTTCACAAAGTCTTTGACAGCAAAGACGACGGGGACTAGATACCGCGACCCGCTTCAGGCCCCCGACGCAAAGCCTCTCTCGAGAGTCCGAGCGAAAGAGACCCGAAGCAGACGGTGAGAAAAAGTTTCGAAAGTCTTTGACAGCAAAGACAAGAGAGACTAAACACCGCGACCCGCTCGGAAGGAAAGTCCTTCCCCTCGGTCCTTGAAAACTGAATCCTATTACCCGCGATGAGAATCGTCGTGGGTCC
>Ga0302322_100001963_pt1 | contig 17190 bp, 15 predicted proteins | sample Fen_T0_2_FD_203757 | JGI IMG/M metagenome (GOLD analysis project Ga0302322, IMG submission 203757) | Peat permafrost microbial communities from Stordalen Mire near Abisko, Sweden - Fen_T0_2 | ecosystem: Environmental > Terrestrial > Soil > Wetlands > Permafrost | place: Sweden: Abisko... | reverse complement strand
TTCGTCTCGCACGTGGTAACGATCCTTTACTCAGTGGGGATCCAGTTTTACGTTTCGACCAGGATGTTGAAGTCAATGAAGACGGTATTGATGCTCTCTTAAAAAAGATCCATAACGCCATTATCCGAAGGCATGGCTTTTCGTTCTTTTCTGGTGGATATGGTCGTCCCGACATCAACGATGCTGTTAATGATCATGCTGTCAGATGCCATTGGTTGGCTAATATTCAAGACAACGATCAACCGCCATATCATCTCATTCCACAAGGAGAGTATTTTCTGCGGGATATCGGCGAGTTTGGGGCAACCAGCATACCAAATTCAAAAAAGGTATCCGCCAGCACTGGAATGAAAAATTATCTTATCAATCTTCATCAAGGGGACCGTAGCGCAAATCGCGATTCAGAACAGGTAATTTCTGGCGCTGGTTTGTATATGTCACAAAGTGCGATCCTGCGTTTACCGCCCTTTATGAACTTTGAAAACAATATCATTTGGGTTGACGATTATCTAAAGCGTAGGTTGCATGAGGCGATTGGCGATTTGGCAGTTGCAGATCTAGAACATGTTGAGGGAGGGCTATTTCATCAAGATCGCTATCCTGCGGGTATTCGGCAGAGCGATCTGGATTGGGCGAAAAACACTTACTTCTATAGACTTATCAGTGGCTGTATTATGCACGCGCTCATTGTCACACGAACGGGCGAACAGAGTGAGCTAGCAAAGTTTGTGGATAATTTTCTACGTACGCACCATAGAGCAAGCAACGACGAGTTCAGCGAACTTGCTATTAAATTCATGGATATAGCTCAAAAAACAACATTAGCTTTATTGGAAATATGGTCAAAAGCAGACTACGGAAATGACATCTTGCAAAAATGGGCAATCGAAAACCAGAAAGAATTATTTGAAAAAGGAAGCGGCGAATTGGCTAAATGGATTAATTCAACGGTACAAGACGCCATCCACTACTGTAAACTTGTCGAAAACTGGAACGAGTATGTAGTCGCAATTCAAGCTTTGGTTCCCCGCGATGCTTATTGGTTATTCCGTTCGATTAACTAATCAAAAACCCTATGTCCGATCCTTTGAAGGTCTTCCTCTGTCACGCATCTGAAGATTCGCTAACGGTCCGTGATTTATACCAGAAGCTCGCTATCTTAGGAATAAATGTTTGGTTTGATGAAGAAAAGCTTTTGCCCGGTATGGAATGGGAGATTGAAATTCCCAAAGCGGTCAAGAATACAGATGTTGTGATTGTTTGTCTTTCCAAGTCTTCTAGTACAAAAGAGGGTTATATCCAGAAAGAAATCAAACTTGCACTGGATACAGCCGATGAAAAGCCTGAAGGAACACTGTTCATTATCCCGATCAGGCTGGAAGAATGTAATGTGCCAACCCGTTTAAGTAAGTGGCAATGGATGGATTTATTTCTTAAGGATAGTTTTCAAAAACTAATTCTGTCATTGAAAACAAAAGTGGAAACGTTAGAGCGAACCTCACTAACAGAAATCCATCCAGGATCCATACCCGGCCAACAAACATGGGGAAATATTGAGTTTGTGCCGGTAAAAGCAGGAAGCTTTCTCATGGGAAGTAAAAACAACCATCCGTTTGCGAACGATTGCGAAAAGCCCCAGCACACAATCTCAATACCTTATGACTTTTTTATTAGCCGATATCCTATTACTAATACACAGTATCACCAGTTCGCCATAGAAAACCAGATTAACAAGAATGTACAAAATAACTGGAAAACAATGCTTGAATATCCAGTCACACAGGTTTCATGGCATGATGCCATGAAATTTTGCGAATGGTTGAATTATCGCTATGTGAAAGAACTACCAGAAAATATGTACTTTTGCTTACCTACGGAACTCGAGTGGGAAAAAGCCGCTCGAGGCACATTTGGCAACGAATGGCCTTGGGGAAATAAATGGGAAGTTGGTTTTTGCAACAGTAATGAAAGCGGTAATACAACCACTCCTGTAAAATACTATTCTCCCAACGGCGACAGCCCTTATGGCGCAACTGATATGGCAGGAAATGTATGGGAATGGACACTTAGCCTGTGGGGGATTAGCCAAGATAAAAACGACTTTGCGTATCCATACGATCCCGCAGATGGTCGTGAGGACACAAAAGCCGGATTTAATTTCATCCGCGTACTTCGAGGAGGTTCTTTTCAGGATACTTCTCAAAATGTTCGCTGCGCATCCAGACGTGGAGGGTTCCCGCTAATGAGTTGGCCAAGTAGTGGCTTTCGGATTGTTTGCGTAAACACATCAAGATAAATTCTAATGAACATATTCATTAGAAACAATCGCAAAGCCAGCAACCGTATGATTTCAGAAGGCATCTTTGGGGTGGGTTATGAGATCAAAGATTCAGCTTTGAAGCGTTCATGAGCCAGCAAGTAAGCTAAAATCTAAGGCAGAGGCGGAATACTGAATCCAATTAGTGCCGGTATCAATAGTGATGTTGCCTTATAATGCAAAACAAATCCACAAGGAGACATTATGCAGGAAGTAGCAAATACTCAACGACTATCACAACGCGTAGCGGGACTCAAACCATCAGGCATTCGCAGGTTTTTCGATATTGCCGCCACAATGAAAGATGTGATCTCACTTGGCATCGGCGAACCGGATTTCACCACACCAAAACCGATTCTCGAAGCGGGCATCCGCTCATTGCAAAACGGTGAGACACACTACACATCGAACCATGGCAAACTGGAATTGCGTCAGGCAATTGCCGATCATCTTCAAAAATTATATAACGTGAAATATGACCCGACCACAGAGATCGTAGCCACTGTTGGCGTCTCAGAAGCGTTATATCTCACTTTCGTTGCACTTCTCGACCCGGGCGATGAAGTGATCATCCCCACACCTTGTTTTGTTTCATATCAAGCTGAAGTGATCCTCGCAGGTGGCAACCCCATTGAAGTGACTGCACGCGCTGAAAATAATTTCTGCGTTGATCCGGCTGATATCCGCAAGGCGATCACACCCCGCACCAAATGTATCTTCATCGGTTACCCATCCAATCCCACTGGGGCAGTCGCCACACGCGAGATTATGCTTGAGATCGCCAAGATCGCGGAAGAACACGACCTAATGGTGATCTCTGATGAAATTTATGATCGTCTCGTCTATGACTTTGAACACGTCTGCTTCCCCGCATTGGATGAGAGTTTAAAGAAGCGCACAATTCTGCTTGGCGGCTTCTCAAAAGATTATGCCATGACCGGCTGGCGTATTGGGTATGCTTGCGGACCCGCAGACATCATGCAAGGTCTCGTACGTATTCATCAATACACGATCATGTCAGCACCTACCACTGCGCAAGATGCCGCGCTCGTTGCATTGCAACAAGGTGATCCCTACGTACGCGAAATGGTGACGGAATACGACCGTCGCCGCCGTCTCCTCGTAGCCGGACTCAATCGCCTCGGTCTTTCGACTTTTGAGCCGCGTGGCGCGTTCTATGCCTTTCCCAACATCCAAGCCTCGGGCATGAACGATGAGGACTTCGCTGAAAATTTATTGCGTGAAGAATCAGTCGCAGTGGTGCCGGGCAATGCCTTCGGTCCCGGTGGTGAAGGATTTGTAAGAATGTGTTATGCCACTGAATATAGCAAGATCGAAGAAGCTCTACATCGCATGGAAAGATTTATGCAGCGACACGGCTAAAATAAAAAAGCAGAAACTCTGAATAAGTTTCTGCTTTTTTATTTTAAGACTCCCATGCAAAGTCTACATTAGTCTGCTCAAAACTTCCACAAGCACCTGCGCCAATAAAATCTTGAAGATCAATGCCACGGGATAGGTACTGGCATATGCAATGGAAGGCAAGTCTGTTTCAGTTTGGTTATTGGCAGAAGCCAATGCCGGCGGATTAGTCATGCCCGCGGTTAATGCGCCCATGGCTGAGAGCAAATTTAGTTTGTAAATTTTTATCATCACAACCAGCCCTGCCAATGCTGAAAACAATGTGATGCTTGCACCTACCAACAATAAAATCCAACCCTGACCTTTGATAACATTTAACAGCGTGGCACCGGCACTTGTCCCTGCACCAGCAAGAAAAAGCATGAGGCCGAGTTCACGCGTCAGATTTTTTGCAGCAGGCGGAACGTAAAGACGAAGCGGACCAATTCGTCCGAAGTGACCAATGAGTAGACTCGTCACAAAGACGCCGCCTGCCATGCCCAGTTTCACCGTCACACCCTGACCGAACGGTACGGGGATCAAGCCGATCAAAACGCCGATCAATAAACCAAAGAGATACGCCGTCATGCTGGTTTCACCTGCGCGACGCGGTGAACCTTGCGCGCGTTGCACGAACGCATCAACCGCAGATTTTTCGCCGACCACGCGGATGCCATCGCCCATTTCGAGCGTGACACGCCCATGCGGCACGATCTCCAAACCCTGACGGCGGATGCGCGTGATGACCACGGTGAACTGTTCCCAGACGCGCATTTGCGCGAGCGTCATGCCGGTCAGTGATTCATCCATCACTTCCACATCCACGCTCAACACCTCGGCGTTGACATCCATGCGCTCATCGGTTTGCTCGCCGAGCAGCAAGGTCATTTTGTTTAATTCATCAGCGGGACCGACTGCCATCACTACATCACCGAGATGTAAGATAGTCTCGGGCGTTGCGGCAAACACACGCTCACCATGTTTGACGCGTGACAGATTGACCTGTGCCAGCCGCCGTGGATTGATCTCTGCTACGCTGCGTCCTTCGCAGTTGGGGTTGGTGATGCGAAAAGTTTGCGCGACCAAACCAGGAGTTTCGATCTCTTTTTCTGCAAGCCACTTTTGCTCCTCGACTTTTACCGAACGCTTGAGTAAGAGCGGCAAAAATTGAACCAACAACACCATGCTGATCATGCTGAACGGATAAGCAACACCATATCCAACCGAAGCGAGGGGTGCGCTATCCGGTGACAGACGATGTAAACTATCAAGTAAAGAAGCCAATGCTGGAGTGCAAGTGAGCGCACCTGTATATAAACCTGCAGCCAGTGCAGGGGAAAGTTTGAGTAGATAAGCGAGCAACACTGTGAGAAGCGCGCCGCTGCCAACGATGACCAGCGCCAGGACAATGAAACGCATCCCGCCGCGCCGGAAGGTACGGAAAAAACTTGGACCGGCATTTAACCCAACCGCATAAACGAAAAGTATCAGCCCAAAGTCCATGACTTCTTTGGGGACTTTCATCCCAAAATGACCAAAGACCAGCGCCACGAAGAGCACACCCGCCGTACCCAGCGAGATGCCGCGCCACGAAAACTGACCGACCCACGCGCCGAGCGTAAGGATGGCAAAGAGAACGAACATTGATTCAGTAAATGGATTCATAAATAAAATAACCGCAGTGTATTCAATTGTAGCTCATAACAAGATGAGTAATAACAAGTGCTAGTAATTCAGAAATAGAGCCTGTTTCAAGATATCATTATTACTTCATCAGGAACCACGCATTGAAGGGAACTGAAACAGTGTAATCAGCGTTCTGTATTTCATTCACCACATCGGTATAAATCATTAGTCTTTATCTCATTGCAAACACGAAAAGGGATCCCATTATGAAACAAAGCAAATTGTTATTACCAATGATCATTCTCATCCTGAGCGGACTGCTACTTAACGCTTGCAGTTATTCGGTTCAAGTTTTATCTACGCCTGGTTCTGTTGCGCCGGTCGCAACGCAAACTATGATTGTCCCAACTCCTGCACAGACAGAGGCGCCAGTGACACTCGTCACGCCCACAGTGACTCCTACGCTCATTCCGATCAGAGTCGACAAGTTGAACATGCTCAAGATTTTCGAGAGCTTTAAATTAGGGGATGTTGTGCGTAGTGTGGCTTTTACGCCCGATGGCACAACCCTAGCCGCGGCGGGCGGCAACACTGATAATGTTGCGGTCCAGTTATGGGATGTGGCGAGCGGACAAATCGTGAGCATATTAGGTGAACATCATGACATCGTTTGGGATGTAGCGTTCTCACCCGATGGCAGGCTATTGGCATCGGTCTCCAGTGATGGAACCGCACAGGTGTACGACTGGCGCACTGGCGATGTGGAGAAGATTTTGAATTTCCCTCGTCAGGTTGTCAGCGTCAGCTTTTCACCCGATGGGCAAACCATGGCTGTGGGAGGAGTCGATACGTCACCGAATGCATCAGTGTGGATATATGCAGTCGGATCTTGGTCACAGTTGTTTAAACTTCCTGAATTTATCAACATCACCGCCATGGCATATTCGCCTAAAAGCGCAGTCATCATCGGCGGCGGGACTTCGCGCAACGTGCAAGTGTGGCGCACGGATACAGGCGCTTCAGTATTCACACTCAGCCATGCCCATCAAGTTTCGAAAGCTGTGATCTCACCTGATGGCTCCACCGTCGCGACCGGCACTTGTGCAACAGAGACAAACGGTAATTGTACAGAAGGCGCTGTATGGCTGTGGGATCTACCTACTGGAAAGTTACTGAGGAAATTGGGAGGCTTCTCCACTATGGTGGACAATCTGACTTACTTAGCTGATGGCACCGCTCTGATCGTCGCTTCTCGCGATGGGACTCTGCGAGTCTATAACACTTCCAATATCGTTTCAGGTTATTCACCAGTGTTAGATATCGCTGTTCCCGGTGGGATTAGTGCACTGGCAGTTTCACCGGATGGTACGCTGCTCGCAACTGGTAATGATAATGGCGATGTGAATATTTGGAGGGTTGTGGATCTTCCATAAGTGTGGGACTATACAAGTGAAAGTTTAGTAGCAAAAAATCCTAAGTCGCATGGCTTCGGATTTTTGTTATATCAATTTCCACTGAGGTCAGGACGCCCCAAACAAGACTGCGATAAGTTCGTTATATATCCCTATTTAGTTTGCATGACACGCATGGTCATTATCGCGAGGAAGACAGATGAGATCATGAACCATGCAAACCAGAGCAAATCTGCGATCTTGGTGAAGGAGAAAAGCTTGATGTGCATGAATGAGACAATGACCGTCACCACGGTAAACGACAGCATGCCCGGTACGATCGAGCGGACGCCCAGCCATTGACCTTGTTTTGAGTAGATGTAACTGCCAACGCCATAAGAGAGCAGTGGACCTGCGTACATCTGCGCGAGCACGGACGTCACCTTCCAGGGCCAGAGCGTGGACATGACACCGGGTGCGAAGAACAAAGCGACAGACAGGGCACAGATGACAACGCCCTGAGTGAGTAAAAAGTTTTTCGCCCACGAATCAAGCGCGGGACCAGAAAGAGGCGCAGCATCCATCGAAGCGCGGTCGCGGTAAGTCATCCAGATCGCGAGGATGGGATAGATGATGTAGGATGCAAACCAGATCTGAACGGGAAGCAGGTTGAGTCCGAAGGCGCTTAGATTCAAGAGGGAGATGAGGCAAAGCATGCCGGTCCAGATACCGATCATCTGCACGCCCCAGCGAACCTCGGCTTGTTGTTTAGCGAAGAGACAACCCGCCATAAAGACCGCGCCGAAGAGATAGATGGCGCCAACAAAGCGCGCGTGCAGCGGAGGCAATACGAGCCACGTAAAAATGGAAGCAAGATATACGGGGTTGAATAAACCCAATACTGCTACCAATAAAGCCGCCGCACAGATAACACCGAAGAAAATCTTTTGACCTTGTGTAATGGGTGACACGTTGCGCTCCTTATTATTGATGATTTGTAATGGAAACACCCCTAATGGCGTTTGGTGTTGATGTATTCTGTTTGAATTCTGCAAAACAAAAAACACTGACCTTCCTCAGTCCAGTGTTTTCTCATTACCCACTCCCATTGATCGGGTTCTCATCATCCTCGTCCCACAACAATGGATTTGATTCAATGTAATCCGTTTTGTTTTGTAGATCGGTTGCATTGCGAATGATGTGTTCATAATAATTGCGCTGCCAAAATTTTGTGACCGTGTCTGTGTTATCCAATAAATTCATTTCCTTTGTGGATTTATATTTGAAATACGCGACGATCTGTCCTAATGTTGGTGTTTGTAAGAATGATGTCGTTTGATGTAGGGGCGGGGTCTCCCTGCCCTGGATTTCAGATGATATGTCGTTATTGTTGAAACTTTCATTTGCGCCATGTTCCTCGGGCGCGGGGACCGCGCCCCTACCATTCAAAATAACAATAATTCCATGAACATGATTGGGCATGACAATGAATGCACCTGTTTCCACATTCGCAAAATGGAAAGGAATCTCATCCCACCATCTCTGAACGATTTCTCCATAACGATTTAACACCATCTCCTTATTCACCACCTCCCCAAAGAGACATTCTCTCTGCCACGCAACGATGGTGACATAATACGCGCCCGCGCTGGCATAATCATATCCCAGCAAGCGGATAGAACGGCGGTGATGTTTTTGCGGATCGAACTTAACCATATGCGAATTATAAATCGTTGGTGCTCGTAGGGGCACGGCAGGACGATCTCCCGTCAAGGTTGTTCCGATTCTCTGCCGTGCCCCTACATCCTCACACGGACTTCCCCGCGCCGGGCTCGAATATTCCTTTGCAACTTTCCCCACAACAAAAAACACCGGGACATTCATTCCAGTGCTTTCTCGTTACTTCGTTGTTATTTTCCATCATCAGGTAAATCTATCCAATCTGGCAAATTTCTTGGAAGTACAGCTAATCCTAAAACATCCACAATAGATAATTGCTTTTCCAGCCAATTTGATTTTCCTGTTGTTTTCCACGAGTAAATTGAGCCATTTGTTTCTTTTGCATATTTTTCTGCGTTTTTGAGTTCTTCGATTTGAAAAAACTCAAACTCGAAGTTTTCTTCAAGAGAAACTTTCATAACACTTCCTTAACAGCGAGATTGCTGGCAACTACTTTGGCGTGTATATCTAAAACAGAATCGTAATCCCAGAATTTCACATAAGGTCTAATCGAGCTAAAGGCATAGAAAGCGATTTTGTTATCAAACTCTGCCTTTCTCTGGCTATCTGCTACGATATAAAATTTCGTTCTGAAATCTTGCAGTTCCACAAACTTCAACAAGGAATTTTGGATATCAGTTGAGTGTTCAATTTCAAACACTGAGCTTGGATACTTCCTGTCATTGAACCACGTAACATCAATGGTTTTAGCCCTTCGTAAAACATGAGGATAAGTAAATTCATAGAATTCTGGAACTGTTGTGACATTTCCCAGTTTTTGTTCAGCAAAAGGTTTATTTTTGTCTTGGGCTGGAACATAGGTTTGAAAGCCCTGTAAATTTCCGATTTCTGCAACCAAGCCCTGATAGAAGTAATGGGAATATTCTCTTTCTTTTGCTTTCGTTTCCTCACCTGCGAACAAACGAAGAACTTTTTCTTTTTCAGATGTTAATGCCCAAAGACCAGGGCGGATTTTGAAAAATTCATTATGCTGTTGAACAATTCTTCTTATGGTTGCGAAAGGAGTCTTTGTTCCCCAAGCACTCCCAGGAACTTTTGGAGCGGTTTGATACAACTGCCCAAGTGTTGCGTAACCACCATTTTGTTTCATCGCAAGAAGAACTGCTTCATGTTGTTTCATGGGGTAATCTCCAGATGTAAGTCGTGTCCCAAAACTCGAACTTCATACCAACAATTATCACACAAATCAATCAGGTCTGTTGAGCCTTCTTCCCAACAGATTATCTTATGACATCGTTCACACTCCCAAAGTTCACCTCTGCATTCCAAATGATTTGCACTTTGACAACCAGCGATTCTATTCATGGTAATGATTATAAGGATCAATAAAAAGAGCTTGTGTCCATTTTGAGACACAAGCTCTTTTTGATAAATCTTTGGTTATTTGGGCTTACTAAAAGTTACACCTCAAAATCCCCAATCCAAACCGCCCAATCAACGGCGCGCGCTAGTGGAGCATCAGCAGTTACTAGCGGGAGCGCTAATCGGCGGGCAAGTACGGCGTAACAAGCGTCATACGCTGTCAAATTTTTCTCGTGGGCAAGTTCAAGCGCCTCTTCAATTAATTCAGATGTGGAAGTGGATTTCAGTGCAAGGTCATTCAAATCCGCGATGTCTTTCAACGAGTCTTCCAGCGGACGGTTATGACGACGGGTATATTTGAGTAAGATGTTGGCGCACTCGATATAAAACAAATCAGGGACATGAATCTCTGCCTGTGGGTCTGCGGCTAGTTTGGAAAACAACCGTTCAACCTTGTCGGAAAACTCTTCCTCGATAAACAGTTTTATACCAACGCTGGCATCCAAAACGCAGCGCAGAACAACCTCGGTCATCGAGATCTATCTTCCTTCAACAATTCAAGCGAAGTGGGCGCATTTTTAGGAGGCGTGAAACGGCGACGGCGAATGGAATTCAATGTTTTCGCTTGCTTCTTGCGCCGCTCCTCATCTTCGATTGCCTGTGTCAACAAAATAATGACTTGGGCGCTCAAAGAGCGATTTTTTGATTGGGCTAATTTTTGCAATCGTGCGAACAAATCATCAGGCACGCTGCGAACGTGAAGAATATTCATGGCGTCTTCCTTTCACCAGCATTGTATCAAACATGGTTGCACAATGCAACAACCTACCCACCAAATCCCAACTCCTTCAAATTCTGCTCCTTACTCTTCTTCTCTTTCCCCCCCATCAACTCCTTCCAGAACATATCATCATACCGTCGCGACTTCACTGGCAACGGCATCGGGACACCCCAACCCAACAGCAGAACTTCCTCCTTCGGTTGGAGTCGCGCCAGCATACCGCGCAAAGCCTCCCGTCCCGAAAGACCCGAGAGCACTGCTTGAATATCCAGGTCATCGCCGAGCCAGCCTGAGATGCGCGTCCCCAACTGGCTCATCACCTCATCATAAATTTGCGACGGGCGCTGGTCCACGATCAACAGCGTCACATAATATTTGCGCAGTTCGCGTGCGATGGTCGCGAAGGTCGTCTGCGCCGCCATCTCGCGGTTCAACAATTTATGTGCCTCCTCCACCACAATCACCAGCGGACGCGGTTCCTCCTTGCCATGCGTTCTGAACGCGTTGGTCTTATCTTCCCATGCTTTACGAATCTTGCGGGTCAACAAATTCGACACGAGCAAATAATCAAGATCTTGATCGTGATTGCCAAACGACAGCACCACATGTTGACCGTTCTCCAGCGACTGGATGATCTCCCGCACGCTATCCGCCGCGGGCTTCTCGACGATATACGCCTTGCCGAACAGCCGCCGCAGCTTGTCGTGCAATGCCTCCGCCGCCGCCACGTTCACACCGTTCGCATTCGCCCACGCCGCCACGCTATCCGGATGTGGCGCACGTTTCAGCTTGCCCTTTTCGTCCTCCACTTCCACTTCTTCGCGGTTCATCACCTTGAAGCGCGCAAACCATTCGTCCCTGAACGATCCATACAACGCGTTCAACGTGGTGGGCGTGGTCTCTTTCAGATTCAATTCACGCGTCAACGTTTCAATATCTTCTGTGAAAATATCTCTCGTGGAGATTTCCAAATTAAAATCCGGGACCTGACCGCGGATGGTGGATCCTGCTCCCAAGCCAACGACTCTTAACTTGGACTTGAACTTGCTCTTTAATCCCGTCACGGCTTTTTTCGTATCTGACGCCACATCGTCAAAGCCATACTCGTTGTGCATATCCAGCACCAGCACCGACGCCTTGTTGTACTGCATCATGCCCGCCAAAACGAGCCGCGTCAAAAACGACTTGCCCGTCCCCGTCGCCCCAAACACCCCCGACGACCGCTGTACGAACTTCTCCAGATCAATGCACACCGGATGATTTTGTTCACGTGTATATCCAATCACCAAATTACCGGCATCATCCGGGCTGCCAAATATTTCAGCGATATCACCTTCATTCGCCAGATAAACCTGCGCGTGATGCGGCGGAATATTCTTCACCGGCAAAATGCGCGGCTGGTCTTTCAAGCCTGCGTCAATTTTTCCGCGCCACTGTTGATATTCTGGCGTCCCCAACTCCGGACCCACTTCCAACATCAAATTCGGCAACACCTCAAGATTGGCATACAACGTCTGTCCATGCAACGCCTTCGCGATATGCGCCGGGAAGCGTTCCTCTGTCTGCTCACTGGCAAAACGTTCATCCGTCGCCCCCAGCTGAATATCCGTGACGATGCCATAATAATTCCACTCCCCCGATTGGATCACCACAAACGCCCCCTCCTGCATCTCCTGCGGCGAAACCACCAACCGCACCCGGAAGTTTTCTTTTAATCCGCCGCCAACTAAATATCCAATTTTTGTTCTGTCCATATAAATCTCCTATCCGTCATTGCGAGGAGCCCGTAGGGCGACGAAGCAATCTCCTAACAATATTGGGGATTGCTTCGGGCGAAAGAGCATCGCCCTCGCAATGACGTTATGCTGTTACATCACTCAAAGCACCCAACACAGTCATCAACGTTGGATAATCATCACGCAATAAGGTGATTACTTCATGCGTGGCTTTTTCTTTCCATGCTTTATCTTTATGTGCTGTACTCGCCTGTTGAATATGCGCGGCGAGCACTTCACCCACCGGCACATCTTTCGAATTCAAAATATGACGGAAATATCCGAACTTCTCTGTGAACCGTGCCATAACCTGCTCTTCACACTTGTAGATCACATCCAAACTCAACGGCGGACGCGGTGGCAGCAAATGAAATATTTTTCCATCCTGTTCATAGCCCACTGCCAGCACGGACATCTCCACCGGCACAATTCTACGCTCGCGGTTGTCCTTCATCACCTCGTCGCTGACATTATCCGCCGTGACGAGTTGACGCACCAGCCCATCATCGTCAATGTGAATATCATAGATAATTCCAAAGATTTGGTAGCCGTTACCCAGCGGCGCGCGCACCAGCGCCCCAAATGATGGTGCATCCAACTGATTCACGCGGCACCCGGCAATGAAGCCCGTTGTCCCTGCGCGCAGTAAGCGTCCGATTTCGATTTGTTGTGTCATAAGTATGCCTCCCATCATTGCGAGGGCGCTCTTGTTCTTCGCCCGAAGCAATCTCCCTAACATGTTGGGGATTGCTTCGTCGGGCTAACGTCCTTCTCGCAATGATGATAAATTATCTCTTTGTTCTACCCTGCAAATCCTTCGCGGACTGTTTGTACGAACCATCGTCCACGTCTTCGTTGTTCTTGCGAAGTTCCAGTCTCAACAATTGCTCGATCTGTTGTTTCTCTTCGTTCTTAACCACCGCCGTCTCATGCGCGCGATGCAATAAATACGGATACGGTCTGTTGCCCATCATTCTGCATTGCTCAACCAGAACGCCATGCAATAAACTCAACTTCTCTTTATCATCCACCACCCAGCGCGGAATTTCCACACGCACAGGCCAGGGATGTCCTTCTGTGCCAACGTTCAAATAGAAGAAGTGCAAAGACAAAACGCCTTTGTAGCTTTTATCTGAATTTGATTGAATATGGAACACTGCCGAACGATGTCCCGGTGGTAATATCGGATTTTCTCTTTCGCCATACAGCCAGCGGTCACTCACCCCACGCAACGGATGATACTCGCGAAGTTTCTCCATTTGTTCTGGTTTCGCATCTACAATTTCCAAAAGACGGATGACCAAATCGGCAGAAGGTTTATCGACATATCCGGCCGTGATGACGCCGCGTGATTGCAAACGCGAGAGCACGCCTTTATATTTTTCGACATAATCAAAATACGATTGTGTATCTTCACCCTTGGCACCCCACAACTCAATCGGACCATCAGTGAATGTGACAACTTGTCCCTCGATGCCTTTGGATAACTCGTCGAGCTTGGTACGTTCAGCAACATCGCGTTTGAGGGCGACCATACCGTCTGAAAGCGGGATGCCGTTGGGGAGTAGCTCTTCGCCATAGAGCAGTTCGCTTTCGGTGTTGATCGTCGGTGCTTCGCCTGAGTTGAGTCTCATCGTGATCGCGCCGACATTGACGAGCGAAAACTGAATGGCGGCATGACGGTCTGGGTTGATCTGCGAACCGTCAGCGGCGATTAAGGTGGCTTGGATAGCTGAATCAGGCGGGGGGTAGGAAGAAGCGAGCGATTCGTCAAGCGGCAATGCACAGCGGATGTTTTGATCGATCGCTTTGGCAGAATCAACTTTGGAACGAAGTACATCCAATTGCGAGGCATATGCAGTAAGCAATTCCCGCGCTTTGGCACGGCGCTCATCAAGGGTCTTTTTGCGTTCGCGCGCACCTCTGCCGATCTCTTGGATCTTCTCGTAAATTTGTTGATAGTCAATGGGCATACTATTACCTTACCGCTACGCGGCACTATGTAGAACAAATGTACAAAGATTGTAGCGGGAAATGCACTAAAATACAAGTACCGTAAGGGAACTTTTTCAACGCCCCATCGTCATTGCTATACAGTGAAATATCTCAAAGGAGTTTATGATATGAAAACAAAATCAGTTTTATTTACAGCTGTTGCTCTGCTGGCGCTCGTGTTGAGCGCGTGCGGACCCACCACCATTACCCAGCAAGCCCAACCCGTTGTACGCACCTTGAGTGTGACCGGTTCGGGGCAAGCCAACCTTGTGCCTGATATTGCTTATATTTATTTGGGCGCGCATACCGAAAAGCCATCTGCCTCAGATGCAATGAACGAAAATAATACCCAGACCCAATCGATCATTGATGCGTTAACCAAATTCGGTGTTGATAAGAAGGATATTCGTACGACCAACTTCAGTATTTATCCCACCGATAAGTATGATCCACAAACCAATCAGCCCACTGGCGAAAAAATATATTCAGTGGATAATACCGTCTATGTGACTGTGCGCAATCTCCCAAAACTTGGCGATCTGATTGATAAGGTGGTGGCAGCTGGCGCGAATACCGTCAACAGCATCCAATTCGATGTGGCAGATAAAGACGCCGCGGTCAAGACTGCCCGCGCCGATGCCGTAAAGGATGCTGAAGTGCAAGCGAAAGAACTTGCCGGCTCAGCTGGTGTAACTCTCGGCGATATTCAGTCGATCGGTTTCTTTGATAATTCCCCCACCCCGGTCTTTGATGGCAAAGGCGGTGGAGTGGCTGTGAAAGCCGCCGCAGTACCCATTCAGCCCGGACAATTAACCCTGACCGTGACTGTATCCATCACATACGCGATCAAGTAAGACAACCGCTTCTTTCTGGAATTTGAGCCTGCTTCTGTTTCGAGAAGCAGGCTCTTTGCTTTAGTTTTATTCACGTCACAGAGCTTCTAATTGCTTTTCTACGTGTTTCCGTGATTTCATCCAATCTCCGCTAAGCCACACTAATCTTTTACCCCGCGGTTATAATCTCTAAAAAATTCGTAACGCAATTTTGTATCCTTCATAAACTCAGGACAAGAATTGCGCTACACAGGAGATGTTCATGCTCAAAGTTGGATATATCGGTCTGGGATTAATGGGCAAGTCCATTGCCCGCAATATTCTCAAAGCAGGTTTTACAGTTGCTGTTCACAATCGTTCGCAAGCCTCTGTAGATGAACTTGTTGCTGAAGGCGCGATACGCGCAAACTCGCCGAAAGAAGTTGCGGAACAAGTGGATGTAGTTTTTACTAATCTCCCTGATACACCTGATGTGGAAAAAGTAGTACTCGGCGAAAATGGCATCATCGCAGGCGCACATGATGGGTTGATTTACATTGACAACTCCACAATCAAGCCCGCATCAGCACGAATGCTGGCTGAAAAACTTGCCACAAAAAATATCTTCGCACTTGATGCGCCCGTCTCAGGCGGCGACATTGGCGCACGCAATGGCACACTTACCATCATGGTCGGCGGCGAAACATCGGCATTAGAAAAAGTGATGCCCATTCTCATGGCAATGGGTAAAACTGTAACTCATGTCGGCGATGCTGGCGCGGGTCAGGTTGCCAAAGCCGCAAACCAGATCATGGTCGCTGCGCAGATGGTGGCAATGGGCGAACTGCTCGTCTTCGCAAAGAAAGCGGGTGTTGATCCGCGTAAAGTAGTGGAGGCGATCAAAGGCGGCGCGGCACAATGTTGGACGCTGGATGTCAAACCGCCGCGTTTGTTCGATGGCAATCGTAATCCAGGCTTCAAAGCGCACATGCAATTAAAAGACCTGCGCATTGTATTGGATACTGCTAAGGAATATGATGTCCCAATTTCAGGGACAATGGCAAACACAAAGTTATTTCAAAAAATGATCGACCTAGGCATGAGCGAATTGGACAATTCTGCAGTGGTAGGCGTGATCGAAAAACTAGCCGGAATCGAAATCGTTTAAACGTTCCAGCAAACCTTCCAACGCAGAAAGAATAACATGCAAAAAGAAAACCTCATATTTGACTCCGCTGGTCAAGCCTATCAAAAAATCCGCATTGCCCACTGGGATGCCATCGCCCGCAAAAGCACTGCCTGGCAAGGCTTGGGTAAATGGTATCACCAGCGCCTCGCGGAAATTTACCGCTTTCATGTAAACCCTAATTTACGCGTTCTTGAAATTGGGTGTGGGGATGGTGACCTGCTCGCGTATCTGCATCCAGCGCACGGCCTTGGCATTGATTTCTCAGCAGAAATGATTCGCCGTGCTAAAGAAAAACATCCAAATCTTGAATTCATACAAGCTGATGCGCACGATCTTTCAGCACTCAACGAGATCTTCGATGTCATTATCCTATCTGACGTCGTCAATGATCTCTGGGATGTGCAGCGCGTTCTTGAACAACTCAAATCACTATGTCATGCCCGCACGCGCATTATCTTGAACTTTTATAGCCGACTTTGGCAATTCCCACTTGCCATCAGCCAAAAGCTAAACCTTGCCACACCCAATCTTTTTCAGAACTGGCTCACGCGCGAAGATATGAATGCTTTATTACAACTGGCAGGTTTTGAAACCATCTGCACCTCACAGGAAGTACTACTGCCCCTGCCATTGGGCGGCTTGGCAAATCGTTTTCTCGTGCGGTTATGGCCCTTTCATGAATTGGCGCTCTCAAATTTGGTTGTGGCACGTCCGGCACCTGAGCGTACAAAACCGCCGAAGGTATCTGTCATTATTGCGGCGCGAAATGAAGCGGGTAACATCAAAGCTATTTTTGAACGAACCCCTCAAATGGGCAGCGTGACCGAGCTTATTTTTGTTGAGGGACATTCAAAAGATGAT
>Ga0302322_100001961_pt1 | contig 17194 bp, 19 predicted proteins | sample Fen_T0_2_FD_203757 | JGI IMG/M metagenome (GOLD analysis project Ga0302322, IMG submission 203757) | Peat permafrost microbial communities from Stordalen Mire near Abisko, Sweden - Fen_T0_2 | ecosystem: Environmental > Terrestrial > Soil > Wetlands > Permafrost | place: Sweden: Abisko... | reverse complement strand
TCACGCTGCCCAAGAGCTTTCGCGTCCCGTAAGAGTCCGACGAGCTGCTGGCGTGCTCGAGTGAGTTACTCACGAGTTCGCTGAGTACCAACGTACACGGGATCGCGAGACCGGCCTCGAGCACCACGTTGGCGATGGCGCGCCCCCGGTCGACGTCGGGACTAGCGGAACACATTGGACGCTTCATGCGGACGCAAAGAGGCAGCACATGGGCCAACGCCGTTGGATAAACGTAGCGCGGGAGCGCAAGTCGTTGCCGCCGCCTGCGCACGGACTGCGTCCCGAACTTCCAAAGCACGCAAAAGCTGCGCCCTCGGCTGCTACGGCTGTTCGTGCCGACTCGAGCGGAGCTCGTCCCCCCCCACGCCGCTGCTTCCGCGAGTTCATCGACGGCCTTGAATTCGCCTACTGAACACGCGCGGCGGGCCAGACCCGGTGGCGACCAAGACGCTCGAGGAGACCGTTCCCGGTTGGTGTGCGCCGCGGCTCGTGCCTCGAGGACCGTGGACACGACATGCTTCGAGCCGCAACTGTCGGCCTCCCCCAGCCATTGATCGAGTGAATAGTTCTCGTGGGCGGATCGCGTCGGATGGGCGCGCTTCCTGCAAGACGGTGGACGACACCGCCGCGAGGACTCATTCGAAGCGCGCGTACCACGGCAGTCGGAAAGTCGAACACCATGGAACGAGACAAGATGAAACGATCGTTCGATCGTCTGGGAATTCCGCCGGCAGACTATCGCGTGCTGAAGCTCCTGCCATTGATCTACGTGGCGTGGGCGGACGGGAAGATGGAGAGCGTAAAGAAGGAGCGCATCCACTTCTTTGCCTCGCGAGAATACGAGCTCAGCGCGGCAGGGATCGCCGTCCTCGAGCGCTGGCTGACGCATCGTCCGTCGCACGCCTACATCTCGGAGGCGCTGCACGACATGTACCTACTAGCGACAGCCAGCGACGATCTCGAAATCGACTTCAGCGAGCTTCCGGCATTGATCTCCTATGCCGAAGGGATCGCCCGTAGCACGGCTCGAGCGCTAGACGAGCCCGCCGCCGTATCTCGCAACGCAGAGCGTGCACTCGAGGAGATCGCCCGCGAACTGCACATCGACCACGGAGAAAGCTGGGGACGGCTGCTGAAAGAGCTCGGCTCGACATCGCGCACGCCCGCGGTCCAACGCAGCTAGACATGCACTCGTACTCGGCGGTGTCGAGGAACGGACTCGGCGGTGTCGAGGAACGTACTCGGCGGTGTCGAAGAACGGAGACGCAGGCGTTTGCGCAAGGCCAATCGGCAGATCACGAACGACCGCGAGGGGCCTGCAGCGAGACACAGCAGTACTTGCTGTTCGTGGCGAAAGTGGCGAACTTCACCAGACAACGGTCGCCGGCTAAGCCCGGCTCGGCGACGGCGAGCCGAACGCGTTTGCAGCCACCTTCGCGCCGCACCGTTTCGCTCGATACGCTGCGCAAACGGCGCGCGAATTGGCGGACTGGACGCAAGCCTTGCGTGTCGAGGCGCACTCCGCGATACGGACTCTCGCGGCAAGCCGCGCGGAGAGCGGGCGATTCCGCTCGCCAACGGGCGCGGTTCGTAGCTGCGGGCGATTTCGTTGAACGGTCCAAGTCTTGCTTCAGGGGAGCTGCCTGCAGCGAGGTTTGCAGGAGAACGTTCAAACTGGAGGTCAACCGTGCGCATACTGGTCGGATCTGATTTGGGCGCAGCGTCGGACGAGGCCCTGCGTCAAGCGATCACGCTCGCTCGCGCGGAACGCGCTGAGTTGGCCGTGTGCCACGTGTTGCCGGAACCGCAACTTCGAGCGCTGTTCCCAGCAGAACATGAGCGTGACATCGAAGCGCTCGGAGCGATCGCACCGCGCACGACGGCCGCATTGCGTGCCCAGGTCGAGCGCCTACAGGCGGGGCAAGAAGTGCCGTTCGAGGTGTTCGTCGAACAGGGCTCCGCCTACGCCGAGCTCGTCGACCGAGCGGAGCAATGGGGAGCCGATCTGATCGTGATCGGAAACCACGGGCGAGCCGAGCTCAAGCACTTGTTTCTCGGGAGCGTCGCCGAAAAGGTCGCTCGTCACGCCCCATGTGCGGCACTGATCGCGCGAAAGAGTCCCGAAGGTGTCGTCTTGGTCGCCACCGACCTGTCCGATCCAGCGCAGCTGGCCATCGCCGCTGGCGCTCGCGAAGCCAGCCGACGCAAGCGGCCACTCGTGGTGATGCATGCGAGCGACAGCTTGTCGCGCCGCACCGCACCGGCGATGGCCATGCTGGGCGCAAACCCGATCGTCGATTCGCCGGAAGTCACTCGCGAAAGAGACAACTTGGTTCGACAGATCATCGACAGCTCGCTGAAGCGACTGGAAGTCGAAGCAGAGATACGCCTCGTCAGCGGCAATCCGACCGAGGAAATCTTACGGCTCGTCGACTCACTGCCGGCAGAGCTGCTGGTACTCGGCACCCGAGGTCGAAGCGGCGTTGCGCGAATCATGTTGGGCGGCGTCGCTGCGCACATGGTGCAGAGCGCCCCCTGCTCGGTCTTGGCCGTGAGACCACGCCTTTGACTGATTGAGCGGCCTTTCGTGTGCTCTTGGTGGCGGTCCGGGCGCGATTGAGGCGACGCGTTGTCACTTTCGCTGAACCCTCACTTCGAATAGGTTGAAGCCTCCGTAACTCCAACCTGGGCGGTATCTCAAATGGGCGACAAGTCTCCGAAGGCCAAAGACAAGGCCAAGAAGCAAGACACGGCAAACAAAGATCAAAAGAAGACGAACGCCTCGAACAAGGCCAGCGCGCAAGTCGCGAAAAAAGGCAAGTAGCCTTTGGGCAAGGGCCGAGCGATCGGCCCGTGCCTGCTATTGCGTCTCGCGATCGTGCGCATGCTTGATCGACGCGCGCAGGGGCGCGGGCAACTGGCTGATGTCGACAATCAGCTTGCCGTCGTGCACGGCCTTGATCGCCGCACCTGGCAAGACCGCTTGCCCGACGCCTTCGATCTCCACTAGCAGCTCGTGCTCGTGAATGCCGACGACGGCGCCGAACGCCGCGCCGTCTTCACGTTGGAACAGCTGGTCGCCAATCTTCACTGGTACTTGTTGCGTCATGGTTACTGGATCATACCGTAGCGCGTTCCCGCGTGCGCGTCCGTGTGCACGGCACAAAACGTCTTCGGAGACCCTCAGCGGAAGCGCCAGCCGCGTTCGTCTTCGAACGCGCGCGCCAGGCGGCGCTGCTCTTGGATCAGCGCACCGTACGCCTTGGGTACGCGCGTATCAGCCATGAAGGCCGCGAATACGTGCAGTGTGGCCTCTGCGTCGGCGGCCGCACGGTGCGCGTTTTCGAGCACGATCCCGAGCCGCTGCACGACGTCACCGAGCGCACGGCTCTTTTCGAGCTTTTGCAATTCACGCGCCCAAACCAGCGGATCCACCCACTCGACACCCTTGCGGAAGGCGGGCGGAGTAAGCGCTGGCAAGCCTGCCATGCGGCCCAGCTCGGCCATCAGGATCTTGCGATCGTATTCGGCATTGTATGCCATCGGCACGTGACCCGCGAGGCACTCGAACAGCTCGGGCACGATCGCCGAGAAAGGCGGCGCGTCTTTCACCTGTTCGTCCCCGATGCCGTGCACGTCAAAGGCTTCTTGGGGGATCGGGCAGCCGGGATTGATCAGCCAGCTCTTCCGTTCGACCACCGAGCCGTCGCGCCAGAACACGCAGGCCACTTCGACGATACGGCTAGTGAGCGGATCGCGACCGGTCGTTTCCGTGTCGATCGCCACCAAGTGCAGCCCGTGTACCGCGTGGTCGGCCGCAAAATCATCGAGCAGGCCGGCCGCGACGACGCGCAGCAGATGAGCAATGCCCGGATAGTGACGCCCGCTGGGGAAGCAGCCGTGATCGGCGCTGACGACTCTCAAAGCGGCGACCGCTGCTTTTGCTCTTTGACTGCAGCTTTCGACGAACCAACCGGTGCAGCGCTGGCGCTGGGAGCGGCGTTGCTCGGCACGGCCTCAGCTACGTGCGGCGTGGCGTTCCCGCCGGAGAGCTTGATCTCGAGCGTGACCCATTCTTCGAGGTCTTCCTTGAACTCGCCGGTGCTTTCGAATTTGCGGCCATTGATGAAGATCGACGGTGTACCAGACAACTCCAAGCGCTCGCCTTGCTTGCGATCACGCGACACCAGATCCGCGACGGCCTCGCTCTCCCAATCCTTCAAGAAGTGCGGCATGTCGAGGCCGATCGATTTGGCCAGCTGTTCCACCGCCGCGGGCTGCAGATTCGTCTGGTTGTCGAACAACGCGACTTCCATCTCCCAGAACTTGTTCTGCTTGTGGGCGGCGATCGCGGCGCGCGCCGCTTTCTCGGCGTACTGATGACTTGCAAGCGGGAAATTCTTGTACACGAGGCGGATTTGGCCGTCGTAACGCTTGAACAGATCGTCGAGCATGGGCCGCGTGGCAGCGCAGTGCGGGCACTCGAAATCGGCGAACTCCACGATCGATACTGGCGCGCCGGTCGAGCCCTTGGCGGGCGAATCTTGTAGATCGATGTTCTGGATGGCGTCAGGCGAAAAACGATTGCGGTAGGCGGCTTCAATCTGGGCCCGCGGGCGCCCGCGCCGCACTTGCTTGAGCAGGAAATTCGCCGCAGGCAGGCACTGCTTGCAGTTTCTATTTTCCTTCACGCACTGGGCCAAGCTCACCGGCTGATCCGGGCAGGGCGCGAGCAGGTCCGAGACGTCCCGTGACCAATCGGCCTTTTCGCGACCGGTCAGCTCCGAGGTGTCCACCCCCGGCAAGGTCACGTCCTTCAGCTCGGTGTGCGCGGGGGCCGCTTCTGAGCCTCCTTCACCGGGCGAGCGACAGGTGGTCAATTGAGAATTGAACAGGGCAAAACCGAGGGCTGCCCCAGCCAAGCGCAGGCTGAACATTGCGAGGCCGAGCGTAGTCTCGACCCGGGCGGTCTTGGAAGGCGGATTGCACGCCCTCGGCCTTTCGCCACCGATTTCCGCCCTTTCCAGGCCGGTTGTCACGATTCTGGGAAAATTCGACGCGGGCCGTCTGACAGTGGCCGGGCGTTGGCTGGCTCTTCGGATGGCGAAGGCAGCACGAGTCATGTAAATCGCAGCCTCCCGCATGTCGGACGCCTCGCCGCCTTCCTACCCTCCCGATTCCTCCCAAGGCATCGCACCGCCTCCGGGCGTGCGGCGCACGATCGCGGTCGGCGGCGGCCGCGGCGGGGTCGGCAAGAGCGTACTCGCCGCCAACCTGGGTGTGTACGTGGCCCAGCTCGGCCGGTCGGTCCTGCTGATCGACGCAGATCCGGCCGGCGCTGCCCTACACACCGTGCTCGGCATCGATCTACCGAACATCGCCGCGCCCAGCAGCGAAGACGACGAAGAAGAGGCCCTAGTCGCGCTGCCCACCCAGGTGCCCGGCCTGCAGCTCGTGCCGCAGGGGTACCGCATTGGCTCACCCGTGCCCGTGCGGCCTGGCCGCAAGCCGCGCTGGGCGCGCCAGGTACAAAAGCTCGACATCGACTACGTGATCCTCGATCTGGGCGCGGGCACCAATCCGGCCACGCTCGATCTGTTTTTGAGCGCGGACATCGGCATCACGGTCGCGTCCCCCGAGCCGCCCAGCATCGAGGCCACCTATCGCTTTGCGCGCGCGCTGTTCCAACGTGTGATGCGCCGCCTGCTGACCAAGGACCGCTTCAAGATGCGGCTTTGGGAACGCGCGGAAGCCGAGCTCGGTCCGCTCCCGCCGCCGCAAGACTTGGTGCGCGCGGTGGCCCGCTACGACTCGGCTTTAGGCGAGTTGGCGGCCGCCGAGCTGGGCAAGCTTCGTCCGCGCTTGGTCGTGAACAATGGCCGCTTGCGCGGCGATACGGAGCTTGGCCCCGCCATGTGCGATATGGCCGAACGCTACTTGGGCGTGAACTACGACTACGTAGGTCATATCGAACAAGACGACGCGGTGTGGCTCAGTGTCGTACACCGCCGTCCTCTCTTGATCGACAGCCCGACCAGCAAGAGCGCACGCAACCTGGAGCGCATCGCCCGACGCGTGCTGGCCTTGAGCACGACCCGCGAGCAACAGCAGAACGTGCGCACGCTGCCCTTGGTGCCGGGCGATCCGAACCTGTACGACGTGCTCTGGACGCATCAGAGCGCGAGTGACGAAGATCTGCGGCGCGCCTACAAACGTCAGCGCGAGCTGTATCAGCCCGGGAGCCTGCCGCTGACCTCGCTGCTGAAGGGCGACCAATTGCGCGCCGAACAAGCCCGGGTCGAGGAAGCGCACGACACGTTGCTCGATCCGCTGCGCCGCAAAGCCTACGATGCGTCGGTCTTTCCGGCGACTCCTTCGGAGCAGCCCAAGCGCAACGCCGCCCTGGACAGCGCGCTCGAGGCCGAGCGTTCCATGCTCCAAAAAGAGCTGGCGCGAGAGATCAACGGCGAGACCGAGTTCACTGGCACGCTGCTACGCAAGGTGCGCGAGTCGCAGGGCGTCGAGCTGAGCGAGATCGCGAAGCTGACCAAGATTTCGTCGACTCATCTGCAAGCCATCGAGGCCGAGCGCTACGCTGAGTTGCCAGCGCTCGTATACACGCGCGGCTTCGTGCAGCAACTGGCGAAGTTCCTCAAGCTCGACCCGACTCAGGTCTCCAAAACCTACCTGCGGCGCTTGCGCGAATGGCGCGCGCTCAGCGACGGAGAGCAAGAGCCTTGAACGGCGTGGGCGAGCGAGGGGTCGATCGGCCCCTCGCCAGGGACGCGGGCATATTGGCCCGCGACGTCGCGTTCACCTTGGCCGCGTTCGTGACCGCGCTCTTGCCGCGCTTGTTCGTGGCGATCGCCTGGGCCAAGGAACCCGTTTGGGACGGCCACTACTATCACTTTGGTGCCGAGCGCATTGCACGCGGCCTCGGCTACTCCGAAGACGTGCTCTCCCGTGGTCAGTTACTGTGGAAGCCATGGGTGCATTACCCGGTCGGCTACAGCGCAGTATTGGGCTTATTTTATCGTATTTTCGGGGCCGAGCTGGTGGTGGCACCGGTGCTCAACGCGATCACGGGCGCGCTCTTGGTGGCGGTCGTGCATCGCGTTGCGCGTTATTACCTGGGCCGCGATCGCGCACGCATTGCGGCAGGGCTGTGCGCGATGCACCCCGGGTTGATCGTGTACTCGGCGGTGGTGATGACCGAGCCGCTGGCCGCGTTGCTCTTGCTCGTCGCTGGGCTGGCAGCGTTGCACTTTCGGGGACGCTGGCAGGCAATCGTTTACGCGGGGGCGCTATTGGGCTTGGCCACGCTGGTACGACCCGCAAGCCTACTCGCCGCGCCGCTCTTGATTTTCACGCAACCCAGACCGCTGTGGCAAGCCGCAGCGCGCGCTGCGGCGGCCAGCGCGGTGGCGCTGCTCGTCGTCTCGCCCTGGACGATCCGCAATTGCCAGCGCTTGGACGGCTGCGCGTTGGTTTCGACCAACGGCGGCTGGAACCTGGCCATCGGGGCAATCACCGAGACCGGTCGTTTTCAGACCCTGCGCGCAGCCGACGGCTGCCCAATCGTGACCGGCCAAGTCCAACAAGATCGCTGCTGGGGCGAGGTCGGACGCGCAAAAATCGTGGCCGAGCCTTGGCATTGGCTGAGCAAAGCACCGCTAAAACTCGCGCAAACCTTCGATCACGAGTCGTTCGCCATCGAATACCTGCACGAAGCGGATCCCGACTCTTGGCCCGAGGCACGCCGTGTCGCTGCGCGCGAACTGCTGACGGCGTTTCATCGCCTGCTGCTGGCGCTCGCGGCACTGAGCGTGGTCGCGTGGCCGCGCTGGAACGCAGCAGCGCGACCCGCATTCTTCGCCCAGTTGGCGCTCGGCGCGCTCGTGCTGGGGACCGCGCTGTACGCAGCGCTCAGCGATGCGCATCCATTTTACTCTTTGGCGTTGCTCGCGCCGTTGATCGCGGCGTTGCCCATCCCGGGGCGACCCGCGCAGGGCGCCGCGGGCGGCTATTTGCTTTCATTGATCGCGGTGACCGCGCTGACGCACGTGGTATTCTTCGGTGAAGACCGCTACCACTTGGTGGTGACGCCACTGCTGTGCATCTTGGCGGCGGCCGCCTGGCGGGCTGACTCTCACTTCACGACGGTGCGCCGCTCACCTTCGAACGAGTATTCGGCCTAGGCTGCGCTGGCGCGTGGGCCAGTGACATACACGCCAATTCGCGGTTCTTTTTCGCCCATCTCGATGAACAGGTAAGTCACGCTGCCGTCTTGGACCGCGATGCACCCGGCCCGCCTGCACCACACGTCCAACCCCAAGCTCAGGGCACCGTGACTGGGCCTTCGCTCTCCGCAAGTGCGCGGTGACGGCGCTCCAGGTCGAGCGTCACCTCGCCGGTCTGTCCGCGACCGATCGCGCGACCGTCCAAGCTGCGCACGCCGACGACGCCGGCTCCCGAACCGGTCAAGAAGACCTCGTCGGCCTGCAGCAGATCGCGTCGGCCGAGTGAACGCTCACTCACGGAAAAGCCCAATTCTCTAGCCAATTCCAGCACGGCGGCGCGATTGATGCCCTCCAAACAGCCATCAATCGAAGGTGGCGTGGACAGCGCGCGACCGCGCAAGGCGAAGACATTGGCTACCGACGCTTCGGAAACCAGCCCGCGCTGATTGAGCAGCAACGCTTCGTCCGCGCCGTGTTGTTTGGCTTCTTGCTTGGCCAACGCCGAACCGAGATAGTTGAGTGTCTTGATCGCGACGTCTTGAACGTCTGGGTTCGGGCGGCGATAGCTAGAAGTGATCATGGTCAGGCCTTGCGCACGCTGCTCAGCGCTGTACAAGCCAATCTCGGCAACGATACAGACCACCGTCGGCGTTTTGCAGGTCGTGGGATCGACGCCAAGCGGACCTTCACCGCGCGTCACCAGCAAGCGGACGTACGCCTCCTTCTGACCAAACGCGCGCACGGTCTCGCGTACGATGCGCGCTTGCCCGTCAGTATCGAACGGTAAGTCGAGACCCAAGTAGCGAGCGCCGAGCTGTAAACGCCCCAGGTGCTGAGCGAGTCGGAAGATTCGACCTGCGCGCACGCGAATGCCCTCGAACAGCCCGTCACCATACAAGAGGCCATGATCTAGCACCGAGATCTTCGCGTCTTGTTCGGCCACCAGTTGGCCGTCGATTGAAACTGCCTTTTTCATTGCTTCGTTCCCTTCCTTACAAACTGCGCGAGACGCGCTCCGCCACCCCGCAGGTGGCGGCAATGGCCTTTTTCAGGCGCGCGGCCGTGAGCCGAACCGCCGGGCCCGCGCACGTCACGCAGCCCAAGAGCCGGCCGTTCGACAAGATCGGCGCCGCCACCACGCTGAGCCCAGGTAGCCACTCGGCCTCGTTCACATCGTAGCCGCGGCTGCGCGCACGTTTGACGGCCGCGGCAGACACGCGGGACACTCCCGGGTTGCCCGCGAGTAGCTCGGGCGCAAACGCCAGGTACAAGCGCCCGCTGGCGGTCACCTCCACCGGCACTTCGGAGCCGACCTCCGGCGCGACCCGCAGCATGCCCGTGCCCTCCACCTTGCTCAGAACCAGCAAGCGACCGCCTCGCGCCTTGACCAAGAAGAAGGTCTCCCCCAGCTCGTGCGCTGCGCGCTCGAGCTCGAACTCACAAGCGCGTACCACTGGTTCCAGCGCCAGCGCGCCGAGCCCGAGCCGCACCAAGCCCACGCCCAGCGCATAGCGCGTGTCCGCGTGCTGCTCGACCAAGGTCGCGTTGAGCAGGGACGCGAGCAAGCGATGCGTAGTCGGCTTGGGCATGGACAGCGCACGCGCGAGCTCTGCGAGCGCAAGCGGAGCTCGCGCTTGATGCAGCACCTCTAGCACTCGCAGTGCTTTGTCGACCGTTCCGCAGCGTTCCATTATTTGGAATGTGGTTCCATCCTAAGTTTAGCGCGTGCCCAGAGGCCTGCCAACCCCAACAAGCAGGCGCGGAAGACCCCGTTGCGCTAGCTCCAGTCGGCGTGGCACGATCGGCCGCATGTACCGCGTCGCCCGCTCAACTTTAGTCAGCGCGGCGCTGCTCGTGCCGACGCTGGCTTTTGCCTGGACGCACGAACAGCAGTTCGCCGCGCGGGTACACAAGCATGACTTTTCGCACGTACTTCTGAGCGGTGAAGGCTGCACCGTGAAAGCGCGCCTGTTCTTCGACGCGCCCGCCGAGGCCTACGAGAGCGAGACCGCGTCACGCAATTACTATCGCTTTCACGCCCGCATCAAGCTCGACTCGGAGCATGTCTTGCTCACGGGAGTCTTTCACAACCAGAAGCCCGGACCCCACGTGTTCGATTATCAAGAGGACACGACGGCCAACGGTTGCTGGGCGAAGAGTGATAGCCACGCGCGCGCCGTGGACGTCGAGGGTTGTCGGGGCCGAGGCTGCGTGCCGGCGCCGTTCGAGTAAGTGATTGTCCCGGTGATCCTTCGCGTCGGCTGAGTCGTACCGGGTCATGGTTATCGCACGCGCGCAGCGGCGGGCATGGTTGCTCGGTGTGCCATTGCTGCTGCTCGCGCTGGCAGCAGCCGTCACGTTGGGGCGATCCCGGCCGGCCAGCGCAGCGCCATATCTGCCCAAGGCCGACGAAGAAATTCTGGAGACGTTGCCTAGTCAGGTGGATCATGGCTGGCTGCGCTCGGCTGCAGAGGCGGCGCCGGGCGCGCCGCTCGACGTAGCCACCGCGGTCGCTCGCGCTCGCCTCGAGCTCACGCACTACCAGGAAAGCGCCGACCCACGCTATTTGGGACGGGCCGAGGCCGCCCTCGGCGGCTTTTGGGACCAGCCCGAGCCGCCCGAACCCGTGCTCGTGCTGCGCGCTCGAATTCGCCAAAGCAACCACGAATTTTTGGCGGCCCTGAGTGATCTCGATCGGGCTCTGGTGCTCAGCCCCGGGGACGGGCAAGCCTTGCTCGACCGAGCCAGCGTTCAAACCGTTCTCGGTCGCTACGATGCCGCGCGCCGTGATTGCCAAGGCCTCGCGGGGCTGACCGCGCCGCTCTACGTCGCGGTCTGTCGCGCCGCGATCGGGGGCGTGACCGGCTCCGCCAAGGCGGCCGCGTCGGACCTTTCGCGGGCGCTTTTGGCGCCAGACCTAGAGGTCGAAGACAAGTGCTGGGCCGAATCGCTATTGGGCGAACTATCGACCCGCCTGGGCGACAGTAGCGCCGCAGAGGCCCATTTTCGCAGTGTGCTCGCCGCTTGCCCAAACGACAGTTACGCCAAAGGTGCGCTCGCCGATCTATGGCTGGATCTGCGACGGAACTCGGAGGTCGTCTCTCTGCTCTCGGACCAAGTTCGCCAAGACGCCTTGCTCTTGCGGCTGGCGATCGCCGAACGGCGGCTCAAATCGGCAAGCTTCGAGACCCACCTCGAGGATCTGAAGCAGCGCTTCGAAGAGGCGCATCTGCGCGGGAGCTCGGTGCACCGACGCGAAGAAGCGCGCTTCGAACTCGAGCTGCGCGACGCCCCCCAGCCAGCATTGAAGCTCGCACTCGAAAACTTCCAGGTGCAGCGTGAAACTGCCGACGTGCGGATTGCCCTGGAGGCAGCGCTCGCCGCTGCTCGCCCTGAGCGGGTTCGGGAAGTGCTCTCGTTCGTCCGCGAATCTCGGCTCGAAGATCGGCAAATCACCGGCTTGGTCGCAAGGCTTGCGCAGTGAAGCGTTGGCTCGCCTGGCTGTTCTTCGCGCTCGCCCTGTTGGCACCCGCGTTGGCCAGCGCGCACAAACCGAGTGACAGCTATTTGATGCTGGAAAAGACCGCGACCGGGCTAAAGGGCCGTTGGGACATCGCGTTGCGCGACTTGCAGCCCGCCGTGGGGCTGGATGCGAACCACGATGGCATGATCGACTGGGGCGAGCTCAAGGCGCGTCTGCCCGTCGTCACGGCATACGCGGCAGCGCGCTTGCACGCGAGCACGGCAGCGGGCGCGTGTCGGATGTCCGCGACCTCACAGGGGGTCATCGCGCACTCCGATGGCAAGTACGTCGCCCTGTCGATCGATTTGAACTGTCCCGGCGACGCCGGCTCGGTGGCGCTCGTCTATGACCTGTTGTTCGACCTCGACGCGCAGCATCGAGGCGTGCTTCGGTACACCGACGAGGGCAAGATGCAGCCGTTCGTCTTCGGCAAAACACGGCGAACCATCACGCTTTCGCACGTGGCTCCGCGTTTCGGCGCGATCGTGCACTTGGGCATCGAACACATCTTGAGTGGCTACGATCACCTGCTGTTTCTGACCGCGTTGCTCTTGCCCGCGGTGCTGCGGCGTCGTGACGGCGTCTGGCAACCGGCGCCGAACTTTCGCACCGTGTTGCTCGACGTGCTGCGCACGGTCACCGCGTTCACGATAGCGCATTCGCTGACGCTGGCGCTTTCGGCCGCGCATTGGGTGGTGCTACCGTCGCGCTTCGTCGAGTCGGCGATCGCCGCTTCGATAATCTTGGCGGCGCTCAACAATCTGTTCCCCGTGCTCGACGCCGATCGCTCATTGGCGTTCGGACTTGGCCTGCTCCATGGCTTCGGCTTTGCGGCCGTACTGGCGGACGTGGGGCTAACCGGGCCAAGCTTTCTACGGACGCTCTTCGGATTCAATCTCGGCGTCGAGCTTGGGCAACTGGCAGTGGTGATTGCACTGCTCCCCGTCTTGTATCTGTTGCGTCGCAGCCGGCGATATCCGACCTGGGGGCTACCGCTCGCATCCACTGCCGTGATGTTGGTGGCGTGCGTGTGGCTGGTCGAGCGCGCGTTCGACCTGAAGATTATTTCGTAGCCGACGGCGCAAGCTTGGCGAAGGCGTCGAACAGCTTCTTTGCCACAGCGTCCGCGGCTGTTGTCTTCTCGAGCTCACGCACGGTGAGGCTCGTCGCCCGATTGATGCGAATTTCGCGATTGGCCAACACCAGCTTGCGCGACACTTCCGCCCCAGCACTTGCCGCGGCCACGTCGATGTATTCGCACACGCTCAGCGCGATGATGGTGCCGGACTTTGCGCCCACGCAATAGCGCGCGCCGTAGGGTCGACCGAGATGTTGACGCACGGCATCGAGTTCGACCCCGGCCTTGCGAAATGCCTCCATCGCGTCCTCTGCTTTGATCGTGCCAGTGGGGCGGTTCGCAGCTTCGTTTTGGAACATCGCGCCGAAATCACGTGGATTCTCCACTGGAGGCGCGGTTGCGCGGCGCGCTGACTCTTCTGCAACAGCGCTGTCTAACTTTGCAGAGGCCAACGGGCGCGTATCTGACTGTGACGCGGATGATTTGCTGCAACCTGCACTAACGCCACAAGCCAGCAATATGCACACAACACATGAGTCCAGGCGTCGATCCATTTTGAGTTGTGTTACTGGTTAGCAGACAAAGCGGATCGCGGAGCCACGCTTTTTATTTCTGCGTCCACAAATCTGAACGGTTGCGCGAGCCGTAGTCCATCAGCCGCAGTTGTGCGGGTAGGGAGAAATGCATGCGAAATCGAACCTTAGTCAGTTCAGGGCTAGTCCTAGCGACGCTGGCAGCGTTGGGCACATCGCTAGTCAGCGGTGACGCCGACGCCTCGAGTCACCGAGAGGCGCCATTCATCACCAAAAACCCCAAGGTAGACGGAACGGACTTCTACATGTTCAAGAGTTACGAGACCGGCCGTGCGGGCTTCGTGACGTTGATAGCCAACTATATTCCGCTCCAAAACCAGTATGGCGGGCCAAACTTTTTCGCCATGGATCCCGAGGCTCTGTACGAGATCCACTTGGACAATACCGGTGATGCCAAACAAGACATCACGTTTCAATTCCGCTTTCAGAGCGCCCTTGCCGGCACGAAAATCCCGGTCGGCAACAAGATGGTGGCCATCCCACTGATCAACTCCGGCCCGGTGACTGGGGATGGCGTAGCAGCTCCCGCGAATGCCAACCTGAGCGAGACGTATTCGATCCAGATGCTCAAGGGCGACAGCGCCACCGGCACCGTGACTGACGTCGTTTCAGCGACGGATGCGACGGCAAAGACCTTCCGCAAGCCGCTCGACTACATCGGCCAGAAGTCGTTCGGTAGCCCGGCGGCTTACGAGGCTTATGCCAGGAAGCACATCTTCGCGGTCAAGCTGGACGGCTGCGCCACGAATGCGCGCGTGTTCGTCGGTCAACGCAAGGAGACTTTCGCGGTCAATCTAGGCGTGATCTTCGATCTCGTGAATGTCGACGCACTAGGACTAGGCGCAGTGGCTCAGCCGCTGGCAGACATCTTGGATCCAGCCAAGACCAATCGCGCGAAGTTCCCGAATCCAATCGCAAACAGCAACATCACTAGTATCGAGATGGAGCTGCCGATCGATTGCGTCACCGGCTCCGCCAAGGCTTCCGCAGCGACGGACGCGGGCAAGATCATCGGCGCCTGGTCGACGGCCAGCGTTCGGCAGGCGCGCGTGATCAACCCCGGCCCGAGCTTCGCCAAGCCCACCGTCGAAGGTGGCGCTTGGGCGCAGGTTTCACGCCTCGGCTTTCCGTTGATCAACGAGGCGGTCATCGGTTTGCCGGACAAGGACAAGTTCAACTCGAGCATGCCCAAGGATGATTTGACCAACTTTGCTGACTACGTCACGAACCCAACGCTGCCCGCGTTGCTCGAGATCCTGTTCGGCGCGGCCGGTTACGCTGCACCTGCAGTGCCGCGTGATGACATGGTGGCGGCTGCGGTCACCGGCGTTGCGGGCGTGAACATGCCAATCGGAGGCGGCGCGGGCGAGATGCAGCGCTTGAACGTGGCGTTCGCCCCGAAAGCGTTGAAGGACCAGTTCGCACTCGGCGCGGCCGGCTGCTTCTTGGGCCCGATCGTGGCGACGACGAACCCGTACGGCATCGACACTGCGAACGCGGCCTGTGATCCGAACGGCTTTCCCAACGGCAGGCGTCCGCTCGACGATGTGACGGACATCATCTTGTCGGTAGTCGCCACCGACTTCTTGCGCACGACGACCAAGGTCGTGCTGCACGACGGCGTGGCAGAGGAGGCTGGCTTCCGCACCCCCGCAGGCGATCCAGCGTTCGCGGGCGCTGAGGTGTTCCCTTACCTTCCGACGCCCAACGGCGGCACTTGAGAAAGGAGCTCGACATGGGCTCACGAAGCGTATTTTGCGCACTTTGTTTGGTCGCCGCATTCGCAGCCGCGGCATGCGGCACCGAGGACGACGCCTCCCCGGGCCCGACTGCTGGCAGCAGCGGGAAGGGAAACGCTGGCAGCAGCGGGAAGGGAAACGCTGGCAGCGAAGACCATGCTGGCGCCGACAATGCCGGTGGCAGCGCGGGTACGGATGACGGCGCGGCTGGCGAGGGTGGACAACCACCGATGATGACGTGCATTCAGCTGAGCGATTTCGTGCACTCCGTGATCAAGGACGATAGCAACGCCAAGAGCGCACCTAGGCCCGTCAATGGCGTCGTGTTCTGCGACGATCCTGCGGACCCAGCTGCGTATAGCGATCTGTTCTGATCGGTGCCGAGTCGGTCGACGTCCTCCGCGTTGGCCGGCTCGGATCCATCTGGGCCGCTAATTGCGCGCTTCGTGGTCCGCCATGTCGAATGTTCAGACGACAGCCATGGATTCGCTGGTAACGGCGTTTGCTAATCCGGCTCAGTCCGTGGGGCCATTGCAGCCGCTGCGCCCACGATCCCGCCTGCGTGCTGCAAGTGTAGCCCTGACGCTGTCGATCATTTGTCACCTGGGCCCCGCGCTGCTCGCTATTCATCACATGAGATCGCCTGCAATCGTTCCCGAGCTCGCCCGCGCGCCGACCGAATTGCTGGCCGCCGATTTCGAAGTGCTCGCAGAGCCGGCCGAGCCACAGTCACCGCCCGCGCAGGCGGCCAAGCACACGGCCGTGCTTGCGAACGCCCCCCGCGCGCTGGCGCAGAACTCGGGCAAGCCTCGCGTCGCACCCGTCGTACCGGCAATACCTGCCCGGGCCGCCAGCGCCGCAACGGCTCCGGAGCCCGATGTCATGACCACCGCTCCAGGAAGCAGCGGTCTGCATTTCACGCTCACCGTGGGCAAGACGATCGGTAGCACGACCAAAATGGCGGACCCGACCTTGGCGTCGCCCGCTGGCGGTAGCGCGCAGGCGCCGCTCTCTTCGGCAAACGTCGACACTCCTGCCAAACTGCGTGCGGGCAATCTGCCCGCTTACACGGGCGCGGCGATCGCAGCGGGCATTGAGGCAAACGTAGCCTTAGAGATCGTGGTCGGCGAAGCTGGCGTCGTGACGAGCGCACGCGGGCTCGACCCCGTCGGCTATGGGCTGGATGAAGCGGCTCGACAAAGCGTGCTCGGCTACCGTTTCACGCCAGCGTTGCGGAACGGCAAGGCCGTTGCCGTCCGCATGCGTTGGTTGATGCGTTTCCAACTGCGCTGACGCCGAGACCGTACGCCAACGGGCGGAAGGGATGGGTGTTCCTCCAGGATGCGCGCCGAAATCGCCGTTTGTCCGGCTCTTCAGCCATAGCGTTTTTGGGCACCTTCACCGCCTTCGGGTCCGTCGAAGGGCGGGACCGCGAGGGTGAGAGCCTCGATCTTGGGCAGGGCAAGCCGAATTCGCGCGCGGACGAAGTCCGTATCGAATTCGGCCTCCAACCAAAGGGCAATCACGTACAGGGCGGCGAAAGACTCGGCCACGTAGCGGTGAGGACCCGAGGCCTGATGAATGCTCAGCCGATGGCCTTGACGGAGCGCCTTGCTATTGGGCGCAATCTCCGCCTGGAAGAAGGCGTCGACGATCGCCTGAGAGTCGGCGGAAGCGGGCACCGTGCACCATACGACACTCGATTCGTCGACGATCGACCCGAGCGTCGCGCCGCACTCGCGCACGAGCTCTGCCAATGCCAGGGTGAGCGCCTCGAGCTCGGGTGAAGGCGGCTGCATGGGGGTAGCTTACACGAAGCTGGCCTGGTTTCGGCGAGGAGCCAGCGGTCGAGACGAAAATGGCCCGCCTCGCCGATCCTGGTCGGACGATGGTCACGCGTGTTAGCTTCGCATGCGTGCGCGCCATCGCGGCCCTGATCTTGCTGTCCGTGACGTTTCAGTCCGCAGCGGCGCACGCTGCGGAACCCGTGACGCGCGATCGCAGGGTTGCCGCGGGGCTGG
>Ga0302322_100001957_pt1 | contig 17219 bp, 14 predicted proteins | sample Fen_T0_2_FD_203757 | JGI IMG/M metagenome (GOLD analysis project Ga0302322, IMG submission 203757) | Peat permafrost microbial communities from Stordalen Mire near Abisko, Sweden - Fen_T0_2 | ecosystem: Environmental > Terrestrial > Soil > Wetlands > Permafrost | place: Sweden: Abisko... | reverse complement strand
ACGGCCTGGCCATCGCGGCGCGCGCCGTGGTGTTCAATGATGCCGGGGTCGGCATCGACGGCATCGGCATCACCCGCCTGCCGGAACTTGCGCGGCGCGGCGTACCTGCCGCCACGGTGGACTGCATGAGCGCACGCATCGGCGACGGCCGTTCGATGTGGGACACTGGCGTCCTGTCTTTTGTGAACGATTGCGCGGCGGGCCTGGGAGCGCGGCCTGGCGCTGCTGCCCGAAGCTGGATCGAAAAGCTATGCGCAATATGAGCAAACTTGCCGGGTTGTTCCTCCTGTTCCTGCTTTGCCTGCTGCCTTGCCTGGCCGCTGCGCAAGGCCGCGGCCCGCTGGTGGACGCGACGCGCGAGTTGGTCGACATCCAGCGCCGCATCCTCGCACTGAACGACGAGACCCGCGGTGCCGACGCCGAAGCGCGCACCCGCGCCGGCCAATACCTGTTCCACGGCCGGCAGCAAAAAAGCCTGGCCCTGGCGCAGGCCCTGGCGGCGGCCGACCCGGCGGCCCTGAACGGATTTTTCGACTACGCGGAAAAAAGCGGCGATCTGTACGACATCGATCGCCTGGCCCTGCGCGATGTGCTCGACGAGTGGGCCGGCAACCTGCCGGCCGGCCAGGTGCCGCCGCGCCTGGCCCGCCTAAAAGACGAGATGCTGCGCATCCAGGCGCGTTACGGGCGCGAACTGGCGGCGGCGCTGGCCGAGCAGCCGGGCCGCGGGCTGGCGGCGCGGCGCGCCTCCTGGGACGAATACCAGGCCTTCGTGCGCGAGAAATATCCGCCTGAGGCGATCCTGCGCGAGTTGGAAGTCGAGATGCCCGACCAGTCGCGCGGCAAGCCGTCAAAAGCGCCGGAGAAGGAGGCGCGCGCGCTGTCCGACGAGCTGACCGGCGCCAGCCTGCCGCCCCGGACCCTGCTGCTCACTTTCGACGACGGCCCGCATCCGCGCTACACCGACCAGATACTCGCGATCCTGGCGCGCTACAAGATCAAGGCGCTGTTTTTCCAGGTCGGCCAGAACCTGGGAGCGATGAAGGACCAGAAGGCCACCCTGGCGCGCAGCGCCGATGTCGACAAGCGCATCCTCGCTGCCGGCCACGCGATCGCCAACCACACCTACTCCCACCCTTTCCTGCCCAAGCTGGACGACAAGCGCCTGGTCGAGGAGATCGACAGCACCCAGCAGTTGCTGCTCGCCGCCGTGCCCGAAGGTCCGGGGCGCACCGCAATGTTCCGCGCCCCCTACGGCGCGCGCAATCCGCTGGTGCTCTCCGAGCTGGCGGACCGCAAGCTGCGCTCGGTGATGTGGAACATCGATTCGCGCGACTGGGCCGACCCGGTGCCCGATTCGATCGCCAAACGGGTGATCGCCGACGTCGAGAAGGAAGGGCGCGGCATCATCCTGTTCCACGACATCCACTCACGCTCGGTCGAGGCCCTGCCGCAGGTGCTGGACGCCCTGATCGCCAAGGGCTACAAGTTCGCTGCCTGGAACGGCAAGGAACTGGTGGTGGAGAACGCCGCCTTGCCCGCTCCTGTAGTCGAGCCGCTGTACCGCGAGAGTTTCGCGGTGGTGATAGGCATAGACGACTACGCCAACTGGCCCAAGCTGCGCTACGCGGTGAACGACGCGAAGGCGATCCGCGACGTGCTGGTGGAGAAATACGGTTTCAAGGCGCAGAACGTGATCACCCTGACCAACCAGGAGGCGACCCGCGAGAACATCACCGCGGCGCTCGGCACCACCCTGGCCGACCCGCGCAAGGTGCGGCGCGAGGACAGGGTGTTCGTCTTCTACGCCGGCCACGGCGCGACCCGCCACCTGCCTTCCGGGCGCGACCTCGGTTACATCGTGCCGGTGGAGGCGGCGGCCGACAACTACCAAAGCCAGGCGATCTCGATGACCCAGTTGCAGGACATCGCCGAGGCGATCCCCGCCAAGCATGTGCTGTTCATCATGGATTCCTGCTACTCCGGCATGGCGCTGACGCGCGGCGGCGCGCGTCCCGACGGCAACCTCTATGCGCGCGAACTGGCACGCCGCGGCGCCCGCCAGATGTTCACCGCCGGTGGGGCCGACGAGGAGGTGGCCGACAACGGCCCGAACGGCCATTCGATTTTCACCTGGACCCTTCTGCAGGGCCTGCAGGGCAAGGCCGACCTGAACGGCGACGGGGTGATCACCGCCTCCGAACTGGCCGCGCATGTCGCGCCCATCGTCTCCACCCTGTCGCGCCAGACCCCGGCCTTCGGCAACCTGGTGGGCAGCGAAGGCGGCGACATGATTTTCGAGACCGGCCACGCCAGCGAATACCTGACCGGCGAATCGACCCAGCTCGATGACGAAGCGACCCGCCTGGCCGACCAGATCGCCAAACTCAAGGGCGAGATCGCCGCCAAGGCCGAGCGCAATGCGAAACTGCGCGCCGAACTGGCCAGCCTGCAGGCGGGCGCGGCGCCGGCAGGCGCGCCTCCCATACCCGTGGCGCCGCCGCTGAACCTGAGCGCCACCGCGCTCAACGACCGCGGCACCGCCTTGTTCCGCGAACGCCAGTATGCCCAGGCGCAAGTCGAGTTCGAAGCGGCGGTCAAGGCCGATCCCAACTTCGCTTTGGCGGCCAACAACCTGGGCTTTACCCATTACAAGCTGGAGCGCTGGGCTCTGGCCGCGCAATGGTTTGAAAAAGCAGTGGCGCTGGACCCGAAGCGGGCGGTGGCCTATCTCAACCTGGGCGATGTGTATCTCAAGCTCGACCGGAAGGCCGAGGCCAAACGGGCCTACGAAAAATACCTGGAACTCACGCCCACCGGGCGTGCCGCCGACACGGTGCGGCAACAATTGCGCACGCTGTAGCTAGTCAAGACCAGGCCTGCTCCGGGCACGGCGCTTGCTGCGGTTTCGAGATGCGGTTCGACATGACGCCTATCAGGGAAGACCATGAAACGTAATCACGATGCCCGGGCATCACGCCGGCAATTTGTCCTGGGTATGGCAGGCGTGTGCGCGGCTCCGCTGCTGGTCGCCTGCGCCGGGCCGGCGGGCGGCTCGAAGAGCATCAGCGTCGGCGCCTTGTTCGCCGGCCGGATCGATGACCACGGCTTCATGGAGGCCGGCTGGCGCGGCCTGGAACGGGCACGTGCCAAGTTTGGTATCAAGACGCACTATATCGATGCCGTGCAGCCGAAGAAAGAGCAACTCGCCGAGGCGTTGACCCGGCTGGCGGGCTCGGGCGTGGACCTGGTAATCGCGCATGGCGGGCAGAACAACGAGGCCTGCGTGGAAGTGGCGGCGAAGTTTCCGCAAATCAAATTCGTGGTCACCCAGGGCGCGGTGACCGGGGCCAACCTGGCCAGCTACGAGGTGTTGCAGGAGGAATCGGCCTACCTGGCCGGCGTGCTGGCGGCCTTGAGCACGCGCAGCGGCGTGGTTGGGCACATGTCGGGCATCCGCGTGCGCCCCGGGCTCAAAGGCCGCGCCGCCTACGCCGCGGGGGTACGGGCGACCAATCCGGATGTCAGGCTGCTGAGCAATTTTTCCGGCAACCAGGACGACAACGCGCTGTCCCGGCGGGTCGCCGCCGCCCAGATCGCCGCCGGGGCCGACGTCATTTTCACCATGCTCAACGCCGGGCGCGACGGTGTGACGCAGGCTTGCCGCGATGCCGGCGTGCGGCAGATCGGCAATGTCGTCGACTGGGTAGCGGTCGATCCGCGGGTGTTCGTCGGGTCCGCGATCGCCGATGTCGGGATCGGGGTTTTCGAAACGGTGCGGGATGCACAGCAGGGTGCCTTTCCGGCCGCGCAGGTCCGCAAGGTGGGCCTGGCCAACCCGCGGGCGGTGCGCCTGAGCATGGCGCCCGATGTGGCTGCCGCCATCCAGGCGCGCATCGCCGGAGTGGCGGACGACATCAAGAGCGGGCGGGTCAAGGTGCCGGAGGACTACGCAGGGGCCGAATTTCCGACGCCCTCTTGATCCCCTCGTGGTCAGCACCGTGGTGCCGGCGCCCGGCGGGCGCTTCAAGCCACCGGATCAGGCCGTCAGCAGCAGCTTGCCCTGCTGGGTGATGCGCAGGCGATACTCGCGGCCGTTGTGCACCAGGACGATTTCGCGTGCCGTGCCGAACAGGTCGCCGGTGCTGATGCGCACCCCGGCGCCGGACTCTGTGGCGCCGCCGGCGGCGGTCGGTGGCTCGGACTTCGGTGCGGAGGGCGGTTGACTCATGACTCGCAAAGTGTGGCCGCGGCCTGGCTGCGGGAAGCAGGGTGCAGGTAAATCAGCGGTTCGATAATGAGAATTATTACCATAATTGCCTATCGTGTCAATGCGAATAATTCTTATTAATCGGGGTGGCCGGCGATGCTGGCCGGCGATACCCGGCAGACCATCCGGCCTCTGGTCTTTACGCATTCTTTATATCCGGGCGCCAGGTGTTGACGCCGATTTGACGCCAGCGTCTCTATATTTGGAACAGGCGAGTTGCCTGTTGCGTGTGGAGGCGAACATGACCAATCGAATCCTTGCTTTTGCCTGCGGCCTGCTCGCGGGCCTGGCGCTGCATGCGGTGTTCCTGTCGTCGCTGCCTGATCCCGCAAGCGTTGCCAGCGCACCCGCGCCGCAAGCCCAAGGCGTGCCACGCTGCGCCGCCCACCCGGTCAAGATGCCCTGCCTGTTCGATGCCGGCCGTTGAAGCGCGGTTGCAACACACCGGGCGTGAAATAATGCCGCATGCCGGCCGCGCTTGAACGCCCCGATCCCGATGCCCTGCTAGAGCGCATCCGGCAGGGGGAGGCGCGCGCCGGGCGCGGCAGGCTGCGCATTTATTTCGGCTCTTCCGCCGGGGTCGGCAAGACCTACGCCATGCTCGCCGCCGCGCAAAAGCTGCAGGCCGAGGGCAGGGCGGTGCTGGTGGGCGTCATCGAAACCCACGGCCGCGCCGAGACCCTGGCGCTGCTGCAGGGCCTGGAGGTGCTGCCGCTGGCCAAGGTCGCCTACCGCGAGCGCGTACTGGAAGAGTTCGACCTGGACGGCGCCCTGGCGCGCAAGCCGCCGCTGATCCTGATCGACGAGCTGGCGCACACCAACGCGCCGGGCTCGCGCCACCCGAAGCGCTGGCAGGACGTCGAGGAACTGCTGGGCGCCGGCATCGACGTCTACTCCACCCTCAACGTCCAGCACCTGGAGAGCCTGAACGACGTGGTCGGCGGGATCACCGGGATCCGTGTCGCCGAGACCCTGCCCGATACCTTTTTCGACGCCGCCGACGAGGTGGTGCTGGTCGACATTCCCGCCGACGAATTGTTGACCCGCCTGAAGGCCGGCAAGGTGTACCTGCCGGCCCAGGCCGAGAGCGCGGCGCGCAATTTCTTCCGCAAGGGCAACCTGATGGCGCTGCGCGAGCTGGCGCTGCGCCGCACCGCCGACCGGGTCGAGGGCGACGTCCAGGCCTATCGCACCGAGAACGCGATCGCCGGGCTGTGGAAGACCGAAGGGGCCTTGCTCCTTTGCATCGGTGCGCGCCCCGGCAGCGACCACCTGGTGCGCAGCGCGGCGCGCCTGGCCCAGCAGTTGAGTGTCTCCTGGCACGCGGTGTATGTGGAGACCCCGGCCCTGCAGCGCCTGCCCGCGGCGGCGCGCGAGCGCATCCTCGCCACCGTGCGCCTGGCGCAGGAGCTGGGCGCGATCACCGCCGTGCTGCCCGGCAACGAGGTCGCCACCACCCTGGTGGACTATGCGCATGCGCGCAACCTCTCGACCCTGGTGATCGGCCGCGGCAACGGCCCGAAGTGGCCCTGGCTGCGCCGCCACAGCCGTTCGATTCCGCAACTGGCGCCCGACATCGACCTGATCGAGATCGGCCGCAACGCCGGTGGTGACGAGCCGCTGCCCACGCGCGGCCCCGGCGCCGATGCCGAGATGGACGAGGGCGAGGGCGGGGTGCGCTATCTGCCCTACGCCTGGGCCCTGCTCGCCTGCATCGCCACCGCGCTGGTCGCCACGCCGCTGCTGCCGTATTTCGACCTCGCCAACATCGTGATGATCTTCCTGCTCACGGTGGTGCTGCTGGGGGTCAAATTCGGCCGCGGCCCGGCGGTGTTGGCGGCCTTTGTCAGCGTCGCTTCCTTCGACTTTTTCTTCGTGCCGCCGCGTTTTTCCTTCGCGGTGTCCGATGTGCAGTACCTGCTCACTTTCGCGGTGATGCTGGTGGTCGGCCTGATCACCGGCCAGCTCACGGCAGGCCTGCGCTTCCAGGCGCGGGTCGCCGCGCACCGCGAGGGGCGCTCGCGCGCGCTCTATGAATTTTCGCGCGACCTCTCCAGCGCGCTGCTTACCGAGCAGGTCGTCGAGATCACCCGCAGCGCGATCGAGCGCGAGTTCCGCGCCCGTGCCGAGCTCTACGTCCTGGACCTGGACGACAAGCTGCACCTGCCTGCCCCCGGCGTACCGGCCGCGAACGGAACTGCGGACGGCACCGCTACCGGGGTCGACTCCGCCACCGCGCAATGGTCGTTCAACCGCGGCCAGCCGGCCGGCATGGGCACCGACACCCTGCCGGGCAGCGCCTTTCTCTACCTGCCGCTCAAAGCCGCCATGCGCACCCGCGGCGTGCTGGCGATCCAGCCGCGCAGCCGGCGCATCCTGATGATCCCCGAGCAGCGCCGCCAGCTCGAGACCTTCGCCACCCTGGTGGCGATCGCCCTGGAACGCGTGCACTATGTCGAGGTGGCGCAGAACGCCACGGTGAGAATCGAGTCCGAGCGCCTGCGCAACTCGCTGCTCTCGGCCATGTCGCACGACCTGCGCACCCCGCTGGCCGCTCTCTACGGCCTGGCCGACACCCTGGCGCTGGCGCCGCCGGGCTTATCGAAGCCGCAAAAGGAGATCGCCGACGCCATCCGCGACGAGACCCGGCGCATGAATGCCCTGGTCGCCAACCTGCTCGACATGGCGCGCATCCAGAGCGGCGAGATCCGCCTGAACCTGCAGTGGCAGCCGGTAGAAGAGGTGGTAGGCAGCGCCCTGCAGGCGGCGCGTGCGGCGCTGGGCGGGCGCGCGGTCAAAACCGAGCTGGCGCCCGATCTGCCGCTGGTCAGTTTCGATGCCGTGCTGATCGAGCGCGTGCTGGTCAACCTGCTGGAGAATGCGGTCAAGTACGCCCCGGGTCGCACGCCAGATGAGCCTGCCATCACCATCGCCGCGCAGGTGCGGGGCCGCGAAATGCAGATCAGCGTGAGCGACCAGGGCCCCGGGGTGCCGGCCGGCCAGGAAGAGGCGATCTTCGAAAAATTCACCCGCGGCGAGCGCGAGTCCGCCACACCCGGCATCGGCCTGGGCCTGGCGATCTGCCGGGCCATCGTCGAGGCGCACCAGGGCCGCATCTGGGTGGACACCGCCTACCTATCCGGTGCACGATTCTGTTTCACCCTGCCGCTGGGCACGCCGCCGGAGCTGCCTGAAATCGACGACAATCCCTGACTCCTTTCAACCCAGCCCCATCAGCCCAGCTCCCTGAACACCATCCCATGAGCGAACCAGGCCAGACCGCGGTGATCGTCGAGGACGAGCAGCAGATCCGCCGCTTCGTGCGCACTTCGCTGGAGGCGGAGGGCTGGCGCGTGTTCGAGGCCGGCACCATCAAGCAGGGCCTGGTCGAAGCCGGCACCCGCCACCCCGACCTGGTGGTGCTAGACCTGGGCCTGCCGGACGGCGACGGCATCGGCTTCATCCGCGACCTGCGCAACTGGTCGCAGGTGCCGGTGATCATCCTGTCGGCGCGCACCGAGGAGGGCGCGAAAATCGCCGCCCTGGATGCCGGCGCCGACGACTACCTGACCAAGCCCTTCGGAGTTGGCGAACTGATGGCGCGGGTGCGGGTGGCGCAGCGCCGGCGCCAGAGTTTTGGCGAGATGCGCGAGCCGGTGTTCCGCTTCGGCAACGTGGCGGTGGACCTGTCGCTGCGGACTGTCACCCGCGCCGGCCAGCCCGTGCACCTGACCCCCACCGAATACCGCCTGCTCGGCCATCTGATCGCCAATGGCGGCAAGGTGCTGACCCACCGCCAGTTGCTGCGCGAAGTCTGGGGCCCCTCGCACGCCGAGGACAGCCACTACCTGCGAATTTTCATGGGTCACCTGCGGCAAAAGCTGGAGGACGATCCGGCCCAGCCCAGGCACCTGCTCACCGAGACGGCGGTGGGTTACCGCCTGGTACCTTGAGCACCAGGCCAGGCGCCACTCCGGGCACGCATCCGAGCATGAAGCAGAGCACGAAACCGGGCACGCAACTGCGATTGGAACCGAGCGTCATCAAGGCCCGCATGAACCCACTATCGCCGGCCCAGAAATCCACCGACTCGGCCGACTACCTGCGCGTGCCGCGCCCGCTGGGCGCGATGGCCAAGGACTTCGCCGCCGGTTACGTGATCCCGGCCGACACCCACACGCGCGGCCAGCTGATCTACGCGGTCGCCGGGGTGATGAGCGTGCGCACCGCGCACGGCATCTGGGTGGTGCCGCCCGAGCGCGCGGTGTGGGTGCCGCCCGGCACCCTGCACTCGACCCGCATGTCGGGCGACGTGGCGATGCGCACACTTTACGTGCGCCAGCGCGAGTGCCTGCGCCTGCCGGCGCGCTGCTGCGTGATCAACGTCACGCCCCTGCTGCGCGAGCTGATCCTGCGCGCGGTGGAGTTGCCGCTGCACTACGACGAGTCCGGCCCCGGCGGCCGGGTGGTGGCGCTGATCCTCGACGAACTGGAAGTGGCCCATGTGCTGCCCCTGCACTTGCCGCGCCCGCGCGACGCCCGGGTGGCGCGGGTCTGCGATGCCCTGGAAGGCAATCCGGCCGACCCCCGCGGCCTGGCCGAGTTCGGCGCCCTGGTCGGCGCCAGCGAGCGCAACCTGGCGCGCCTGTTCGTGCGCGAGACCGGCATGACCTTCGCCATCTGGCGCCAGCAGGTGCGCCTGATCGCCGCGCTCGAAAAGCTGGCGCAGCGTACCCCGATCGCGCGCATCGCCGAATCCCTGGGTTATGAAAGCGCCAGCGCCTTCACCGCGATGTTCCGCAAGACCCTGGGAGTGGCGCCCAAGGAGTACTTCGCGGTGACCCCGGCGAACGCGCGCGGCGACACCTGAGCCGCGCGGACTCCCGGCGGAAATGCCAGGCAAGTCTCGAAAACCGCGAGTAGCGAAGCTGGCTTCTCACCGAGATCGAGGGTTGCGAAACGCAGGTGTGGGCGTGGCCCACTCGACCAGGACACTAGCCGCGCCTGGCGATATATTCCAGCGCCGCGCGCACCCGCGGGCCCCAGTGGGCAATCAGCGGCAGCACCAGCAGATAGAAAAACAGCCAGACAAACACGCCCACCACCACGCAGAGCAGGGTGGCGTCGATGACGCGGGCGGCCAGTTCGCCGCGGGCGGCGCGGAAAGTCTGCAGCACCAGCACTCCCAGGTCCCAGCTGGCCCACAGTCCGAGCGCGATGACGATGCAAGCGCCGCCTGCCGCGCCCAAGGCCTGCAGCGCGCCGACCAGTCCGATCGGGGCGGGGTTTCCTGCGCCGTGCCTGGGACGCGCGGCGCCGCCATCGCCCTGCCAGCGCGCCAGCGCGCCGAGCACGAATATGCCCCCCATCGCCACCTGCAGGGCGAGCAGAAACCAGGCGATTCCAGGGGTCTGCCCGAACGAGGCGCCGCCGTAGCTGCCGGCGACGAAACCGCTGCGCCATTCCCACGCCACCAGGGCGAAAAATCCCAGCCCCAGCAGCAGGGAGGCGGCCGCGCCGGTGATGGCAGCTATTGTTTTCATTGCAATCCACTTACCGAAGATCACGTAAGTCTGCAACAAAACGCAACGCCGCGCCACCCGCCCGGGACGGATGGTCACGGAGGATGGTGCGGCGCGCGCTGCTGCTACCTGCCATTTGCCACTTGCCACTTGCTACCAACTGCCAGCTACTTGCTACCAGCTACGAGCCATCAGCCGTCAGCCACCAGTTACCAGCAATCTGCGATCTGCGATCTGCGACTAGAACCGCGTCGTGTAGCGCACGCCTGCGACCTTGTCGATCGGCATGCTGCTGTCGTGGCCCGGGTTGACCCGCACCATCACCGCGGCCGAGAGCTTGGCCAGCTTGCCGGCCGGCATCGAATACGCCAGTTCGACGTCGTGCTCGGTGGCGTTCGGGCGCAGGCTGAAGCTCTGGGTCGCGTACACCAGGCTGCCGTCGTTCTGGTCCTGCGAGACCGCGGTGGTCGCGCTCATGCTGCCGGAGATCGCCTTGGCCGGCATCGCCAGGGTCAGGCCCAGCATGTCGCCGCGGCTGATCCAGTCGCGCTGCGCCAGGCCCACGCTCCAGGCCACCGTGCCCATCGCGCTGCTGCCGTTCAGGAAACTGGCCTCGGTGCTCTGGTTGGTATAGCCCGAGGTGCGGCCGTAGGAAAGCATGCCCGCCAGCGACAGGGTATCGGTCAGGCGCTGCGCGCCCGCCAGGCTGACAAAAGTGGTGGTCGGGCTGGCCTGCAAGGCGAGGGCGCCGGTGCCGGAGGTGCCGAGCACCGAGTTGGTCTCGCGCAGCATGCCCACGCTGGTCACCAGGGTGGTGGCGCCAAATGTCTTTTGCACTTCCAGCGCGGTCAGCGAGCGGCGCGACTGGTCGCCCAGGTAAGGCAGGAAGGCCGACTGCAAGGCCAGCGGCGGCGCCTTGGTCAGGCTGCCGAAGCGCAGCGTGGTGCTGCCGTCCAGGCGCATCGAGTAGCCGACGTGGGTGGCGTCCTTGACCAGGCCGAAGTAGGGGGCGTTGAAGCGCCCGCTCTCCTGGTTCAGCGACAGCGGCGCCATCCCGGAAGCTTCCAGGCCGAAGAACTGCTTGCTCATCCCGCCCATCCCGAAGCCCATGGTCGAGCCATCGGCGCCCTGGCGGCTGTAGGCCATGTGCACGGTGGCCGGCACCGGTGCGAGCGGGTCCATCGCCAGCATGCCCGCCGGGGTGCTGTAGGCCAGCGCCAGGCGCTCGCCGTTGCGCGCGGTCTCGATCAGCGAACTCTGGCGGTCGAACGAAGAGAACAGGTCGGCCGCCTGGGTGCGGGTGCTCGCGGTCGAGGTTGTGGCGGTGCCGACATTGGTGGTAAAGCCGCGGCCGAACACGTCGATTGCCACGGTGTCCAGCGACTTGATGCCCGCCGAGACCCCGGTGCTGCCGGCCACCAGCGCGGTGGTGGCCAGGCTCGTGGTGGCGCCCTTGACGGTGGGCGCGGTCAGGCCGCCGATCGGCTGCATCGCCGCGGCGACGTTGATCAGGCCCCAGCCGTATTGGGTGTCCGGGGTGGCCGACTGGGCGGTGCAGGCGGCGCCGGTCTTGCCGTTGCTGCACAGGTGGGTGGCCGACTTGAAGATCACCTGGGCGATGGTGGCGGCGGAAAGAAAGTTCCACTGGCTCTTGATCAGCGCCGCTTCGCCCGCCACCATCGGCGTGGCCATCGAGGTGCCGCTCATGTAGACGTACTGCGAGGCGCCGTTGGAAGCGGCCATGTAGGTGGAGGCGATGTTCACCCCGGGCGCCACCACGCAAAAGGCGGCAGTGGTTCCGCACCAGTTGGAGAACGAGGCCAGCTTGTTGGCACCGTCGACCGCGCCCACCGCGATGATCTGCCCCTTGGCCCAGGCCGCCGAGGCATAGCCGGCCGGCCAGGACGGGTTTCTGGCGCCGTCGTTGCCGGTCGCGATCGTAAACAGCGTGCCCTTGGCGACGCCGTTTTGCAGCGAGGCCAGATTGGCCGCCGAGGGCCCGCCCAGGCTCATGCTGATGATGGGCGCCTTGGCGGTGTTGACCAGCCAGTTGATACCCGCATCGATGGTGGTCGAGCTGGTGCTGCCGGTGGCGCCGAACACCTTGGCCATTGCCAGTTGCGCGCCGGGAGCGACTCCTTCGAGCAGGCCGCCGTTGGCCAAGGTGCCGGCTATGATGCCCGAGACATGCGAACCATGGCCGATCTGGTCGGCGATGTTCGCGCCCAGGCCGGAGGTGTTGGTCAGCGCGTTGTAGCCCAGGACGGTCTGGCCCCTGAGGGTGGGATTGTTCGCATCGATGCCCGAATCGACCACCCCCACCAGCACGCCTTTGCCGGTGTAATTGCCGAGCTGGTAGGCGTACGGGGTGTTGATCTGGGTCAGCCAGGTCTGGTAGCCGCGCGCGGTCTTTTCCGCGGCGGTCGGCGCGGCGACCGCGGCCAGGGTGGCCGCCGAAGCCTGCAGGCTGCTCGACGTGTCGTCGAAGGCGGACCGGGAATCGCCGCTGCCGCTCTGGGCGAAGGCGCCCGTGGCGCAGGCTGCCAGCAGCGAGCTGGCGATGATGTGGAGTTTGCGCATGCCGATCCTCTATATATTGTTCAATAGGAAACGGGCAGCACCACACCATGGCAAGCCTTGCGGCGGCTTGCGGCCGGCGGCCCCGCTGGCATGGAGTGACTTTGGTCACCCTTTAGCCGGTAGCTTTGCGTCCCTGGCTTTCACCAGGTTTGCCCGTATTGCAACGCCTAACGGTGCGCGGGCGAAAAGCTTGAGGCGAAGACACAACGTTTTACAAACATGGTTCTCAAGCGCGTGGCGGGTCGGTACAAAAGGACACTGCCGAAAAATTGCAAGGGGGCGATTCGTGATTTGCCGAAGCGGAGCCGGCCTTGATGCGCTGTCGGCACGGCCAGGGGCCGGACCGCGGCATGAGGCCTCCCGCATGCCCGATTGAACCATCCGCCCGCCGGGCGCGACCCAGCAAGGTGCCTACATCATCACAACCAATAAACAGGGAGTTACCCATGCGCGCTGCGCCATTTACCCGGATTGTCGGTCTTGCACTGGTCACCATGCTTTGCTCATCCGGCGTCTTCGCCGCCGAAGGCGTCGCCAGCACTGCCGACGGGGTCCTCAAGCTGTCGGACACCACGCCCAAGGTGGGCGAGGCGCTGAGCGTCAGCTTCGCCACCACCGCCAAGCACAACAAGCTCAGCCCCTGCTCCGTGCAACTGATCGTGCGCAGCCCGGACAGCGGCAACAATTTCATGAAAATGAGCCCCAACGGGCCTAGCCTGCTCGCCGCCGATCCGCCCATGGTCATGCCCTTCACCCTGACCCAACCGGGCAAATACCGTGTCCTGGCCATCACCCCGGGCACGCCCGGCGCCTGCGGCGCGCTGGCCAGCGGCTCCATCGTCAACAGCAACCTGCAGATCGACTTCACCGTTGCCGCCCCGGCCACCCTGCCGATCGGCACGATCTCGGCGGTCAACGCCGGCCTGCTGGTCAGCCCCCCCGGCACCTGCCCCATCGGCTATGACCGCGAGACCGGCGGCATGGACACCAGCAAGGGCGAATTCATGTGCATGAAGAAGTGGCAGGAATGCCCGACCGGCTACACCCAGTCGGTCGACGGCAACACCGGCGTGATTACCTGCACCCCGACAGCGGCGCCCGCCTGCCCAGCCGGCTGGAAAGGCGGCGTGGTCGAGGGCGGCAAGCTGGTCTGCCACCCGATCCCCCAACCGGTGATCGCCTGCGGCGACTCGCCGATGAAACTGCAGGGCTTCTACCTGCAATACGGCAAGTACCAGAACCCGGACTGGAACCGCATGGGCTGCACGGCCATGCAGCAGGTCAAGTAGCAGCGCCGCACCCACGGGCGCAGCAGCAGGGCCGGGCGGATACGCCCGGCCTTTTTTGTGTGCTGAAAACGGCCCCTTCAATCAGCCGATGGTTGCGTAGATGACTTTGCCTTCCATGTCGAACTTGATGTCGATATATTGACCGCTGTCGGCCTTTCCCAATTCACATAGCCCCAGCGGGATTTCCATCGCAGGCGGCGCCGAAGGCCTGGCTTGACCAGGAGTATCAGCGGACTCTGTCGCATCAAATAGCAGGAACTCAACCTCGGCGTAGGCCATTCCCGGCCTCACCACGTTGTTCACAATGTCCCCGGCCATGCGCGCGTAGCTGGCGCAGCTTGCGGGGTTATTCCCTTCGTCCTGGAGCTTTCGCAGCCAAGTACTTCGGTCGAATTTTTCCGCGGCGTAGCCTGCCGGGTAGGACGCGTTGCCGAGAGTCCACAACCTGGCGAGGACAGCCGTCGCCCCAATGAGCGCGGCGACGACAAAGATCCTCACCACCGGATCTCGCCACGGAGATCCTGCTACGTTACCTGCATTCCAATGCTCGTTCTGGAGATTGCTCACCAACAACTCCTGGATCAAGATGCATGCAATAGTGCGATAGGCGTGGGACTCCATATCGACGCCAGGAACAAGTCCTATTCCGTCGTGGCCACGTGCTTAGCGGTCTTTTCGCCGTCTGCCGGCACTTCACGCGAAGCCGGTGCGTGACTTCGATTTACTCCCAAGAATCCTCCGCACGTGGCAATGATACGTCGTCTATACCCCATCCAGTTCTTTTGCCATTCACAGTGAGCTTGCCGAACCGCTGTGCGAGAAGGCAGGTCATCCGACCGCTCAGGACCAATGCTGCTAAGGGAATAGCCTGGTTTTCGTACCCGATATTTCCTTATTCGATGAACCCGTGACGCCGCTTCGGGGCTCCGTAGGGCGCCGGGACGGCGATCACGCGACATACGGAAGACCGGACTGTGCGTCGATTGAGCGGAGGAGCGCCAGGCATTGGAGCTTTGACATCAATCAAATTGCCGCTGTAGGGATGGCGCAAAATTTATCAATTGGACGCACACTGACACGCCCGCGTGTGCGAAGAATTGCTTGAGGCCGGCCTGACGGGTTGCGGGATCTTGCGCATCGCGCCATTGACAGCGCAGCCATGCCGGTCCTCGCGCTGCGGATCAGTCGGAAGGGCGTGGGGCATGAGCTGGCGGAGGCGGATCGCACCATGAAGACCATCGTCTATATCAATGCGCACAAGGCCCTGGTGATTCCCGTTGTGCTCGGGATGATGTGGTATTACGGCAACTGGAGCACCGAAGCGTTTGTCTACCTGGCCATCCACGGGACCTACTCGATGCTCTGGCTGGTGAAGGAGTCCACTTATCCCGACCGCCGGTTTGAAGAACAGCAGCCTTTGTGGGTAGGCGCATTGTTCATTTTTCTTCCTCTCGCCGGCTACTACGCGACGCCTTACTTGCTGATCAGCCGGCATCTATCCCTGCCGCCCTATCTGGTGGGCATCGTCCTGTGCCTGTTCACCAGCGGCATCTTTCTGCATTACGTCGGCGACGCGCAAAAATACTACACGCTCAAGCTCAAGCCGGGACTGATCAAGGAAGGGCTGTTCAGCCGCACCAGGAATCCGAACTACCTCGGAGAGATCCTGATCTACTTTTCCTATGCGCTGATGTCCCTGCATTGGCTGCCTTTCCTGATCCTGGCTGCCTGGGTTCTCGGTTTTTTTGTCAGGAACATGCTGAGCAAGGACCGCTCCCTGGCCCGGCATCCGGATTTCGGCGAGTACCGGCAACACACCGGCCTGCTGTTTCCCAGGTTGTTCTGAGCAGGAGCGGAAAGGACCGGACCGCAGTTCCAATCTCGGTTCGGCCGCCTCGGCGCGCATGCCGCGCAGGGCTTGCCGCCGGCGTCCCCTATTGGTGCCGCGCCGGCCCGTTCCGGCAGACCAGGTTGCCGCCTATCTCCGCGTTCATCGGCCGGTCGTCCTGCCCGCGCACCGATCTGAGATAAGGGATGCCCGCCGCCGCGTCCCGGGGCACGCCCGGCGGTTCCACCCGCTTGCGGGTAGCGGGGAGAAAAGCGCGAAGACCGGCTCGCCGGATAAGCCGAACGGAGGATGGAAACTGCTTGAGCGCCTCCAGGTACGGTCATGCAACTGGAGTAAGTTGGAATTAGCGCATTCCATCTACCCTCCATATGCCCCGTCGCCTCCGCTTCAGCCTGCTCGCCGCGCTCCTGCTGCACGTCGCCGCCCCGGTGGCGAACGCGGCTTCGGTCGAAAGTCTGGGCAGCGTGGACTGCACGGGCAGCCTGTCCTCCTCCTTCATGGAGGTGGCTTCGATGCAATGCTCGGGGGACTTTTCACTCGATGGCGGCAGCATCGTCTCCGACACCAGGATCACCATCACCTCCGGCGGGGCTCTCGCGCTGGACAATCTGACCATCAGCGCGCCCCTGATCGAATTCATTTCGCAGGGTACGTTGACTCTCGGCAACGGTGCCCGGATCAACGGTCACGATTTGTTCATCACCGCCGGGACGGGAGGTTCGGGCTCAATGCTGCCGATTCCGCAGCCTGTGGTGATCGCCTCGGGGTCCGCGATCCTCCTGGGGAACGGATCCTCAGGCATCCCGCCTTTGCCGCTCAACCCTGGCACCTTACAGGTCATCAATTGGCAGTCTTTCAGCGTCGCAAGCGGTGGTTCCCTGACCATTACAACGGCGATCCCCGAGCCGGGCACCTGGCTCCTGATGCTTGCCGGTCTGCTCGCGGTGCTCGTCCTGGGCGGTCGCGATCGCCAGCGCCAAGCAAGCGCGTTTTAACGCCGCAGCAATCGTTGACTAGCGCGGATTACTCACTCTCAGCGACCGCGCCAGCCCCCGCGACAAAGCGCAAGTCGCACTTTCTGAGCCGGTCCGCCAGAACCCGCATGACTTCGATGGCGAAATTCGGGGTTTCCTCGACCAGGAAGTGAAACCGCTTCTTGTCGACGATCACGAACTTGCAGTCTGTCATGGCGGTGACCGTGGCGATCCGGTCGGACCCGTCGATCACCGACAACTCCCCGACGAAATCCCCCTGGCCGATCTGGTCCAGCAGCACGCCGCGGTTGGTGATCCTGGCCATGCCTTCGATCAGCACATACATCACATCGCCCGGCTCGCCCTCGCGCAGCAAGGTCTCGCCGCTCCGGATCGTCTTGAAATCCGGGGAATGACGGAACAGGTCATAAAAAAGCATATTCGCCTCCAAAACAGTGCATGAAGAAGACAGCCTGACCGGGCAAATTGCCGACCATGGCGATTCTATCTTGCAACCGCCTGGAAGCCAATCCGGAACCCGGGCGGCCCGAGGCCGCCGTTCGAAAATGACCTCGCCAGCCAGGCGGCCGTCGCTGCCTCACGGGGCATCCTCGATGCGCACCCGCGGACCGTCCTTCATGTGGTCGCCCACCAGCCGGCGCCAGGCCTCGTAGCCGGCCACCAGGGCCTCGCCGTAGGTGCCGTAGCCGTCCATCGGCGCCGCCTCGAACTGGA
>Ga0302322_100001956_pt1 | contig 17219 bp, 13 predicted proteins | sample Fen_T0_2_FD_203757 | JGI IMG/M metagenome (GOLD analysis project Ga0302322, IMG submission 203757) | Peat permafrost microbial communities from Stordalen Mire near Abisko, Sweden - Fen_T0_2 | ecosystem: Environmental > Terrestrial > Soil > Wetlands > Permafrost | place: Sweden: Abisko... | reverse complement strand
GTTTCCGCCACTACACCAAGCTGCGCGCGCGCGAGCTCGGCCTGTTTGGCTGGGTGCAGAACCTGCCCGACGGTCGCGTCGAGGTCTGGATCGAAGGGCCGGAGCCGATCGTCGAGGAGATGCTCGATTGGCTGCGCCTCGGGCCGCCGAGCGCGCGCGTCAGCGCGCTTGCCAGGCGAGGTAGCGCGTCGCGGGTCCGCCGGCGGTCGCGAGCGGGGGCGGCGTGTTGCCCTGGAAGCGCAGGAAGGCGGGCGCGTCGGGGTTTGCGTTGGCCACGAGCGGCGCAACCGCGTGCGACCTGGAGAAGGAGCCCCGAGCCAGCATCAGCAGCACGCCGGCGGCGAGGCCCGCGCAGACGAGCAGCGCGCTGCGCGCCCAGCTCGCGCGGTGGAGCGCCGCGGTCGTGTCGGCGAGGTGCGTGTCCCATTCGAGCGGCAGTTCGGCGCTCGAGTGCAGGTCGCGCACGCGGCCGAGTCCCTGCTCGAGCTCGCGCGCGAAGCTCGCGCACGCGCGGCACTCGCGCAGATGCTCGAGGATGCGCTGCTCCTCCTCGGCATCGATCTCGCCGTAGAGACGCAGGGCCAGCAGTTCGCGGATCTGTTCGTGGGTCATCGTTGGTCCTGTTCCGGCCGGAAGGCCGAGAGCTTCGTCTGCAGCTTGAGCGCGGCGCGTGCGAACTGCGTGCGCACGGTCTCGCGCGAGAGTCCCAGTGTCTGTGCGATTTCGGAGAGCCGCAGGCCGCCGTCGTGGCGCAGCAGGAAGATCGCGCGCTGGCCTTCGGGGAGCTCGCCGAGGGCCTGCTCGAAGCCCGCGCGCAGTTCGGCCTCCGTTGCGGTGGCCGGTTCGTGCGTCGGCTCCGGCGCGTTCTCCAGCGGCTCCGAACGCGGCCGGCGGCGCAGCACGTCGATCGCGGAGGAGAGCGCCGTTTTGCGCAGCCAGCCGCGCGGCTCTTCGGGCGCGCCGGCACTCTGCATGCGCTTCCACAGGCGCACGAAGGCCTCTTGCGCCGCATCCGCGCCGAGGTGCTCGTCGCGCAGCACCGAGCGGCAGAGCGCGAAGACCTCGCGGCGGTGGTGCGCCACGAGGGCTTCGAACTCGCGTGTGGAAGCGCTGCTCACTCCGGGTTCACTCCGCGAGCGCGACCGCGCGCAGCACGATCTCGCGATCCTGCAGGGCATCGCCCTGGAACTCCCAGCACGCGGCGCCGTCCTCGAGCTTGTCGAAGTTGCCGCCCACGATCGTCCCGGGCAGGTGCAGCTTCAGGCGGAAGACCTCGTCGTTGAGGTCGTTGGTGTGGTCGAAGGCCGTGAAGCTCGATTCGAGCTGCGCCAGGATCGCGTAGCTGTCGTCCATGAGCGAGGTGCCGGAGCGCGCCGTGCGGCGCAGGATCGCGCGCATCTCGCCCTCGATCGCCTCGAGCTTGGCGCCCGCCTCCTGTTCGGCGTCCGCGCGCGCCCACTGGCGCTCGGCCGGCGGCGTGCAGAGCAGCGTGAGCACCTCGCGCAGGCGCTCCGCCCCGATGCCCGCGGCGATCGCCTGCTCGGCCTGTGCGCGGATCTGCGCCGCCTTGGCCACAGGCATCTGCGCCCGCCCGAAGGTGTACTCGGCCAGCAACGCGTCGTCGAGATGCGCCAGCGCCGCCTCGCGCATCGAGACGACCGAGCTCGCGAGCACGCGCTCGAATTCCTGCGGATCGAGCTGCAGCCCGGCCTCGCCGGCGCGCTCGAGCTTCTGCGCGAGCTCATGCGGCAGCTCGCGCTTCATGCGCGTCCAGGCGTCGAAGCGCGCATACTCGCGCGCACCGAAGCGGCGCTCGAAGGTGTAGAGCTTCTTCGCGCCGCGCTTCTCGATCTTGAGCTCGCTCGTGCGCGCGAGATAGGCCGAGCGGTAGGAGTCCGTGACCGGCGCGTAGTAGTGCGGGATCTCGCCCACCGAGGGGAACTCGGCCGCGAGCTCGAAGGAGAGCTGCGCGTCCTTGTCCTTGGGCAAGGCAGCGCGCAGCTGCTCGCTGCTCGTCTGCGTGCGCAACCCGAGCAGGTAATCGGGCAAGTCCGCGTGCAGCATCCGCCACTCCGTGCCGCACGGAATCGGGTAGCCCTCGGCGAAATCCTGCGCCTGGCCCTTGGCGAGCACGCGCACGCTGCATGAGCCGTCGGGCCGGACGGTGATCTCCTCCTCGTTCTCGAGGCAGGCGGGCAGGAAGGCGAGGATCAGGACGGCGGCGATGGCGAGCTTCATGGCGGAGCGGCGGGCGGGTCGTACGCCCTTCATCCAGAGAGACGCGAGCATCCGTCCGAATGGGGGACAAGAAAAGGGGCGGCCCCCCCCGGGACCGCCCCACCGTATCCGTCCCGCCCCCAGAGTGCCTGGGCAGGACGGCCCATCGGTGTCTCGTCAGAACTCGTAGCCGACCACGAAAAGCGCCTGCAGCGCCGGGGAATCCGGCCCCATGCCGAAGAGCGGCGCGAAGTCCATGTGCACGTGCGAAGTCGGCCGGTACTGCAGGCTCGGACCGAGCAGGAAGACCTTCTCGTAGTCGCCGCGCGAGGCGGAGAGATCGATGTACTCGATCTTGAGTTCGGCGCCGAGCGAGAGGTTGCGGTCGTCGAGCGTCTTCGAGAGGCCGGCGGTGAAGCCGTAGTCGTTCTCGCCCGTGCCGCCGAGCTCGCGCTCGAGGTACAGGTTCGTGCCCCAGTGCCAGCTCGGGCAGAGCTCGTCGCCGAGCAGGAACTTCCACTCGGCCACGTCGACCTCGGCGTCGCGGCTGACGTACTCGCCGTAGAGCGTCGGGTTGCCCCAGAGCTTGCCCCAGTCGGCCAGCGCATAGCGCAGCTCGAAGGCGTTCTCGTTCTTCATCTCGCCCGTCGAGCCCTCCTTGTTCTGGTTCAAGTAGATGTCCATCTGCCAGCGGCCGGGCAGGCCGTACTCGAACTCGTACTGCGTGCGCACGTCGGAGGGACCCCCGTGGCGCGGGATCGTCGGGCGCACCCAGTACTCGAAGGAGAACGTGCCCGGAGGGGCCACGTAGATGCGCGTGAACGGGAAACGCCGGTGCGCGGTCCACTCGGGCTGGCCGTAGGGACCGATGCGGTCTTCCTCGCGCAGCTCGGAGACCTGAGTGCCGGTGACGACCGTCTCCTCCGGGAGCTGATCCGGGGGCGTCGGCGGCTTCTGCTTGTCGGCGGGGTTGGCGATCTGCGCGGCGGCGGGCAAGGCCAGCAAGGCGAGGCCGGACGCGGCGCGGGCGAAAGAGCGGATTCGCTGCGGATTCATGGTCGCTGGGATTCTCGAGGGCCGGGGGAGTTGCCTGAAGCGAGCGCGGCAATCTACCCGTGTTTTCCAGCTCCGTTGTGCGCGTTCCGCCCTCGAATTTTTCGCGCGCGAGCAGCGCCTGCGCCGGCAATTGCTTGCGGCCGAAAAAAAAACGGCGCGCGGAATTCGTTGTCGATTTCCGCGCGTTGTGCGCTTCATCTTCACAGAGGGAAAGAAAGCGGGCCCGCGCCTCCTCCGGCACGAGCCCGCCCCCTGCGGTCTATGGGCGGATCAGCGCAGCTCGCGCTGCGGAGCGCGCTGCAGCTCGTCGCGCAGCGACTTCATCTGCTCGCGCATCTCGTCCATCTGCGCGCGCATCTGATCCATCATCGCGCGCATGTCGTCCATGCGCGGCATCGCTCCCGCGGCCTGGCCGTTCGACGAGCGCATGCGCGTCGCCGGCGCGGGAGTCGCGCTCGCTCCGGGTGCATCCGGCGGCGCCACGGGCTGGCAGGCCTCGGCGGGGTCGCAGGGGGGGCAGGGTTCGCAGGCCGGCGGCACCGGGGCCGCGATCCCCGGAGCTTCCGCGATGTAGGCACTGCGACCCTTCCGCGCTTCGCCGGCGTAGACCTTCCAGTGCCCGGCCTGATCGAGCACGTGCTTGCGCAGCTCTTCGCTCTGCGCGCGAATCTCCGCCGCCTGCTTGCGCGCCTGCTCGGCGTACTGGCGCGCCTGGCTGTGCGCTTGGGCCTGCATCTCGTGCACCAGGTTGCGCTCGGCCTCGGCTTCCGCGCGGGCCTGCCCGCCGCCGTAGGCGCCCACGTAGCCGAGCGAATTGCTCGAGCGCGCATGAGCGCGCGGCGGATTCTCATCACGAGCGCGCAGCTGCGCCTCGAGTTCGCGAACGCGCTGCTCTAGCTCGCGCACGCGATCGTCCTGCGACTGCGATTGCGGTGCGGCCTGTGCCAGGGCCATCATCCGGCCGTCCATGGCGGCGAGCGGCGCCAGGTTGTCGCGCAGCACCATCGCGCCGAGCGGGCTCATCGTCTGCGTCTTGAACTGGAGCGGCTTGCCGTTCCGGGTCTCCAGGATCACCGTCGAGCCGGGCCCGACGCGCAGCGTCTGGCAGTGGCCGCTGGTATTGTCGAGCGTGATCCGCTGGCCCTTCTGCTCGGTGCAGCCGCTCTGCGCCTCCTCCGGCGTTCCGATTTCCTGCATGTCCGGGAGCTCGATCTCCATCGGCTCGACCGTCATCTCGTCGGCGTCGGAGTCCTCCTTGGCGTCGGCATCGGCGTCGGAGTCGGAATCCTCCGCCTCCGCCTGCTCGACGACGGCGGGCTTCGGTTCTTCGGTCACCGGGGCGGGCGGAGCCTGGCCGACTCGCGGCAGGCCCTGCTGCTGGGCGTTGCAGGAATTCGCGCCGGGCAGTCCGAGCGCGAGCATCAGGATCAGGATCGACGACTGCATGGGATCTCCTTCGAGAAACTAAGGGTTGTTCTTGGGGTCGGGTTCGGGCTGGGTGGTGGCGGAGGCTTCCTGCGCGAGCTCCATCAGGGCCGCATAGGAAGTCTGGAGGTTTTCGAGACGGCTCTTCAGCGCCGCGAGACGCTCGTGCCAGTGCTCGTCGAGCTCGCGCTCTTCGGCTTCCGAGGCGAGCAGGTCGAGCTCGTTCGCGAGCGCTTCGAACTGCGCCGCGAGCTGGTCAGGATCGTCGGCGGTCGCGCCGGGAGAATCGGAAGCGGAGCTGGCGTCTGCCGGCGTCACTGCACTGCGTGCGGATCCAGCCGGAAGCGGCGCCTGTCCGGGCACCGCGGCCGCGGCGCTCGCGAGCGCGAGAGCCACGAAGGCGACGCTCCAGGGCGCCGTGCGCAGCGGCAGCGGTGCGCGGCGCTCGTCGAGCAGGCGCTCGACGCGTCGCGTGAGGCGCGCACCGCGCGCGGCCATCGAAGGCACGGGCAGCGCACGCCGGTTCGAGACGATCCAGCCCGCGACCTCGGTCAGGCAGCTCGCGAGCGAGAGCGCCTCGACGCCGCGGCCGAGCGCCCAGCGGTCCGCCAGGAACTCGGCCTCGTCCTGCATCTTGATCCGCGCCAGGCGGTTCAGCGGCTGGAAGAAGAACAGTCCCTCGACGATGCGCGCGGCGGAGATCCACAGCGGATCGCGGCGGCGCGCGTGCGCGAGCTCGTGCGCCAGCATCGCGCGGCGCTCGTCGGGATCGAGCTCGAAGGCGGCACGCTCGGGCACGACCACGCGCATGCGCGTCCAGCCCAGCGTCAGCGGCACGAGCACGTGCCGTCCGATGTGCAGCGTGGTCGCGGCCAGCGCCGGCTCGCCCGCGCGCAGCGCCTCGAACTCGAGCAGCAGCTCCTCGTCCGTGCAGGCCTCGAGGCCGCGCACCGCGCGCCCGAGCGCGCGCCACTCGCGCATCCACACGAAGGCGGCGAGCAAGACGCCGAGCAGCCACAGCCCGGCAGCGACGGCCGGCCAGCTGATGTGAAAGGGGATCGCCGCGGCCGGCAGCGCCTGCGCGGGGACGTGTGCGACCTCGAGCGCGGCGACGCTCTCGAGCGGGCTCGCGACGAGCGGCGTCGAGCGCAATTCCGCCTGCAGCTGCCAGAAGGAGATCCCGCTGCCGCACTGCACCAGCGTCGAGACGAGCGGCAGGAACAGCGCGAGCTTCCAGATGCGCTCGCGCGCCGGTCCGAGCGTGCGTTCGCGCGCGGGCAGCGTGCGCGACCAGAGGTCGAAGCTCCAGGCGGCGGCGCACAGCAGCGTCGAGTGCGCGAGGTAGGTCGCGATCCAGGGCACGAGCGGCTGGCGCAGGAGTTCAGCGAGCACGGCGCTTCTCCTTGCCGGAACCCGGCTCGCGCTTGCCCTGCTCGGCGATCAGGCCGCGCAGGCGCTCGACCTCGCCGGCGTCGATCTCGTGCTCCTGCAAGAGGTGACTGACGAGCGCCGTCGTGTCGCCGCCGAAGAGCTTGGAGGTCAGCTCCGAGATCATCGAGCGCCGCACCTGCGATTCGCTCACCAGCGCGCGGTAGACGAACTGCCGACCTTCGCTGCGGTGCGCGACGAGCTTGCGCTTCTCCATCTTGGTCAGCATGGTCGCGATCGTGGTCAGCGCGCGGTCGCGCTCGTTGCTGAGCGCCTCGAGCACATCGACCACCGTCGCTTCCTTCTTCTCCCAGAGGACCTGGAGGATCGAGTGCTGCAGGTCACCGAGCTTGTGGGATTCCGCCATGGTTCCGTTGCCTCCTGTTCGGCTCCTGGTCTACTACCGCGGTAGTAGTTCAGCTAGAGGGCGCTGGCTTTTTTCCACGGGTTTACCGACTGCGGGAAGTGTCGCAGAGGTGGCGCGGCGGCCGCCGAGCCTGTAGGAATGCGTTGCTCATGCACCTTTCGCGGGCCCGTGCGGGCGCACTGCTCCTGTCCATCTGCGCCGGCGGCTGCGCGCTCGTGCCCGAGCACTCGGATGCGCCGCAACTGCGCGTCCGAGGACCGATTCCCTCGCGCGTGCAGCAGCCGATCAAGCTCGGCACACTCGGCTTCCGGCCGCGCCGCGCAGCGACCGAGCGCGCGGGACATGCGAGCCTGGGCATCGAGAGCGCCTACAGCAACATGTTCCAGAACGGCACGGGTCCGAACGGCCAGGAGGTCGTGCTCGACGGCGAGATCTGGACCAACACGCTGATCGCGCGCTACGGCCTCTCCGAGCGCGCGGACGTCGAGATCGATCTCAGCGTGCTCTATGCCTGCAATGGATTCCTCGACGGCTTGATCGAGGACTACCACAGTTTGTTCGGTTTCCCGAATGGCGGCCGCGACGAGCGCCCGCGCGACACCTACGAGATGCGCACGGCGATCGGCGGCAAGACGATCTACACGCTGGAGCCCTACGATTTCGAGTTGCTCGACACGCCGCTGATCTTCTCGGAGAGGTTCGTGGACGAGACGGCGGATGTGCCGGCGGTTGCGCTGCGCGCGGGCGTGGACTTGCCGACGGGATCCGAAGCGAGCGGCACGGGCAATGGGGGCTGGGACTGGGGTGTCGGCGTGATGGCGGAGAAGACGCTCGGGCGCTGGAGCTTCACGGGTGCGGTGGATTGGGTCGATGCGAAGCGGCCGAGCTCGTTCGTGAGCGCCGGTGTGGATGTCTACGACGGCGTCGACGTGCAGTGCGGGATCGAGTACCGCTGGAACGACCACCTCTCGCTGCTCACTGGCCTGGTGCTGACGCCGCCGGTGACGCGCGACTTCACGATCAAGGAGCTCGACAGGGAGATGCTCGGCCTGGACATCGGCGCCGCGTGGGACACGGGCGACAACTCGGAGCTGCACGTGGGCTTCGAGGAGGACCTGCTGTCCGCCTCTGGGCCGGACATCGTGTTCTTCGCGGGCTGGAGGATTGCGCTCTGAGCGAGCGCGTCCGCCTCACTTCAGCTCGACATCCAGGCTGACATCGCGCGCCTTCTCGCCCTGCCAGGCCAAGGTGACCTTCGTCCCCTTGCCGCGCACGAGCCACCTCACGCGCACTTCGCCGCGCGGGCCGATGCCGGTCTCGCGCAGCAACCGCGCCGGCTCGCGCTCGGCGAGATCGATCTTCTCCGGGCGCCAGCGATCGCTGCGGAACCCGCCCGCGAGCACCTCGACGTCCTTGCCCGCGATGGTGAACGCGTCCGGCTCGCCGATCTTCATCGACGCCGCGCGGCCCGTGCGCGTCGGGATCACGTGCTGGTTCTTGAAGATCGCGTCGACCGCCTTCACGCCGTCGCCGATGTCCGTGACCTTCACCTCCTCGATCGAGACCTTGGGCATCGCCTTGGCGTGCTTCAGGCAGAAGAGCGCGTTCCGGTGCAGCATCTCCTCGACCAGGAAGCTCGGCGGCACGCGGCCGACGTCCTTGCGCCAGCCGCCGATCTCGATGTCGCCGTAGAAGGGGTGCTTGTAGGGGTGCCAGTTCACGAAGCCCGCGCCGAGCAGCAGGTTGTCGTCGAAGAAGTGGCGCGCCTTGTCTCCGCCGCCGCGGCCGCCTTCGTCGGGAGCCTTCGAGCGGTCGGGGTAGTACTGGTCGGTGTTCCACATCTCGTTGGTGAACGAGATGATCCCGAGGTCCTCGTAGGCCCAGGTCGTGAAGCCGCCGAAGACCGAGTAGAGATCCTTCCAGATCACCATGTAGCGGTAGAAGGGCAGCATCTTCTCGCCGTCACGGCCGAGCTCGTCGAAGGCGGCGAGGTCCTGGCCGTCGTACTCGCCGAAGGCCTCGGCGCCCGGGCCGCGCAGGATCATGCCGCCGTTGTTGTGGAAGGACTGCAGCGCCGCGACGTTGCCGTGGTCGAGCAGGAAGCCCGCGATCGAGCGCGTCTCGGGCCAGTAGAGCGGGTAGGGGCCGGCGCCGTACTGGATGAAGTCGGGCTGCCACATGCCCGGCCAGGCGCGGTTCATGTCGTAGCCGCCCTTCTCGTCCTCGTTGATCTGGCCATCGCCGTCGTTGTCGATGCCTTCCTCGCCGAGCAGGATCCAGTCGCCCTTGATGCCCTTGTCGTTCTGCGGAACGTAGATCATCAGGCGCGGATCGTCGGGATCGAGGCGGAAGTTGCCCTGTCCGGGCACGTACTTGCGCATCTGCGTGATCTGGCCGTCGCCGTCGAGGTCGTCGGCCGGGTCCTCGTCGAAGCGGCCGTCGCGGTCGTCGTCGTGCGGCTGCACGCCGGTGCGCGAGCTGTGCGCTGTGTGCGCCTCCTCGAACCAGTGCGCGCGCCCGTCGGGGTTCTGCGAGGGGAGCAGATAGAAGGTGCAGTCGTCGACCAGGGCCGCCGCCTCGGGCAGCGTGGCGTAGTTCTCGAGCAGGTACCAGGCGGTGTAGAGCACGGCTTCGCCGCCCTGCACCTCGTTGCCGTGCACGTTGCCGTCGATCCACATGGCGGGCTTCTCGCGATCGGCGCCCTTCTCCGCGTTGGTCAGCGTGTAGACGCGCATCTCGCGGCCCTCGACGCTGTGGCCGATGACCTCGTGGCGCATCAGCTTCGGGAACGTGGCCTCGAGCTTGTCCATCCAGGCGAGCAGCTCGGGGTAGTCGTAGAAGCGGTTGAAGGGGATCTCGAGCTTGGGCCGGAAACCCGTCGGATTGCCGGGGAATCCGCTCACGGTCGGCGCGGCGGGCGGGAGCGGCGACTGCGCCTGCGGTTGGGCGGGCGTCTGCGCGAGTGCGAAGAAGAGCATGGCGTACATCACTTCACCTCCGGGGTCGCCTGGGCATTGCCGGCGTGGTCGGTCTCGACTTCGACTCCGAGTGCCTTGGGCGGGGCACCGTGCACGAGCCAGCGGTATTCGTGGCGGCCGTTCGTGCCGGTGAGGTCCTCGAGCAGCGACTCGCCACTTCCGGCGAGCAGCTGCGCGTCCTTCGGCAGGCGCAACGTCACACGCGCGGGCCGAACCGATTCGGCACGGCGCGCGGCGGCGGAGAGCAGCGGCAGGAACGCGTGGTTCTCGACCGCGGCCTTGATCTCCCACAGCCCGCCGGAGAGCGCCTTGGCGCTGCACTCGGGGATCACGACGCGCGGCAGAAGTTCGCCGAGCGTGAGCAGGAACTCGTACTGCTTCTTCTCGAGCTCGACGCGCTCGCTCTCGGGCGGCTCGATCTTCGCGTAGGGCGCGAAGCCGCCGATCTCGACCGCGCCGAGTTCGGGATGCTGGAACGGCTTCCAGGCGACGAAGCGCGCGGCCTCGTTGTGCGCGTCGATCCAGCGTAGGCGCTTGGCGTCGTCGCTCGGCTCGGGTTGATCGCCCTCAGGCTTCGGCTTCTCGGCCTCGCCCTCCTTCTTCGGCGCGGGCTCGTCGAGCGGCATCGTCCAGCCGGCGATGTTGAGGCACCACAGGCCGCGCTGCTGCTCGCACCAGGCCTGGAACGAGCCGCGCGCGTCGTTCTCGCCCTTGGCTTTCGAGCCGGTGAGCTTCTTGTAGCGCTTGCCGATCTCGGCGTAGAGCTCGCCGTCGGCGTCGATCGTGCCGTCGGGCGGCAGGCGCCGCGTGCGTTGTCCGCCGTCACCGATCGTCTTGGGCTTCTCGACCAGATTGTCCTGCGCGCCGTAGGTCAGCACGAGAGCGATGTCCTTGTGCAGCAGCACGAAGTCGCACAGCGCGTGCGCCGGCGGCTCGTCGGTCGCGAAGCGTCCGGCGCGCGGATCGAGCTCGCGCCAGCCCTGCGGGAAGTTCAGGTTGACGACCGCGTCGAGCTCGCTGTCCTCGGCAACGCGCTCGTCGCGATCGAGGTCGCGGCCCTCGGTCCAGAGCTTCCACTTGCCGCGCTGGCCCTTCTTCGGATCGGCCTTGACCAGCGCGCGCGGGTCGGTCGGGTCCTCGATCCACTCGCCCTCGGGGCTCGGCACGCGAATGGTCGTGATCACGCCGTCGCCGTTGACGTCCGAAGGCGGGTCCTCGCCCACGCGTCCGTCGCGGTCGTTGTCGACGCCCGCACCGCTAGCCCACTGCTCGAAAAGCGGCGCAGCGAAGCGGCCTTCGGCGGCATCAGGATCGGCGCGCGGAACGAAGTAGAGCGTGGTCGTGTCGAGCAGCTTCTTCACGCGCTCGTCCCTCGCGTAGCCCTCGGCCAGCGTGCGCGCCTCCTCGAGCGCCAGCGTGCTGGTCCAGACGTACGGTCCATCGACGTCGGCGACGACCAGGATCGCGGGGCGCCCGCTGCTGCGCTCGCCCGCCATCAGGCGCAGGCCCTCGATCGCGCGTCCGGCGCGCGAGCGTCCGACCGCCACGACGCTGACGAGCTCGGCGTGCGCCGTCGCGAGCTGCTTCATCGACTGCTGCAGATCCTGGTGCGCGAGCAGCGGCGCGTGGGCTTCCTGGGAGACGGGCGCGGTCTGCGCGAGTGACACGCTCGCGAGCAGGACGGGGGCGAACAGCATCGGGTGACTCCTCGGCTTGGGGGGGGCGCACAGCCTAGCGGACCGCGGGCAGAGCGAGGAAGGATTCGATCTCGCTCATGCGCGCGAGCGCATCCGCTTCGCCGAGCTCGATCAGGCGCGCGAGATAGTCGGGCTGGAACATCACCAGCGAGAGCAGGTCGTTCGAGCGCGTTTCGCGCGTGCCCAGGCCGCGCGTCATGAAGCGGAACGCGCGCGGCAGCTCGGCCTCGTACTCGTTCGCGAGCTGGCCGAGGTCGCGCGAGGGCCGCAGCAGCAGCAGTTCAACCTGCGTAAGCCCCGTGCGCGCCTCCGCCGGCAGCTGCTTCACGACGCGGTTCATGCGCTCGAGCGTCAGCGCGTCGGCGTCGAACAGGTCGAGGAAGACCGCGTTGAAGAGCACGCCCGCGATCTGCGCGATCGGCGGATAGCCGTCGGTCGCGGGCCGGTCGGCCTCGGCGTGCGTGCGGCCATAGCGCGTCGAGATCGCGATGATGCGCCGCGCGCCGAGGTGCACCGCGGGCGAGAGCGGCGCCGTGAGCCGGATGCCGCCATCGCCGAACCACTGCCCGCCGATGTCGACCGCGGGGAAGAGCATCGGCAGCGCGGCCGAGGCCATGATGTGCTCGACGCGCAGCTTGCACTCGACGCTGCGCCGGTGCGCGCGCTCCCAGGTCTGGATCCCGCGGCCCTGCACGAACGTGATCGACTGTCCGGTGCCGTAGTTCGAGGCCGTGACCGCGACCGCGTGCAGCGCGCCCGAGGCGAGGTTGCGCTCGATGCCCGGGATCTCGCCGTCGACGACGCCCAGCGCCTGCTCGAGCAGCTGCTTCACCGGCGCGGTGTCGACCAGGGAATAGAGCCGGTGTGTCTTGACCGCGCCGCCCGAGATCAGGCGCATCCCCGTGCGCAGCATGTTGCCGATCAAGGCCCAGGTACCGATGCGGTAGACCTTCTCGGGGTGCAGCTCCCTCCAGAGCTCGGCCAGCGCATCGATGCGCGTCGCGAAACGGCCCTCGCGCGAGGCGAGCAGCGCCGCGTTGATCGCCCCGGCCGAGACGCCGGTGACGATCGGGACTTCGAAGTCCGGGAAGCGCCGCGCGAGCGCGCGCAGGAAGCCGACCTGGTAGGCCGCGCGCGCTCCGCCGCCGCTCATCACCAGCGCCAGATCCTGGACGGGAGGTTCGCTCACTCGCCGGAGGATATAGAGTGGGCCGGCGGAGGCGCCATGAAGCACTTGCCGGTCCTGTTGATTGCGATCATCGCCGCGCTCGCGGGCGCGCTCGTTGCGACCTGGTTCGTCAGCTCGCAGCAGCACACGATCGACACCTTCGCCGAGCCGGCCTCGGCGGGCCAGGACATCGCCGAGCTGCAGCGCAGCGTCTCGCTGCTCGCCCACCGGCTCGACGAGCTCGAGCATTCGCACCCGCTCGACCTCGGCTACGAGCGGCGCGATGCGGCGCTGCCCTCAGGCGCGGGCGCTCCGGCCGGCGACGGACAGCGCGACCCGCGCTGGTACCTCGACCAGTACGTGCTCTCCTTCGCCGACAGCGTGCAGGGTTCGGAGTACTTCCGCCTCGCTGTCGACGCCTACGTGGTCGAGCTGCGCGCACCGATCTGTGAGCTCGTGCACGACGCCGGTCGCGTGGACGAGCTGCGTGCGGCGCTGGCGACGATGCTCGGAAAGCGCCGTTTCAAGTCCGATGCCGAGGTGATCGACGCGCTCGTCAGCGCCGTGCGGCCGCCCGCGGGCGATGCGCTCGCGCTGCGCGCGCTGCAATCGATCGAGACGGTCGGCGAAGGCCGCGCGCAGTCGAGCCTGGAGGGATCGCTCTTCGCGCTCAAGTCCAAGCCCGTGCAGGAGAAGACGCTGGCCGTGATCCGCAAGCTCGCCGGCGAGCAGGCCAACGCGGCGCTCTTCCGCCTCTTCCTGCGCGCGCCCGACGACGAGTGGCGCGCGCTCTTGATCCGCATGCTCGACGGCAGCGACCTCGCGGCGGCACTCGACCTCCTGCGCGCCGCCTCGCAACAGCAGCAGCCCGTGCGCCTCGCCGCCGCCTACAAGGTCGGCGAGTATCCCGACGACGAGTTCCAGCTGTTCGTCGCGCAGTGGCTGCAGGTCGAGACTGACGCGCAGGTGATCGAGGCGCTGCACGGCGCGCAGAAGCAACAGAAGGAGATCCCCGGCTGGCACGCGATGAAGGCCTGCGGGCCGCCGGATGCGAATCCCAAGCGCGACGATCCCAATGCGTGGGCCAGCGCGAGCGGCGACATGGGCGTGCAGTGGCTCGAATTGACCTACGCGCAGCCGATGCGCGCGAGCGGCGTGCGCATCTACGAGGTCAACTCGCCCGGCGCGGTGGCCGAGATCAAAGCCAAAGGCCCGAACGGCGAGTGGGACACACTCTGGAGCGGCACCGCGAGCGGCAACGGCGCGCCGCTCGTGCTCGAGTGGCCCTTGACGAGCTACGAGGTGAAGACGATCCGTGTGGTGCTCGATACCAACCGCACGCCGGGCTGGAATGAGATCGACGCCGTCGAGTTGCTCGGCGGGGGATCGCAGTGGGCCAAGTACGCGACCGCGAGTTCGACCTACGCGGGCGGCAGCCAGGTGCTCAACTTCGGCGGCGCCTCGGGCGACGGACTCAACGCGCTGTTCCTGAAGCGCTGAGCTGGAGCGTGCAGACGCGCTCACGCGTGCGAAGGTCGAAGACCGCGATGCCGAGCGGCCATTTTCGCCACGCATGATTGCCTGCGAGCTGGAACCAGTCCCAGTCGCGTTCGTCCCCCAGGCCTGGAAGCAAGGCGCCGTTCTGCGCGGCGAAGATCGAACCGCAGCAAGTGATCACGGCGGGCTCCGGCAGGGCCACGAATCGCGCAGGCATTGGGTGCTCTTGCCCGCCGAATCCCTGGGTCGTGGTCCACTCCAGGGCTCCGGTCTCCGCATTCCAGACGCGCAAGTCGTAGCCGAGGAAGCTCGTCGCGAGCAGCTGCTTGCCATTCGGGCTGAAGGCCACGTAGCCGACCTCGAGATCACCGCACAGGTTCTCGCTGGAGGGTGAGAGCAGGATGGGGTTCGCACCCTTGGCGATCGTGTAGAGCCTTGGCTGGTCGTCGTTGGATCCGACGACGAGCCGGCGACCGTGTTCATCGAGTGCGAGTGCGTTGATTCGCTTGGTAGGCTCGATCGGACCAAACTCCAGCTCCCCGGACTTCGCCGAATAGACAGCGCAGCGCCCCTGCTCGTCGCCGAGCGCGAAGTGCTCGCCATTCGCGCTCACGGCAATGGCCGTCACCCGCCAGTCGCCCAGTCGAATCCTCTTCAGCGCCTCGCCATTGCTGCGCCGAATCAAGTCCACTTCGGCGGAGTCGCCGCCGACCAGGAGCTTCGTCCCATCGTCGACGTAGGAAATCGCCCGCGAACTCCACCAGGACGGCCACACGGCTGGCGGGCCCTTGTACTCCGCGAGGAGCCTCCCGTCCTTGCAAGCAACTGTGCGGACTTGCCCGCTTGGCGCAAGGGCAGCGACCTCCGTTCCGTCCGGGCTGAATGCGAGCTGGCCGATGTTCGTCGCGAACCCGACTGCGACGACGATGGACTTGCCCTCGGGCAATGTGGCGATGCGCAGCGTGCCGTCGTCGACCGTGTATGCGAACTGCTTCTCATCAGGCGACAGCGCTTGCGCCCTGCTCTTCAGCGGAGGCATGGGATCGAGCGGAATCTCGCAGACGGCCTGCCCCGAACGCGGCTCGACGATCGTGATCTTCTCCTTGAAGCAGGACCATGCGTATTCGCCGCCCGCGGAGTACTCGCGATACCCGATTCCCTGGCTGAGATCGCGGACGGTCCCGCCGGTGAGCGCGTCCAGGACGAGCCCGCCCTTCGACAGCAGGACGCAGCTCTGATCCTTGGTGTACGTGGCCGGCATCCGTCCCTCGTTGCCTCCGCCGAAGTCGTAGGTCCATCGCAGGATTCCGCGAGCCAAGTCCCAGCAGCGCACCTCCCAGGAGCCCATGCTGCTCGAGAGGAGCGACTCTCCGTCCGCTCCAAAGCTCACGCTGCCGATGCCGTCGTCGAGGCGTTCACCGGAGTCGTAGTGGGAGAACAGTCGCGGTGCGGACTTGATGGGCAACTCGAACACGCGCACGTTGAGGTCTCCCGCGCCGACAGCGATGTGCTCGGCGTCCGAGTCGAACGCGAGCGCGTTGATCCACATGGGCAACCACAGCGGCCCGGCCTCCACCTCGCCACTCGTCCCCGAGTACACGCCGAAGACCCCGTTCCCGTCACCGAGCGCGAAGTGGCGAAGATCGCGACTCGTCGCGGAGGCAGTCACGAGCCAGGGGTACTCCTTGACGACAGCTCCCGTATTCACGTCGATCAGCTCGGCGCTCGGTCCGGAGACGAGCAGTCGATTGCCTCCGTTGAGGAACCTGACCGTCCTCCACGAGGTGGGCCGGTAATCCCGGGTCACGATCCGCGCCCGCGCGAATTCGGGAGCGGGCATCCCGTCCGACGCCTGCAGGATCCCGAGCTCTCCGTCGAACGTGAGGAACGCGAGGCGGCTGCCGTCCGGACTCCACGCGAGGTCACCGCCGTAGCGCTGCCAGCAGGATCCCCGCGTTCGGGTCTTGTCGATGTCGACATGCCAGCGTTCCTTCCCGCTCGGCAGTTCCGCGACGCACAGGCTGCCGTCGCTGACTGTGTAAGCGAACGACTTCTCGTCGGGCGAGAGCGCCTGAACGTGCGACTCGAGCGGGGGCTCGGCCTGCAGCGAGCCGAGGATCAGCGCGAGGAGGGGCAGGAACACGCGGCGGGTGAACCCGCGGGCCTTGCCATGGTTCCGCTCGGCGTGCGGGAATCCGATCGGCGAGCGAGCTACGCGCGCGCGGGCGGACGGTTGAGGGGCTAGACGGCCCGGCGCCTTGGACTCTCAACGCCCTGTTTCAGCCGCGCCGAGGGAGATCTCGCACACGAGCTTCCCGTCGCGCACGTCATAGACGCGTACTTCGCCCTTCGAACAGACCCAGGCCTTGTCACCCGTCGTGGAGAACTTGACGTTCCCCTCGCTGGGCTGCGTGCCGAGAGTACCCGCGGTTTCTCCGGTCTTCGAGTTCAAGACGATACCGTCCACGCACAGTACCGCGAGATCGCCTGCCTTGGAGAAGGCGGCCGGGGCGGGGAACTCGGTGCCGAATCGGTACTCGTACTTCCACAGAACCGTGGAGTGCTCGAGATCCCAGCAGCGCACCTCGTAGGAATCGTCGCAGGTGCTCGAGAGCAGCGTCCTGCCGTCCGGAGAGAAGCAGACGCTTCCGATCGACGGAACCCAGACGTCCTCGCGGCGACCGTCGTGCACGAGTTCGAGCGGGGCGGCGCCCGCTGCAACGGTGAACACGCGCACCTTCGTACCGCTCGCCCCAACCGCGATGCGCGCGCCATGCGGGTCGAAGGCGAGTGCATTCACGTGCCCGGGTACCTGGAAGATGCCGGCCTCGACTTCGCCCGTCACCGCCGAGTGCACGGCGAACTCGCCACGCGTGTTCCCGAGGGCGAAGCGCTTCCCATCCGCGCTCACTGCACTGGCGGTCATTGCGGATCCCGTGCCGTAGCTGATCTCCCTGATGACCGTGCCTGTGGCGGCATCCAGCAGTCGACCTTTCGACGCGCCACTTCGGCTCAGCAGCTTGCTGTCGCCATCGACGAAGTCGATCGAGTGGACGAAGGGGGCGCCGGACTCGGTCGCATCTCCGAGGAATCGGTCGAACGCCGCCTTGTGAGCGCCGTCGCTGGCATCGAGAACCGTGATGTCTCCCTCCCTCGCGATCGCGGCGACCCTGTGTCCATCGCGACTCCACGAGATTCCCTCCAGCGCCCAGGAGAGATTGCGCGCGCGGAAGCGCTCCTTGCCCGACCCAAAATCGATGCAGCGCAGGCTGCCGTCGTTGACCCCAAGCGCGATGGTCCTCCCGTCGGGAGATAGGGCCTCCACGACGCTCCACGGTTCGACAGGCGACTGCAGCTGAAGCGCGAGGAACAGGGCAAGCATTGGC
>Ga0302322_100001955_pt1 | contig 17220 bp, 13 predicted proteins | sample Fen_T0_2_FD_203757 | JGI IMG/M metagenome (GOLD analysis project Ga0302322, IMG submission 203757) | Peat permafrost microbial communities from Stordalen Mire near Abisko, Sweden - Fen_T0_2 | ecosystem: Environmental > Terrestrial > Soil > Wetlands > Permafrost | place: Sweden: Abisko... | reverse complement strand
AAACGCGCATTCTGGACCAATCGCAGATCGGGCGCATCCTGACCGGCGACAGCGCAGCGCTGTTCGGCGGTCCCCCGATCAAGGCGATGCTGATCCAGAACACCAATCCGATGACGGTGGCGCCGGAGCAGGCGCTGGTGCGTCAGGGCTTCGCCCGCGAAGACCTGTTCGTCGCGGTGCATGAGCAGTTCATGACCGAGACGGCTGAGATGGCCGACATCGTGCTGCCGGCGACGATGTTCATGGAACATGACGATCTCTACTACGGCGGCGGCCACCAGCATATCTCGGTTGGGCCTAAGCTGATCGATCCGCCCGGCGAGTGTCGCTCCAACCACGAGGTACTGCAGGGGCTTTCGCGGCGGCTGCGCGCCGTGCATCCCGGCTTCGAGATGACGCCGCGCGAATTGATCGACGCAACGCTGAGGAAGAGCGGCCACGGCGATATCGCGACACTCGAAGCCGATCTCTGGCGCGATCTGCAGCCGGATTTCCGGGCCTCCCATTATCTCGACGGCTTTGCGCACAAGGACGGCAAATTCCACTTCAAGGCCGATTGGGCGCACCCGCCGTTCGGTCGTCAGATGGGCGATGTCGACAAGATGCCGTCGCTGCCGGACCATTGGGCCGTGATCGAGGCGGCCGATCAGAGCCATCCGTTCCGGCTGGCGACCAGCCCGTCGCGCTCCTTCCTCAACACCACTTTCAACGAGACGCCGTCGTCGCAGGCGCGCGAGGGCGCGCCGTCGGTGATGATCCATCCGCTGGATGCGGCCGCGCTTGCCATCGCCGACGGCGATGCGGTGATGCTCGGCAATACGCGCGGCGAAACGGCGCTGACCGCGCGGCTGTTCGAAGGCGTGCGGCGCGGCGTGCTGATCGCCGAATCCGTCCATCCCAATCACAGCCATATCGGTGGTCGCGGCATCAACATGTTGACCGGCGCCGACACCGTGGCGCCGATCGGCGGCGCCGCGTTCCATGACAATAAGGTCTGGCTGCGCAAGGTGGTCACGACGTAGCGTCTCGCGCCGCGCTGATTACGCTTTGGCGAATTTGAGCTCGCCGATCTTCGAGACGATGGTCGTCAGGAGCGGCGACGTATTGGCCTCGTGATAGCCGAGCGAGAGGTCGATAGTCGGCGGCACGCCGGCCAGCGGGCGATCGATGACGGTCGAGGGCAGCAGGTTGCGTGCGTAGAGCGGCATCAGCGCAATGCCGCCGGTCCCGACGCTGGTGCTCGACGACGGCACCGCGATCGGCGAGGTACCGGCCATCCTGCGTTATCTCGATGAAGCCTGTCCCAGTACGCCGCTGCTCGGCGTCTCGCCCAAGGACAAGGCGCTGAGCCTGCCGATCCCCGATGCCCATGCCGCTTCCCTGCGCTGGTACGCTGCGGTTGCTGCGCGGCCCAGCATGGCCGCATAGCGTTGGCGGGGTCGCGCGTTCACTGCCGGAGCCGATCCACGGGACCCAATCGTCTCCGGCCATGCGCAAGAAAGTCGGATTGCAGGAAAAATAAATCTCGTCTAGATTGTGTAATTATCATTAATATTATTTTGATTGTGTTGCGGGGGCAGGCACATGACACTGGTACGGCCGGTCTGGTTATTGCTTGCGATGATGGCGATCTCGGCGCCGGCAAATGCCGCGTCGCGTAATGTCGACGGCCTCGCCGGCAAACTGAAAGCGGCTGCGACCTTCTGCGAAGGCACCTATGCGCTATGCATCAAGGCGCCCTGCGCGCCGATCGCGTCGAGCGACGGCCATGAGATCGAGGGTGCGCTCTGCTCCTGCGAGGTGGTCAAGGGCTGGTCGATGGGCCCGGCCAGTTGCGCGGCGCGTACGCCGGTCAAGCAGGGGACCTACACCTATCTGATGTCGACCTATTCGAATCTCTTCAATGCCAGCAACAAGACCCTGACCTGCGCCAGCAATGACACGTTGTGGGCGTGGTGTTACGGCTCGCCCTGCGTGATCGACTTGAAAGACCCGACCAAGGCCAGCTGCAACTGCCCGGTGAAGCAGAGCGCCGCCAGCACGCTCGGCGGCGACTGCCGCCAAGCCGCCTGCGGCGACCTCTGGTCGGCCGCGACGCCCAAGGCGGACGCCGGCGCCAACATCCTCTTCGCCGCCTACATGAAGAAGAACAATCCGAAGGTGCCGAGCCTGCCGCCGGCCGAAGCCTGCCCGGCGACGCAGGCTCCCGACGCGCGTTGACGCATGATCCAGATAGAAGCCGCGTCGTGCCAGGTCGGGCCAAAGTCTGGCTCGCATTTGCGACAGAGGCGCCCATCGGGCGGTCCGCCCGATCGCGATGATTTCCGCGGCCGTGTAACGTCGCGTCCGCTTGGTTCCGCGAGCCCAGTCCCCACCGTCGGCCCGCTTCGCTTCGCGGCATTGGCGAAAAAACGTCAATAATTTCAAGGAAGAAATCATTGCCTTGTCCGTCCAAGACGTGGCGGGCGCAGGGTTCGCTCACCATTTCAGGAGCAATCTCGATTTTTCTTGAGCGATGCTCATTCTTGCGGTATTGAGATTGAGCGTTGCTCAAAAATGGAACTTGCTATGTCAACCTATTCTGTCCGGCCTGCAAATCTATTTGCTGCTGACGCCATCGCGCTGGTGAACGGTTTCGTCCGGATCGCGTCTCATCTGATGATGGCTCCGATCGAGCGCCTCGCCAACGCCTGCGACGTGGCAGGTTTTCTGGCCGCCCGACGGGAGGTGAAGCGCGCGGGTGCGAGCCTCTACCGGGCGGCCGAACGGGAAGGGCACCGGCTCCGCCGCCGTGGCGGCCTGTTCGGATGCCTGCGTTATCTGAGTGAACTGACCTGATCACGCCTCAAATCCTCATCCCAGGCGCAATAAAGCGATCACCATGTCGAAAAAACGCACGCATCCCGACCGGCCGTCCCGAGCCTGGATAAGCTTTTCCTACATCAGCTTCAGTGCATCCTTGGTCCTTGTCGGCGGCAGCATCATTGCGCTTCCGATGGATTGGCGGTTGCGCAGTTGTTCCGCCGTGGGAATGGTGGTCGTTATCTGGTCCTCCTTCATGCTCGGCAATGCCATGCAACGGACATCGCGACACGCTGCGCAACTGACGGTAACGAATAATAAAGAGCCGGAATGCGGCCCAGCCGAAACAGCAATCGAGACGAACTGAGCACTTCATTTCATTACAGACATCCAGCATTTCGATATCAGCGGCGGTGCCGCCGCAGCACAGCAGGAAACGACAATGATCCAGCAGTTGATGTCCTCGCGCCGTTTTGCTCCGCTGTTCTGGGCGCAATTCTGCTCCGCACTGAACGACAATGTTCTCAAGAACGCCCTGGTGATCATGCTGCTCTATGGCGCGGTCGCCACCCATGGCGATGCGCTGGTGACGGTGGCTGGCGCCGTCTTCATCTTTCCGTTCTTCATTCTGTCGGGGCTCGGCGGCGAGCTCGCCGACAAATACGTCAAGGGAGTCGTCGCGCGCCGGCTGAAATTCGTCGAGATCTTCGCTGCCGGCTTCGCCGCGCTTGGCTTCTTCATGCACTCGATTCCGCTGTTGTTCGTGGCGCTGGCGCTGTTCGGCATTGTCGCGGCGCTGTTCGGCCCTGTGAAATACGCGATGCTGCCGGATCAGCTCACGGTCGGCGAACTCGCCACCGGCAATGCGCTGGTCGAGGGCGCGACCTTCATGGCGATCCTGATCGGCACCATCGCCGGCGGCCAGCTGGTCTCGGGTTCCCAGCATATGGGCTGGGTGTCGCTGGCCGTGATCGGGCTCGCGGTGCTCTCCTGGGCCTCCGCCGCACGGATCACGCACACCGCGCCGTCGGCGCCTGATCTGCCCGTCACCGTCAATCCCTGGACCTCGACCTCGCATCTGTTGAAGTCGCTTTATGCCGAGACCCGGCTCTGGGACGGCATGGTCATCGTGTCCTGGTTCTGGCTCGCCGGTGCGGTCGTGCTGTCGCTGCTGCCGGCGCTGGTCAAGGGCGTCATCGGCGGCACCGAAGGCGTGGTCACGCTGTGTCTTGCGGTGTTCGCGATAGGCATCGCGATCGGCTCGCTGTTCGCGGCCCAGCTCAGCCATGTCAGGCCCAATATCGCGCTGGTCCCGATCGGCGCCATCCTGATGGGCGTGGTCGGACTTGATCTGGCCTGGGCGATCGGCACCACCACGACCGGGACCGCCATTACGCCGTCCGCCTTCATCTCCTCCTGGGCTGGCTTCCATATGCTGGCTGATTTCGCGCTGTTCGCCTTCGGCGGCGGGCTGTTCGTGGTGCCGTCCTTTGCCGCCGTCCAGGCGTGGTCGGCGCCGTCTGAGCGCGCTCGCGTCATTGCCGCCGGCAATGTGCTGCAGGCGGCCTTCATGGTGGTGGGATCGCTGATCGTGGCGGGCCTGCAGGCCGCGGGTCTCTCGATCGCCTGGATCTTCTTTGGTCTCGCGCTGGCAAGCTTCGGCTCGGTCTGGTTCGTGCTCAATAAATGGGGCCGGGAAGGCGTGCGCGATTTCGGTGCGCTGCTGTTCCGCGCGCTGTTCCGCACCGAGGTGCGCGGGCTGGAGAACCTGCCGCCAGCCGGCACAAGGATGCTGATCGCGCCCAACCATGTCAGCCTGATCGATGGCCCGCTGCTGCATGCGGTGCTGCCGATCGATGCGACCTTCGCGGTCGACACCGGGATTGCCCAGGCCTGGTGGGCCAAGGTGTTTCTCAAGATGGTCCGCCACATCACGATTGATCCGACCAAGCCGCTCGGCGCGCGCGACCTGATCAAGCTGGTCGCCAGCCATGAACCGGTAGTGATCTTTCCCGAGGGGCGCATCACGGTCTCGGGCTCGCTGATGAAGGTCTATGACGGCACTGCGATGATCGCCGACAAGGCCGATGCGGTGGTCGTGCCCGTTCGGATCGAGGGGGCGCAGCGCTCCCATCTCAGCTATCTCAAGAATGGCGAGATCAAGCGCTCCTGGTTCCCGAAGGTGACGATCACGATCCTGCCACCGGTCAAGCTGTCGATCGACGAGACCTTGAAGGGCAAGACCCGCCGCAATGCCGCAGGAGCTGCGCTGCAGGACGTCATGGTCGACGCCATGGTCAAGAATGCGATGCTGGACCAGACGCTGTTTCAGGCGCTGGCGCATGCCTATCGCGACCGCGACACCGGCAAGGTGCTGATCGAGGATCCGCTCGGCACCAAGCTGACCTATCGCAAGCTGCTGCTCGGTGCCCAGGTGCTCAGCCGCAAGCTCGAGCATGGCACCATGGTTGGCGAGAACATCGGCGTGATGCTGCCGAACTCCGCTGGCGTTGCCGTCGTCTTCATGGCGCTGCAGTCGATAGGCCGGGTGCCGGCGATGCTGAATTTCTCCGCCGGTCCCGTCAACGTGCTGGCGGCGATGAAGGCAGCCCAAGTGACGACCGTGCTGACCTCGCGCGCCTTCATCGAGAAGGGCAAGCTCGACAAGCTGATCGCGGCGCTCGATGGCCAGGCGCGGCTGGTCTATCTCGAAGACGTGCGCGCCGAGATCAAGCTGATCGACAAGCTCCGCGGCTTTGCCGACGGCATCGCGCCGCGCGTCGTCCGCAACGCCACCCATCCTGCGGTGGTGCTGTTCACCTCGGGGTCGGAGGGCACGCCGAAGGGCGTCGTGCTGTCCCACCGCAACATCCTGGCCAATGCGGCGCAGGCGCTTGCCCGGGTCGATGCCAATGCCAATGACAAGGTTTTCAACGTGCTGCCGGTGTTCCATTCGTTTGGTCTCACCGGCGGCCTGATGATGCCGATGCTGGCGGGCATCCCGATCTACATGTATCCGTCGCCGCTGCATTACCGGATCGTGCCGGAGTTGATCTATCAGACCGGCGCGACCATCCTGTTCGGCACCGACACCTTCCTGAGCGGCTATGCGCGCTCGGCCCACGCCTATGATTTCCGCACCCTGCGGCTGGTGATCGCCGGCGCCGAGCCGGTCAAGGATCGTACGCGGCAGGTCTATATGGAGCGCTACGGCATCCGCCTGCTCGAAGGTTACGGCGTGACCGAGACCGCGCCCGTGCTCGCCATGAATACGCCGATGGCCAATCGTCCGGGCACGGTCGGCCGGCTGTCGCCGCTGATGGAATACCGCCTCGACGCGGTGCCGGGAATCGAGGAGGGCGGCCGGCTCTCGGTGCGCGGTCCGAACGTGATGCTCGGCTATCTGCGCGTGGAAAATCCCGGTCAGTTGGAGGCGCTGCCCGACGGCTGGCACGACACCGGCGATATCGTCAGCATCGATGCGCAGGGTTTTATCGCGATCAAGGGGCGTGCCAAACGCTTCGCCAAGATCGCCGGCGAAATGGTCTCGCTGTCGGTGGTGGAGGCGATCGCGGCCGCCGTGTGGCCGCAGGCTAGTTCGGTCGCGGTGTCGATCCCAGATCAACGCAAGGGCGAGCGCATCGTGCTCTTGACCACGCAGAAGGATGCCGATCGCAGCGCGATGCAGCGCCAGGCCAAGGCGCAAGGCGCGCCCGAACTTGCGGTGCCCACGGTGGTGATGGTGGTCGACAAGGTGCCTCTGCTCGGCTCCGGCAAGACCGACTATGTCGCGGCCAAGGCGATCGCCGAGGACGCCGCCAGCGTGCCGGAGAAGGACGTGGCGTGAGGTCGCCGCGCGCCACCCCGTCGAGAGAGAGCGGCTCCCGCCCGGCGGGGGTGGTTCTGCTGCACGGCATCGCCGGCCGCTCATTGATGCTGCGCCGGCTGGAGAAGGCGCTGCAGCGCGCCGGCTTTGCGACCCTCAATCTCGACTATGCGAGCAGGAAGAAGCCGTTGCAGCAACTCGCCGAAGACATCCACCCGGCGATTGTCAACTTCATCGCGCGCCAGCACGGGCCGATCCATTTCGTCACCCATTCGATGGGCGGGCTGCTGGCGCGGGTCTATATCGCGAAATACCGCCCGGCGCGGCTCGGCCGCGTGGTCATGCTCGGCACGCCCAATGGCGGCAGCGAGATCGCCGATCGCCTCAAGGACGTTGCTCTCTACCGCGCGTTTTTCGGCCCCGCGGGACTGCAACTGGTCACCACCGGCGACGCCGCGTTGGCGTCGCTGCCGGCTCTGGACTACGAGGTCGGCATCATCGCCGGCAATCGTTTCTTCGATCCGATCTCGGCGCTGCTGCTACCCTGGCCGAATGACGGACGGGTGTCGGTGGCGAGTTCGCGGCTCCCCGACATGGCCGACCACACCACGGTGAAGGCGTCGCACATGGGCCTGCTGGTGCATCCGACGGCTGTCAGGCAGACCATCGCGTTTCTGCGCGATGGCCGGTTCGAGCGGTCCGCTCGTCCGACGTGGCGCAGCGGCCGCAACCTTCATCGGGTGGCGGGCTAACGCAAGTTTTGCTTGCTCGATGTCGTTATCCGGCGGCAATCTCGCATCCGACAAGAGCAGGTAGGCAAGGCCATGACCGACAGCAGCAGCGTGATCCTCGACAGGCGCGGACAGTCGTTGTGGATCACCATCAATCGTCCCGAGAAGCGCAACGCGCTCAATAGCGAGGTGATCGCCGGCATCGCGAAAGGCTACCGCCAGGCGCATGAGGATGCCGACGTCCGCGTGATCGTGCTGACGGGGGCAGGCGACAAGGCGTTCTGCGCCGGCGCCGATCTGCAGAACTCCGGTGCCGCGTTCGCGATGGATTTGTCTCGGCCCAATGTCGACTATGCCGATCTGCTGCGGCTGGCGCAGAATGCCACCAAGCCCGCGATCGCCCGCGTCGGCGGCGTCTGCATGGCCGGCGGCATGGGGCTGTTATGCATGACCGACATGGCGGTGGCGGCCGATCAAGTCGTTTTCGGTCTGCCGGAGGTGAAGGTCGGCGTGTTCCCGATGCAGGTGCTGAGCCTGCTGCAGCGGATTGCGCCGCCGCGGCTCGTCAATGAATGGGCGCTGACCGGCGAGCCGTTCGATGCGGGATGCGCGCAAGCCGCGGGACTCCTCAACTACGTGGTGCCCGCGGCCGAACTCGACGCCAAGGTCGACTGGCTGATCGGCCGCATCATCGACAAATCGCCGACCGCGATCCGCCGCGGCAAATATGCGATGCGCGCGATCGGCTCGATGTCGTTCGACGAGGCCATCGCCTATACCGAAAGCCAGATCGCGCTGCTGGCGATGACCGAGGACGCCAAGGAGGGACTGAAGGCGTTTGCCGAGAAGCGCAAGCCGGTGTGGCCGGGGAAGTAATTTCGGACGCCTGAGTGTGCCACGGACCGTGCTTTGGTCGCCGCTCGTCATGCCCCGCGAAGGCGGGGCATCCAGCAAGCCGAGACGTCTCGGCTTCACCACAAGCGTCTCTGGAATACTGGATCGCCCGCCTGCGCGCGCCTGCGCGGGCGATGACAGTTGATACGACAGGGCATTCTGATTCAATTGTCAAACAGCGGACGACGCAAGCTTTTTTCCGTGCGACAGATTGGCCCGACGGGCAGTCACGCTGAGATCACACTGCGGCTGTGTGAACGCGAGGCGCAGACTTGAGGCGTCGCATCGGCTGCAATCGGCCATACATTAATGACCGCCACAGCCATTCGACGAGGCCGAAGTTGAAGAGGCTCAGCCACCAGCGGCTGATGATCACTTGGACGAGGCTGCCGAAGGCGAGTGCTGCCGACGCGCCGAGCTTGCCGAACAGGTCATAGCGGTAGAACGAAGCCGAACGGCATAAAAAGCGTGATCGCGCCAGCCAAGATACGTCTTGCCCACAATTGCCGTTGCGGCTTTAATCGCCGTCCTCGGCGAGGATCTGATCAGATTGACGCAGGCACATCACAGGCATATGCGGCCCGTCACGGGCGTTCTTGCGCTCGGCGCGATGATGCTGCAGCTGCTGCTGTCCTTCGGGCATGTCCACGCGCGCGATTTCCCCGTTCGACTCGATGGAAGCACCGGTTGGAGCCGGCTGGCGAGTGCGCAGCTCTCTAGCGGTCCCTCGACTGCGCCAGACGATAACGACGATCTCTGCGCGATCTGCGTCTCCGCTTCCCAGCTGGCGAACTCGTTCGTCCCGGCTGCGCCGCAATTGGCCGATTTGCGCGATGCGCGCGATAGCGATCATCATGTGTCGCGGGTCGGCCATCTCGTGCATCTGCCGCCACATGGCCCGTTCCAGCCACGGGCGCCGCCGGCGTGATCGCGAGCAGGCTCCCGCAGCGTCGCGCACGATAGAGGCCTCTCTTCCTGTCCGACCAGACACGTCGGCCGGCTTGCGCCGGACGAGACGGTCGCGTTGCGCGCCGGCGATGCACGAGTCCGCCCCACGGCCCAGTCGCGGCCGCAACTCCATTTCGGATCGCGGCTGCTTTCATTTCCTTCTGCGATGGATCCACCGTCATGACACGAATTCGCTCGTATCTCTTCGCCATGCTGGCGTGGTCGGCGTTCCCGATTGCGGCTGCCGAGGCCCACCCCCATGTCTGGGTCACGTTGCGAACCGAAATCCTCTACGCCGCCGACGGCCGCGTCACCGGAGTTCGCCACGCCTGGACCTTCGATGACATGTTCTCCGCCTATGCGCTGCAAGGCACTGCTCATGCACGGAAGGGACAATATACGCGTGAGGAATTGGCGCCGCTGGCCCAGATAAATGTCGAATCGCTGAAGGAGTATGATTACTTCACCTACGCGCGGGCCGACGGCCGGAAGCTGAAATTCGTAGGTCCCGTCGACTACTGGCTCGAATACCGGAATCCGGCGCTGGTTTTGCATTTCACCTTGCCGTTGCAGACGCCGGCAACGCCCAAGGCGATGCAGGTCGAGGTGTATGATCCCTCGATCTTCGTCGACTTCGCATTCGCCAAGGACGAACCGGTCTCGCTGAGCGGCGCGCCGCCGCAATGCGGAGCCAGGATTGATCTGCCGCATCAGCCGACAGCGGCCGAGCAGGCGCGGCTCAGTCAGCTCGACGTCACGCCGCTCGATGCCTCCAGCACCTATGGCGAGATGTTTGCGAACAAGATGCTGGTGACCTGCCCGTGAGAGCGCCGCTGGACCGCTCCCTCGCGCAGGCGGCTGTGCTGTTCGCGCTGCTGGCCGTCGCACTTGTGATCTTTGCCGTCACTGCCGCGGACGTCCAGGCCGCCCCGTTCGGAGCGCCGTCTTCGACCGCCGGCGCCATGTCCCAGCCGGGAGTTCTGGCCTGGATATTTGCCAAACAGTCGGAATTCTACCGCTCTCTGTCGGGTGTCATCCGCGCCAGCAAGGACGACGGGACCGCGATGTGGGGCCTGCTCGGAATCTCGCTGCTCTATGGCGTCTTTCACGCTGTCGGTCCCGGTCACGGCAAGGCGGTGATCTCCTCATACCTCGTTGCCAACGCAGAAACCTGGCGTCGCGGCGTCATCCTGTCGTTCGTTTCGGCCGCGCTGCAATCGGTGGTCGCCGTGCTCATCGTGGCCGTCGCAGCACTCGCCCTGGGGGCAACGGCGAAGGCGATCGGAGCGACCGTCCATGTCGTGGAAATCGTCAGCTATGGCCTGGTGATCCTGATCGGCCTCCGGCTGTTCGTCGTCAAAGGCCGCAGTTTCCTCGGCGCCTGCCTCGCGCGCCAAGGACGGCCGCAGGCGCTTGCCCTCTCAATGCCGTCGCCCGGGCGCATCGGGCTCTTTCAGCGTTACGACCGCGGCACTGCGGCGTGCGGTGAATGTGCTGCCGGCGGCGGCCACAGCCATGGCTTTCGATGTCACGGTGATCATGACCATGACTCGGCGTGGGGACATGCGCATGGTCCGGAGCCGGCCGAGCTTGCCGGCACAGGCGGTTGGCGGCGCGGTCTCTCGGCGGTCATCGCCGTGGGGCTGCGTCCCTGTTCCGGCGCCATCATCGTGCTGATCTTCGCGCTGGCGCAGGATCTGTTCTGGACCGGGGTCGGGGCGACATTCGTGATGGGACTTGGCACCGCGATGACCGTCGCCGCGATTGCAACGATCGCCGTCATGGTGCGGGAGAGTGCGAGCCGGCTCGCCAATGCAGGGAGCGGTCCAGGCCTGCTGATGATGCGCGCCATCGAGACCGGGGCCTCAGTGTTGGTCGTGGTGTTAGGCGCGCTGCTGCTCGCCGGCTACATGGCAAGCGAGCAGCTCTGGATGTTCACCGGCTGAGCCGGACGTTCCGGCACCGATGTGTTACGACAAGATACGCAAGAGAGCGCAGTTGCGCTCTTCCCTGGTATCGATCTCGTGGCGACTCCCGGTCGCTCGCCTCAGCCCGCGTTGGCTTTCAGCCCGGCGGCTTCGATCCCGGCGATCGCACAGATCTCGTCATTATCTGACGTATCGCCGGAGACGCCGACGGCGCCGAGCAATGTCGCGCCATTCATGATCAGCACGCCACCGGGCACCGGCACCATGCGGCCTTGCGCCAGCGTGTTGACCGCGTCGATGAAAAAAGGCTGCTCCTGCGCACGCTGGAACAGGGCGCGGGAGCCCAAGCCCAAGGCGAGCGCGCCATAGGCCTTGCCATGGGCGACCTCGGCGCGCATCAGGCTGGTGCCGTCCTGCGCCGCCGTGACCTTCACCGCGCCGCGGGCATCGAGAATGGTGATCACGAGCGGCTTCAGCTTGTGCTCGACGGCCTTGGCGAGAGCGGCATCGAGGATCTTGCGGGCGGTGTCGAGTGTGAGATTGGTCATGGGTCGTTCCTTTCGATTGTTGTTTCGGCGGCCCCGTCATTGCGAGCGAAGCGACGTGTCCGCCATAGCCCGAAGGGCGACGGCGGAAGCAATCCAGAGCCAAGAAGAAAGTCTGGATTGCTTCGTCGCCTTCGGCTCCTCGCAATGACGAGGCTTGTTAGTTGCGTAGAGTGGGCAAAGGCGCGCAGCGCCGTGCCCACCGTCTTTGCGAAGTTGCGGATAGGTGGTGGGCACGCTTCGCTTTGCCCACCCTACAAACTAAGTCTTTCCTCCAAGATCCAGGCTCATCGCCAGGAGTTGCGCGGCGTGCACGGCGCTACGCGCGGTGCCGTCCATGATCTGGTGCCGGCACGAGGTGCCGTCGGCGACGATGAAGGTGGCGGCGTCGGCCTTGCGCACCGCCGGCAGCAGTGCGGCCTCGGCCATCATCATCGACGCCTCGTAAGTATCCGCGCCATAGCCGAAGGCGCCGGCCATGCCGCAGCAGGAGGAGTCCACGGTCTCGACGCTGAGCTCCGGGATCAGCCGCAGCACCTGCTCGACCGGCCTGAAGGCGTCGAAGGATTTCTGATGGCAATGGCCATGCAGCAGCGCCTTGCCGGGCAGGGGGCCGAGCGGCAATTGCAGCCGGCCGGCCGCGGCCTCGCGGCCTAGGAATTCCTCCAGCAGCAGCGCATGCGCGCCGATCGATTTCGCGGTCGTATCGGAGCGCAGCGACAGCAACTCGTCGCGCAAGGTCAACAGGCAGCTCGGCTCCAGTCCGATGATCGGCACCCCGCGCGCCGCGAATGGCGCGTAGGTCTCGACCAGACGATGCAACTCGGCCTTGGCCTCGTCGACGACACCGGCCGAGAGAAAGGTACGGCCGCAGCACAGCGGCCGGCCGCCATCCGCAGGTTTCGGGACATGGACGCGATAACCGCCCGCGACCAGCACCCGCAAGGCGGCATCGAGATTCTCTCGTTCATAGATGCGATTGAACGTGTCGGCAAACAGCACGACTTCGCGGCCATGCTCCGGCCCGACCGACTCGACATCGACGTGAAAGGTGTCGCTGCGGAACGCCGGCAGCTTGCGCCGGGCGCTGATGCCGGTGAACCGTTCCAGCAGCGCACGCAGCAGCGCGCTGTGGTTGCGCAGATTCGCCAGCGGCGCAAAGCGCGCTGCCATATCGGCGTAGCGCGGCAGATAGCCGACCAGGCGGTCTCGCAAGGAGAGCCCATGGGTTCTGGCGTGCGCCGCCAGCACCTCGATCTTCATCTTGGCCATGTCGACGCCGGTCGGGCACTCGCGGCGGCAGGCCTTGCAGGAGACGCAGAGTTTCATCGTCTCCATCATCTCGTCCGACGACAGCGCGTCAGGGCCGAGCTGGCCGGAGATAGCGAGCCGCAGCGTATTGGCGCGGCCTCGCGTCACATCCTTCTCGTCGCGCGTCGCCCGATAGGACGGACACATCACGCCGCCCTCGAGCTTGCGACAGGCGCCGTTGTTGTTGCACATCTCGACCGCGCCCTGGAAGCCGCCGGCCCGGCCCGGATAGGCCGACCAGTCGAGCGCGGTGGTCAGATCAATGACGCGATAGTCCGGCGGATAGCGGAACAGCGAGCGGTCGTCCATTCTGGGCGGATCGACGATGCGGCCGGGATTGAGCAGGTTGTCCGGATCGAAGCGCTGCTTGACCTCGCGGAAGTCGGCGACGATGCGGTCACCGAACATCTGCTCATGGAATTCGGAGCGGACGATGCCGTCGCCATGCTCGCCGGAATGCGAGCCCTTGTACTCCCGCACCATCGCGAAGGCCTCCTCGGCGATCGCGCGCATCGCCTTGACATCCTTCTCCAGCTTCAAGTTGAGGATCGGGCGGACATGCAGGCAGCCTTCGGAGGCGTGCGCGTACATGGTGCCGCGGGTGCCGTGCCTGGCGAAGATCTCGTTGAGCCGGGCGGTGTAGTCGGCCAGATGCGGCAGCGGCACCGCGCAATCCTCGACGAAGGAGACCGGCTTGCCCTCCTGCTTCATCGACATCATCACGTTGAGGCCGGCGGCACGAAACTCGGCGATCCCCGCCTGCAGCGCGGGATCTGATATCTCGACCACGCCGCCCCATTTGCTGATCTCGTTATTCCAGGAAAAGCCGAGATCGCCCATCAGCTGGTCGAGCTGTACGAGCTTTGCGACGTTCTCGGCCTGGTCATCTTCGGCGAACTCGACCACCAGGATCGCGTCGGGATCGCCGCGCACGGCGTGGCCGATGATCGGCTGGAACATCGCGATCTCGCGTCCCAGCGCGAGCATGGTGCGGTCGACCAGTTCGACCGCGATCGGCTTCAACTTGACCAGGTGCTGGGCCGCATCCATCGCCTGATAGAAGCTGCCGAAATGGCAGATGCCGAGTGCCTTGTTGCGGATCACAGGCCACAGCTTCAATTCGATCTGGGTGGAGAAGGCCAGTGTGCCCTCCGAGCCGACCAGGAGATGCGCCATGTTGGCGGGCGCGTTGCGCGGCGTCAGCGCATCCAGATTGTAGCCGCCGACCCGGCGCTGCACTTTTGGGAATTTGTCGGCGATCTCACTGGCCTCGCGCGCGCCGAGATCGAGCATGTCGCGGAACAGCGACAACCCGCTGTCGGGCGCGCTGACGTCACTGAGATCGCGCGGCAACTCGCCGAAATGCAGCAGCGTGCCGGAGGCCAGCGCCGCGTCGATCGCGATCGTGTTGTCGCGCATCGTGCCATAGCGCAGCGAGCGACCGCCGCAGGAATTGTTGCCGGCCATGCCGCCGATGGTGGCCCGCGAAGCGGTGGAGACGTCGACCGGAAACCACAGCCCGTGCCTCCTGAGCTGGCGATTGAGGTCGTCGAGCACGATGCCGGGCTCGACCACACAGGTCCGGTTCTCGACGTCGAGCGAGAGCAGGCGGTTGAGGTGTTTTGAGACATCGACGACGATGCCGTCATTGACCGTCTGGCCGCATTGCGAGGTGCCGCCGCCGCGCGGGGTGACGACGCGGCCGTCGTCGCGGGCGATGGCGAGCGTCCGCAGCGCCTCGTCCACGGTCCGCGGCACCACCACGCCGGCCGGCATGATCTGGTAGAACGAGGCGTCGGTTGCGTAACGGCCGCGGCTGAAGCGATCGAACAAGACCTCGCCCGTGATCTCGGCGCGGAGCTTGCGTTCGAGCCGCGACGGGCCGGCTTCGTGGGGCATGGAATTCCTCGGTCGGCCCTGTCATGGGGCGGGGACGCTCGCCCAGCCAAATGTCATTCATTTGTGGTAAGGCGTAAATAAGTTTTGCATGCAAGTCCAGCGCCTGACGGCGTCAGTCGGCCTTTGCGAGTGTGTTCGACGTCGCGCGTGCCGCGAGTTTCTCCTGGCCTGCATCGGCCTCGGGTTCCGTGAGATAGGCGATTGCGGCCAGCCCCTTGTTGCGCAGGTGCTGGAACAGGATGTCGCTGAGTTCGCTCCCCGCTCGGCGACGCAGCGCCTCGAGGATCGCCTCGTGCTCGCGCATCGCCTCGCTCCAGCGTTCGCGTTTACGGGCGAAATTGGCGGAGAATCTGACCCGCCGGATCCGGCCGGCGAGGCTGTGATAGGTCGCGCGCAGCGCCGCATTGCCGGCGCCGTCGACGATCGCGTGATGGATGAGCTGGTTGACGCGGAAATAGCCCTGCATGTCCTGGCGCATGTAGAAGCCGTACATATCATGATGAAGTTGCTCGATTTTCTGGATTGCCTCGTCCGGCATCCGCTCGCAGGCCAGCCGTCCGGCCAGGCCTTCGAGGCCGCCCATCAGGTCGAACAATTCGCGAATGTCCGCCGCATGCAGCGGGCGCACCCGCGCGCCGCGGTTGGGCAGCAGTTCGACCAGGCCCTCGGCCGCCAGCACCTTCAATGCTTCGCGCAAGGGTGTCCGAGACACCTTCAGCATCTCGCAGAGTTGCCGCTCCGAGATGCGTGAGCCATCGGCGATGTTGCCCTCGACGATGTGGTCGCGCAGCCGCGACAGGATCTCGTCGTGCAACGAGACCTCGTCCCGCGGCGCATCATCCCTGCCGCTGGAACCGGGCGGCGGCGCCATCAATTCACCTGGAATCGTTGAGCTCATCGCTCAAATTCTAGCGGCAGTTCCGCGCAGCGTCGACGGCCAAAGTGCATTCAGTACTGTCTTGCCATGAAGTAAAATGAATGCAATTCTGGCGTACCAAAACACCGGCCTAAGGGAGACTTGCCGTGACCCGTCACCAAGGACGCCATTTTCTGCAGATTCCGGGGCCGAGTCCGGTACCGGACCGAGTGCTGCGGGCCATGGACATGCCGGTCATCGACCATCGCAGTGCCGAATTCGCCGAACTCGGCAAGGCCGTTCTCGAAGGCGCAAAGACAATCTTCAAGACCACCAATCCCGTCATCATCTACCCGTCGTCCGGCACCGGCGCCTGGGAAGCCGCGATCGTCAACACGCTGTCTCCCGGCGACAAGGTGCTGATGATCGAGACCGGCCATTTCGCGACGCTGTGGCAGCAGATGGCCGGCCGCTTTGGCATCGAGGTCGACTTCGTTCCCGGCGACTGGCGGCGCGGCGTCGATCCCGCTGTCATCGAGGAGAAGCTGTCCCAGGACAAGGGACGTCAGCTCAAGGCTGTCATGGTGGTGCACAACGAGACCTCGACCGGGGCCACCAGCCGGATCGGCGAGGTGCGCGCGGCGATCGATCGCGCTCAGCACCCGGCGCTGTTGATGGTCGACACCATCTCCGGTCTCGGCTCGGCCGACTTCCGATTCGACGAGTGGAAGGTCGACGTCGCCGTCAGCTGCTCGCAGAAGGGCTTCATGCTGCCGCCGGGGCTGGGTTTCAACGCGATCTCGGACAAGGCGCGCATCGCCGCCAAGAGCAACAAACTGCCGCGCTCGTTCTGGGACTGGGAAGAGATGTTGAAGCCGAATGCCAGCGGCTTCTTCCCCTATACGCCCGCCACCAATCTGCTTTACGGCCTGCGCGAGGCCATTGCGATGCTGCTTGAAGAGGGCCTCGACCAGGTGTTCGCGCGGCACCTGCGGCTGGCTGCCGCCACCCGCGCCGCGGTCAATCATTGGGGCCTGGAGGTGCTGTGCCAGGAGCCGAAGGATTATTCGCCGGTGCTGACCGCGGTGCTGATGCCGCCGGGTCATGACGCCGACAAATACCGTAAGGTCGTGCTGGACACCTACAACATGTCGCTCGGCTCCGGCCTGTCGAAAGTCGCCGGCAAGGTGTTCCGGATCGGCCATCTCGGCGAGTGCAACGAGCTCACTTTGATGGCGGCGCTCTCCGGCGTCGAGATGGGCTTCTCGGCGGCCGGCGTTCCGTATCGCGCAGGCGGCGTCGATGCCGCGATGACGTGCCTGGAAGAGCGCTCCGAGCGCAACGCGGCCTCGCATCTGAAGGTGGTCGGCTGACGCGCCGATCCTGACGCGGCGCCGGTTAGTGGCGCCGCGTCTCGACGAACAAGGCGTAAAGACTATCAAGGGCGGGAGTGAAAATGAGACTGCGATTCAAGGCCACG
>Ga0302322_100001954_pt1 | contig 17221 bp, 16 predicted proteins | sample Fen_T0_2_FD_203757 | JGI IMG/M metagenome (GOLD analysis project Ga0302322, IMG submission 203757) | Peat permafrost microbial communities from Stordalen Mire near Abisko, Sweden - Fen_T0_2 | ecosystem: Environmental > Terrestrial > Soil > Wetlands > Permafrost | place: Sweden: Abisko... | reverse complement strand
CGCGCCGACAGCATCGTCAACGACGCCGAACTGATTCGCCGGCAACTGGTCGGAGACGATCCGTGGAGCGTGCTCGGGCAGAGTTACGGCGGATTCTGCGCCGTGCACTACCTGTCCGCGCATCCGCAGGGCCTGCGCGAGGTCTTCGTCACCGGTGGGTTGCCGCCGCTCGCCGGCAGTGCCGACGACTACTACCGGCACACGTACCCCGAAGTGGCACGCAAGACGCGGAACTACTTCGCGCGCTATCCCGGCGACGCGGCGCTGTGCAGCCGCATCATGGAACACGTGCACAAGCACGACGTCGCGCTGCCGACCGGCGGACGGCTCAGCGTTCGCCGCTTCCAGCAGGTCGGCTTCATGCTCGGCATGGACGACGGCATGGAGAACCTCCACTACCTGCTCGAGGGCGCGTTCTGCGAAGGCGCCGGCGGCGACGAGCTCAGCCTGCCGTTCCTGCGCGCCTTCGAAAACTCGCAGACCTTCGAGACCAACCCGATCTTCGCCGTCCTGCACGAGTTGTGCTACACGCAGGGCGCCGCCTCGCGGTGGGCCGCGGAACGCGTGCGTGGCGAGTTCCCCGACACGAACTGGACGCCGGGCCGTCCGCCGTCGTTCACCGGTGAAATGATCTATCCGTGGATGTTCGAAGAATTTCCCGGCCTGCGCCCGTTGCGCGACGTGGCCGAGCTGCTCGCGCAGGACGCCGACTGGCCCGCGCTGTACGACCCCGCGCAACTCGCGCGCAACACCGTCCCCGGCGCCGCGGCGATCTACGCCGAAGACATGTACGTACCGCGCGCGCCGTCCGAAGCGACTGCCGCCGCCATCGCCGGTTTCAAGGCGTGGCTGACCAACGAATTCGAGCACAGCGGCCTGCGCACCAGCGACCGCGTCTTCGAGCGGCTCGTGGCGCTGACGCGAAAACAGGTCTAGCGGTGCGCCGGAAGGCCGTTGAGTTGCGCGACCGCCTCGGCCCAGGCTCGCATTCGAGACGAGAGTTCCGGTGCGGTTGCGGAAGTGTCGAATTCGCCGAAATAGTAGAAATAGGTCGCGACACCGTTGAGGCGAACGATCATCGTCAAACCCGGTCGGCGAACGACTTCGGTCGTGCCGCCTCCCGTCAGTTCGTAGCCCACGTACATCGAGCACGCGAGCAAATCCGGCGTGTGACGAATCAATGCAACCATCTCCATGCCGGTTGCGCGCATCGAGAAACCCGGCAGCTTGTAGTAATCGGCAATGCGCTCCCTGGACTTTTCGAACACTTCATTGCTTCGCGCGACCGCGTCGGGCCCCACGTTCTTGATGCCGTTGTCGAAGCTCGCGCGCAAGCTGTCGATCAGTTCGCTCGGTATCCGCTTCGGAGGGTTGTCCACCTGAACGATGGCGTACGCAGGCGGGTCGTCGGCCACACCCAGCCCCGAAGGAATGAAAACGGCGATGGCTTCGGCGTTTGGCGGTGTCATGAAGTCCGGATGCAGGGCTCGATACTGAATCGGATCGACGGAACGCATGCCGGGCGGAGGCGGCAGGGCTGCCTTGGCGCCATTGATGGTAGTAGTGACGGAGGTCTGCGCGTTCGCGGCCAACGCGAACAGCATCATGCATGCGCAAACAGCCCGAAACCGTTGGTGCATTCCCGTCCCCTGTTTCCGGTGCCCGGCGTGGCGCTTCAATTCACTCCGCGGGCCGGAGTCCCACCTCCGGCAACTTGGGGCGCGTGGCCAGCGCGTGCCGCATCATCGTCTCGATCGCGGTCTTTTCCTTGACGTCCAGTCCCAGGCGCGGCGGGCGCGTGAGGTGCGTGCCGCGCCCCATGATGTGTTCGCACAGCTTGATGCACTGGACCAGGTCCGGGCGCGCGTCGAGGTGCAAGAGCGGCATGAACCAGCGGTACAGGCTCATCGCCTCGGCGAAGCGGCCCGCGCGAGCCAGCCGGAACAGCGTCTCGCCTTCGCGCGGGAACGCATTCGAGAGGCCCGAGACCCAGCCGACGGCGCCGACCATGATGCTCTCCACGACCACGTCGTCGAGACCCGCGAACAGCACGAAACGGTCGCCGACCAGGTTGTGGAGATCGGTGAAGCGCCGCGTGTCGCCGGAGGACTCCTTGAAGCAGACGATCGTCTCGACATCGGCGAGCGAGGCGAGGATTTCGGGCGTGACGTCGTTCTTGTAGATCGGCGGATTGTTGTAGACCATCACCGGCAGGTCGGTCGCGGTGGCCACGGCGCGGAAGTGCGCGGCCGTCTCGTGCGGCTTCGACGAATACACGAGCGCCGGCATCACCATCACGCCGTTGAGGCCGATGCGCGCCGCCTCCTTCGCCATGCCGATCGCGAAGGCCGACGTGAACTCGGCGATTCCGCTCAAGACGGGCACGCGGCCGCGAGCGACGGCCTTGCCCGCCTCCATTACCGCGATCTTCTCGTCCCGGGTGAGCGAACAGTTCTCGCCCACGGTGCCGCAGACGATGAGGCCCGACACGCCATCGCGAATCAGCCCTTCCATGACGCGCGCGGTGGCGTCGATATCCAGCGACAGGTCATCGCGAAATTGCGTCGTCACTGCCGGAAACACCCCACTCCACTCAGGTCTCAAATGCCCTCCCCTTGGTCGATTCCCGTGTCCAGCATGCGGCCAGGCATGCATTTCAAGTCGTGGGCGCAATCCTACGCCAGCCTTGCCGCAATCCGCCAGCGTTTGCGCACTGTCAATCGGCAACCACGAAGTGCAGAATCGGTGCCGCTGCACAGTCGAAGTCCTCCGATTCCTTGTCGTCACCCAGCATCACTGCAACGAAATGAAAGGAGTACGTGATCATGCGCAAATTCAACGGTTCGACGGCAATGCTTTGTTCGTTCGTGGGGGCGTGCCTCGCGGCGAACATCGCCATCGGCGCAGGCAGCGAGGCCAGCGGTACACTGGCCTACAAGGGCCGCAGCGCCACCTTCAAGTACGCGTGGCTGGTGAAAGGTCCCTACGACAGGGATCCGACCAAGACTGTCCGGCATCTCATCCTGTCGGCCAACGATATCGGTGCCGCGATACAGGCATGCAAGACGATCTCGTGCGCCGACGGCAAGCTGACCGAAGGCATGACGGTGGATTTCGACGTCAGTCCGCGCCTCGACTACTGGGTCGTCCTGAATGGGCAGAAGGTGCAGTACTCGGGCGCCGCCATGCCCAATGCGTTTGCCTCCCGCGCCAACGATCCCGCACATCTTGCCGGGAAACTGGCGATCGACGATGTCGCGGCCGGCGGTCCCAAGGTCGACGCCGAATTCGACCTCGCCGTCTTCAAAGCGTTCTAGCGACGCCCGCAAACCGCAGCATCGACGGAATTTCGTCGTCGATGTCTTCCCAACCGTGGTTGCCGCCACCCAATACAAACTGCCACGCACTGGCATACCGCGCCACCGCTTCACGCCAGTCGATCAGCTCGTCGCCGGAACGCATCAGCAGGAAATAGCGGTCCCTCCGCGTGAGACTCGAGACGGTCAGCGCTTCGAGCTCGGCGAAGTGCTCCGGCGTAAGTTCCCAAGTCTCTCCGGTGTGCAGATTGCGCTGCGGCCCGAGATACGCGGCGAGCGAGGCAGCCGGCCGCACGGAAGGATTGATGACGATGGCGCGCGTGCCGTAATGCTCCGCCAGCCACGTGGCGTAAAACCCGCCGAGCGAACTGCCCACGAAGGTAAGTGAAGTTGGCGCGGCGTGGTCCCCGACGTTCGTCCCGACCCATGCGCGCACGTCGCGCATTGCCAGCGCGGGGCGGTGGTGCAGTGCCGGAACGTGGACGCGCGGCGGTTCGACCAGCGCCGCGGCGGCGGCGGCGAGCTTGCGCCCCTTCACCGTTTGCGGCGACGAGTTGAAGCCGTGCAGGTAGACGAGCGTGGCGCGGGTCATCCGTTGGCGAGCTTTGCCAGCAGCTTTTCGTGCACGCCGCCGAACCCGCCGTTGCTCATGACGAGTATGTGTTCGCCAGTCCGCGCTTCGGCGACGACCGCCTGCACCAGCGCCGGCAGGTCGTTGTAGACCGAGGCCTTGGCGCCGAGCGGCGCCATCGCTGCGCCCACGTCCCAGCCCAGGTTCGCCGCGTAGCAGAACACGCGGTCGGCCGCGACCAGGCTTCCCGGCAGCGCATCCTTCACCGCGCCCATCTTCATCGTGTTCGAGCGCGGCTCGAGCACCGCGAGTATCCGCGCCGCGCCGACCTTGCGGCGCAGGCCGTCGAGCGTCGTCGCGATGGCCGTCGGATGATGCGCGAAGTCGTCGTAGACCGAGACGCCGCGCTCGACGCCGCGCAGTTCCAGCCGGCGCTTGACGCCGCGGAATTCCGCCAGCGCCGCCAGCCCGTGCGCGACCGGAACGCCGACGTGCCGCGCGGCGGCCAGCGCGGCCAATGCGTTCAACTGGCTGTGCCTGCCGACCTGGCCGAACGCCAGCGACCCTTGCGGCGCGCCGCCCAGCAGGATCGAGCCGTCGACGGCGATCGTCCAGTCCGGACCCGTGCCGGCCACGTCGGCGAGCCCGAAGCGCTCGACTTCGCTCCAGCAGCCGCGCGCCAGCACGCGCGCGATGCTGGCCTCGCCGCCGTTGGCGATGATGCGGCCGTTGCCGGGAACCATGCGCACCAGGTGATGGAACTGCGTCTCGATCGCCGCGACGTCGGGAAAGATGTCGGCGTGATCGAATTCGAGATTGTTGAGGATCGCCGTGCGCGGCCGGTAGTGGACGAACTTCGAGCGCTTGTCGAAGAACGCCGTGTCGTATTCGTCGGCCTCGATCACGAAGAACGCGCTGTCGGTCAGCCGCGCGGAAACCGGGAAGTCCACCGGCACGCCGCCGATCAGGAATCCCGGCGACAGCCCCGCATGCTCGAGAATCCACGCCAGCATCGCCGACGTCGACGTCTTGCCGTGCGTGCCGGCAACCGCGAGCACCCACCTGTCGTGCAGGACGTTCTCATACAGCCACTGCGGACCCGAGATGTACGGCAGCCCGCCGTTCAGGATCGCCTCCATCAGGGGGTTGCCGCGCGACACGACGTTGCCGACGACGAACACGTCCGCGCCCTTCGCGGCGCCCGCGAGCTGCGCCGGGTCCCAGCCTTCGGTGAGGCCGATTCCCAGCGCGGCAAGCTGCGTCGACATCGGTGGATAGACGTTGGCGTCGCAGCCGGTCACGACGTGGCCGGCGCGCTTCGCGATGGCCGCCAGGCCGCCCATGAACGTGCCGCAGATGCCGAGGATGTGCAGGTGCATGCTAGGCGGCCGTCGGCGTCGCGTACCTGCGCCAGCCGCGCGCGAACCACGCGCAGGTGAGTACGTTGCCGGCCAGCACCAGGCCGAACGCCACGCGCAGGCCTCCCGCCTCGTCCAGTGCCAAGCCGCGGCGCGCCGCCTCGGCGACGACGCCGATCCCCCATTGCGCGGCGAAGCTGCCGCCGAACATCATCAGGTTGAGCGCCGTGTTCGAGCGACCGGCCAGGTCGCGTCCGAAGCCTTCGTTCAGCACCGCGAACGCCAGCACGTTGACCGCAGTGCCGAGGCCATACAGCGTCCACCACAGCACGCCGCCCGGCAGCCGCAGGAATATCGCCGCCAGCGAAAGCACCGCCGATCCGAAGCCCACCGCGAAGATGTGGCGTGCGTGAACGCCGCGCCGCGCGAGCGGCGTTCCGAGCGCCCCGAGCGAAACGAACCCGGTCAGCGTCGCGACACTCATCCATTGCAGGTTGCGCGCCGCCGCGGCCCGCGTGTACCCCTCGACCTCCATCAGCCAGGGCACCGCCCACAGGCCCTGGATCGCGAAGAACGAGCCCATGCAGAACGCGCCCAGCGGCGCGATCCACCAGAAGCGCGGATGCCGGAACACGCGGCGCACGCCGGCCCACTGCGCAGCGAAGCCCACCGCATTCGTTGGGCGGGCAATGTCCGGAATGCGCCATGCGATGAACAGCGCGACGCCGAACGTGGCGACGGCGAGCGCGACGAAGATGTTGCGCCAACCGGTGACGCGCAGCGCCAGTTCCAGCGGCGTCGTCGCCGCCAGCGCGCCCAGGCCCCCGGCCACCATGATCCATCCGGCCAGCGACCCCAGGCGCTCCGGCGGATGCCAAACCGCGAGCGCCTTCAACGGCGCCATCAGGCACGCGCACACGCCCAGCCCGATCACCGCGCGCGCGAATGCCAGCGCCGCCAGCGATTCCGCCGTCGCGAACAGCAGCGCGCCGCACGCCGCGATGGCCAGCAGCACCGACTCGACGCGGCGCGGCCCGTAACGGTCGAGCAGCATGCCGACGGGAATCTGCGCCGCGCTGAACGCGAGGAAATAGGCGCTCGTCAGCAGCCCCAGCGACGCCGGGTCGAGCGCCACGTCGCGCACCAGTTCCGGCGAGATGACCGCATTGACCGTGCGGAACAGGTAGGAAAGCAGGTAGCCCGCGGCGAACGGGAAGTAGATGCGGAGGAACGTCACGAGCGCGCCGCGATCAGTTGCGGAAGATGAAGTAGACGGCGCCCATCAGGCACAACCCCGCCCACAGGAAGTCGAGCTTGATCGGCTGGTCCATGTAGAGCACGGCGAAAGGCACGAACACCACGAGCGTGATCACCTCCTGCATGATCTTCAGCTGCGCCAGCGACATCACCGTGAAGCCGATGCGGTTGCCCGGCACCTGCAGCAGGTACTCGAACAGCGCGATGCCCCAGGAGATCAGCGCCGCGGCCCACCAGGGGGAGGACTGCAGGTTTTTCAGGTGCCCGTACCAGGCTAACGTCATGAACAGGTTCGAGCAGGTCAGCAGCAACGCGGCAACCAACGCAGGGTGCGACAGCAGGGAGGCAAGGGAGACGGGTGTCATCGTGGTGCCGGGGTCGTTGGGCGCTCCGCATTATCCCCGATATGCGTGGCGATCCGGCGGGTCCACGCCACATCCCCGGGCGTACAATGCCCCGTTGCCGGCTCCGGCACCGCAACCCGAGCTTCCATGACATCCGTGCGCCTTCCCTTCCTCGCCATCGCGGCGACGTGCGTCATTGCCGCCGCCTCGCATTCCGCCACTGGAGCCGACATGGCCAACCCTCCGACTCCCCGCAAGCCGATCGTCGATACCTATCACGGCGTCGCCGTCACCGACGACTACCGCTGGCTCGAGGACGACAATTCGCCCGAGGTCAAGGCGTGGATCGACGCGCAGAACAAGCTCACGCGCGCGTATCTCGACGGCATTGCGCAACGGCCGGAAATCGCCAGGCGGGTCGCGGCGCTGCTGAATGCTAAGACAGTCCGGCGATTCAGTTTCGAATTCCGCCAGCGCCTGTTCGCGATCAAGTTCGCGCCGCCGGCAAGCCAGCCGCTGCTGGTCATGCTGCCTCCCGACGGCAACGTCGCGAAGGAAACGGTCCTCCTCGATCCCAACGTCCTCGACAAGACGGGCCGCACGACCATCGACTTCTACAAGCCTTCCTATGACGGCAAGCGGGTGGTGGTCTCGCTGTCCACCAATGGCAGCGAGGTCGGCACCGCGTATGTCTACGATGTGGCAACGCGCAAGCGGCTGCCGGACGTCATTCCAAACGTGCAATACCCGACGGCCGGCGGCAGCGTCGAGTGGGCGCCGGACAACGCCGGCTTCTACTACACGCGCTATCCGGTTGAAGGCGAGCGGCCGGAGGCCGACCGGCATTTCTACCAGATGGTGTGGTTCCATCAGCTCGGCACGCCGGTCAGCGCGGACCGCTACGTGATCGGCCGCGATTTCCCGCGCATTGCGGAGATCGGCCTCAAGGGAAGCCGCGACGGCAGCTATCTGCTGGCCCAGGTGCACAACGGCGACGGCGGCGAGGTCGCGTTCCACGTGCGCGATCCCGCCGGCCAATGGACGCAGGTCGCCGGGTTCGCCGACGGCGTCAAGCAAATGACGTTCGGCGAGGACGGCCGCCTGTACGCGAAGTCGATCAAGGACGCGCTGCGCGGCCGCGTCATCGCGATCCCGCTCGACCATCCTACGCTCGCCAACGGCGTCGTCGTCGTCCCGGAAACGGACATCGTTGCCGAAAGCGTGACGGCGACCAAATCGCGGCTCTACGTCAAGTATCGCGACGGCGGCCCGTCCACCGTGCGCATGTTCGGCCTGGACGGCAAGCTGATCGGCGACCTCCCGGCCGAACCGGTTTCCGACAACAGCATCGGCGCCCGCCTGGGCGGTGACGACCTGCTGGTGCTCACGGTGAGCTACTTGAGCCCGCCCACCTGGTTTCGCTTCGATGCCGCGCACGACCGCCTGGTGCCCACGCAATTGATGGAGAAGCCTGCGTTCGACTTCAAGGACGCGTCGGTGGTCCGCGACGTCGCCATCTCGAAGGACGGCACCCGCGTCCCGATCAACATCCTTTACCGCAAGGGAATGAACCGCAACGGGCGCAATCCGGTGCTTCTCTATGCCTACGGCGGCTACGGCGTCAGCATGCAGCCGAATTTCAGCGCGATGAACCGGCTCTGGCTCGACTATGGCGGCGTATTCGCGCTGGTCAACGTCCGCGGCGGCGGCGAATACGGCGAACCGTGGCATCTCGCAGGCAACCTGACGAAGAAGCAGAACGTGTTCGACGACTTCGACGCCGGCATGCGCTACCTGACGGAGTTCAAATACACGAGCGCCGACCGCCTGGCGATCATGGGCGGCAGCAATGGCGGCCTGACGATGGGCGCCGCGCTCACGCAGCATCCGCAGTCGATGCGCGCGGTGGTAAGCCAGGTCGGTATCTACGACATGCTGCGGGTGGAGACGGATCCCAACGGCGAATTCAATACGACGGAGTTCGGCACGGTGAAGGACGCGGCGCAATTCAAGGCGCTTTTCGATTATTCGCCGCTGCTGCGGGTCAAGGACGGCGTCGCCTATCCCGCGGTGCTGCTCACGACCGGCGCACAGGACGGCCGCGTCGCACCATGGCAATCGCGCAAGATGACCGCGCGGCTGCAGGCGGCGACGGCGTCGAAGAATCCGGTCCTGCTGCGCACGGAGTTCGGCGCCGGGCACGGCATCGGCACGTCGCTGGCGATTCGCATCGAGGAGCAGGCCGACACCTACGCGTTCCTGGTCGACCAGCTCGGGATCAAGGGACCGGTTCCGGCCAGGGTCCCGCGCAAGTAGCTCTGCATCAATCCGCGGCCGGCATCGACACGGTGATGACGACGCCGGTGCCGTCGCGGCGGTTCGCGGCGCGGGCGCTTCCGCCGTGGAACTGCGCTATCAGCCGGACGATGTAAAGGCCGAGTCCCAAGTGCGGCTCGCCGCCCTCTCCGCCGCCGCCGCGCACCGAGACCATCGAGTCGAACAGGTGCCCGGCCTGCATCGCCGGCAACGGCGGGCCTTCGTTGCCGACCGCCAGCAGCAGGTCGTCGCCTTCGCGCGCGAGGATCAATTCGATTGCGCCGTCCTTTCCGAATTCAACGGCGTTGGCGACGAGCTTGTCCAGCATCTGCGCGACGAGATCGGGCGCGCCGTCGACGATCATCTTCGCCGCGGGACGCGCGAAGGCGATGCGCGCGGCCGGGTAGGCCTGGCGATAACCGTCCACGCAGCCCGCCACCACCGCGGCGAGATCGAAGCGCTCGCGCTCGACGTCGGAAAGGCTCTGCTCCAATCGCGCGGCCTCGGTCATCCGCGTGAGGATCGTCGTCAGTCGCGCCAGTCCCTGCTGCGCCCGCACCATGTAAACGCGCGCGTCGCCGGGCAACGCCGCCTGCGCCAGGTTGTCGAGCGAGCTGCGCACGACGGCGATTGGCGTGCGCAGCTCATGCGACAGCCGGCCCGCCATCTTTTCCTGGTAGCTCGCATAGTCGGACAGCCGCGCAAGCACGTTGGCGAAACTGCGCGACAGGTCGCCGATCTCGTCGCCCGCATTGGAACTCGCCAGCGGCGTGCGCACGCGTCCCTGCTCGTCGATGGCCAGCTCGGCGTCGTCGCGCAGGCGCCGGATGCGCGACGAGAGCCAGGACGCGTACGCGGTCAGCGCCAGCGAGCCCACCAGCAGCACCGCCAGCACGATGTTGAACAGGCGCTCGAACGCGCGGTTGCGCTGCGCCAGCACCGCGTTGCCCGTCTCCTCGACGACCACCGCGCCCTTCACCGCATCGCCGACCCAGATCGGGTGCGCCGCGCTGACAACCACTGCCCGGCCGTCCGACGTGGGCCGGCGTTCGGTCGTCAGGATGCCGGCAAGCGCACCTTCGACGTCGCGGCCGCCCGGAGTCCCGTTGTCCGCGGCGTCGTCGGTGAAGTCCTCGGTCGGCTGGTCCAGCACCAGCGCGTACAGCCGCCCGATCGTCGCTCTCGAAACGCGCGCGCCGAACGATTCCGCCGGCAGTTTTTCCGGCGGCGCCTTGAGCGTGCCGGCGCGCGCCAAAACCGCACCGTCGCGGTCGATGACCCAGATCCGCGCCGTCGTGCGCGACAGCCCGTCTATGATCTGCGCGACTTCGGGCGATGCCGACGGCGGCGTGCGGTCGGCGCCCTTCGCCGCATCGACGGCGCGTTCCTGCGCGAACGCGGCGATCGCGTCGGGCCGCGCCGCGAAAAGCCGCGGCCGGTCGTGCAGCGCGGTGGCGACCGCCTGGGCGGTGCCCGCGAGCGTGCGCTCCTGCGCGTCGCGCAGCACGCGCTCCAGCTCGCGCACGTATTCGACGCCCAGCCATGGCAGCGCCAGGAACACGGTGAGGACGAGCAGGAGCTGCGCGCGAATCGACAGCGCGATGCGGGGCCGCGTCATTCCGCGTTCCAGCGATAGCCCATGCCGTAGACGGTGGCGATGTGGTCGAACGCCGGATCGACCGCCTGGAACTTGCGCCGGATGCGCTTGACGTGCGACGTGATCGTGCTGTCGTCGACGACGATGCTGGCGTCGCGCATCAGCGCATCGCGGTCCTTGACGTGCCCGGGAAAGCGCGCGAGCGAATGGACCATCCAGAACTCGGTCAGCGTGAGGTCGACCCGCACGCCGTTCCAGTGCGCGGTCAGGCGCGGTACGTCCAACGCAAGCGGCCCACGCTCGATGACGTCCTCTCCCGACGGCAGCGCGGAAGAGAGCTCGCTGCGGCGGAACAGCGCGGCGATACGCGCGGCCAGGTGCGGCAGGCTCGCATCCTTGGTCAGGTAGTCGTCCGCGCCCAGCCGCAATCCCGCGACGATGTCGAAATCGCTGTCGCGCGCCGACAGGAAGATGATCGGCAGCGTGGCCGACAGCGCCCGCAGTTCCCGCGCCAGCGCAAAGCCGCCGTCGATGTCCTCGCCCAGGCCGATGTCCACCAGCGCCAGGTCGGGCAGGCGCGTGCGAAACGCCGTCATGGCGTCGGCGCGGTTGGCATAGGCCGCCACTTCATAGCCATGCCGCCGCAATGCCTCGGCGTAGTTGGCGCGGATGGCGGGTTCGTCCTCGACGATGGCGATGCGTTTCATGGCGTCCGAATATACCGCAGCGCTCACTGCGCGGGCCCGCCCCGGCCCCGCTTTGATCCATCTGCCATCGGTTTGCCATTTTTCTTCGCCGGCCTGCCCCTTTTCACTCGCCATGGCGCCGCAATCCGCGCGCGAAATGGGTGCCGTGGGGGTGCTATGCCGGCGGACGCCCCCTCTGGAGCCGAGCCCCCCTCCGCCGGCGCCTCAATCTGGAAGTCGACCATGTCGCAAGCGGATCGGATCGCGGATAACAACGTCCTTCGTGGTGAATGGCGCCAGCTCGGCCGGCTGGCACTGGAAAGCGTGGGTACCGGCCTGTTCGTCAGCCTGGTGCTGGCGCTGGCCGTGTTCGTCATCAGCTTCGAGGCCCGGGCAGCGGGCAGCGACGACCCGGGCCAGGGCACGCTGCTGCTGCGCGACGAAGGCGGCGGCAGGACGGCCGCGCCGCTTCTGTCGACGGAAGTGCACATGGACGTCAGCGGGATGGTCGCGCGCGTGCAGGTCAGCCAGCGCTTCGCCAATCCGACCGCTTTGTGGCGCGAAGGCGTGTACGTGTTTCCGCTGCCCGACAAGGCCGCCGTCGACCACCTGACGATGCACATCGGCGAGCGCGTGATCGAAGGCCAGATCAAGGAACGCGCCGAAGCGCGCCGGACCTACGAAGCCGCCAAGGCCGAAGGGCGCAAGACGACGCTCGTCGAGCAGGAGCGGCCGAACATGTTCACGACCAGCGTCGCCAACATCGGGCCGAACGAGGAAATCGTCGTCGCGCTCGAATACGAGGAAACGCTGCGCTACGGCGAGGGCGCGTTCCGCCTGCGCTTCCCGCTCGCGATCACGCCCCGCTACATTCCCGGCGCCGCGATCGCCGCGCCGAGCGAGGGCAGCGGATGGTCGCCGCCGACGACGCAGGTCCCGGACGCCGATCGCATCACGCCCCCGTTCGTTCCGTCGCGCGAGGAATTCGTGAACCCCGTGACGATCTCAATCGACCTGAACGCGGGATTCCCGCTGGCGAAGGTCGCGAGCACCTACCACGACGTCGACGTCGAGGAGCGCCCGGGCAATCGCTACCGCGTGACGCTCGCCGACGGACGGGTGCCCGCGGCGCGCGACTTCGAGCTCATGTTCGTTCCCGATGTCGGCACGGCGCCCGGCGCCGCGCTGTTCACGGAGACGAAGGGCGGCAAGACCTATGCGCTGCTGATGGCGCTGCCTCCGACGGCGCCCGAAGTTTCGGCAGCCCACCTGCCGCGGGAGATCACCTACATCATCGACACGTCGGGCTCGATGGAAGGCGTCTCGATCGCCCAGGCGCGCGACGCGCTGGCCATGGCCCTCGAGCGGCTCCAGGCGGGCGACCGCTTCAACGTCATCGAATTCAATTCCACCAGCACGCCATTGTTCAGCGCGCCGATGCCCGTCGATGCGGCGACGCTGGCGCGCGCGAAGCAATTCGTCGGCGCGCTGCGCGCACGCGGCGGAACCGAGATGCTGCCGGCACTGAAAATCGCCCTCGCAGGGCAACCGGAGTCGTCCATGGTGCGGCAGGTCGTGTTCCTCACCGACGGCGCCGTCGGCAACGAGGACGAGATCCTGCGCCTGCTGCACGACAAGCTGGGCGACCGGCGCCTGTTCACGATCGGCATCGGCCCGTCGCCCAACACGTTCTTCCTCACCAAGGCCGCGCAATTCGGTCGCGGCACGTTCACGTTCATCGGCGACGTGCGCGAGGTGCGCCAGAAGATGACCGCGCTGTTCCGGAAGCTCGAGAGCCCGGCGCTGACGAACATCGCCGTGGACTGGCCCGGCGGCGTAGACGCATGGCCGCGGCTCGTGCCCGACCTGTACGCGGGCGAACCCGTGGTCGTGACGGCGCAATTCCCGGCCGGCACGCTGCAGGGCAACGTGCTGATCTCGGGCACGCGCGCAGGTGGAGCGTGGCAGTCGCTGCTGCCGATCAACGGCGGCGCGACGGAGGCCGGCGTTTCCGTGCTGTGGGCGCGTGCGAAGATCGACGCGCTGATGGACGCAGGGCGCCAGGGCGCGCCGGAGCAGGACATTCGCAACGCGGTGCTCGACGTCGCGCTCACGCACCACCTCGTCAGCAAGTACACGAGCCTGGTCGCCGTCGACGTGACGCCGACGAAGCCCGCCGGCGTCGACACGCTGAAGTCCGCGTTGCCCGGCCACGTGCCGGAAGGCCTCACCGGGTTCGACCAGCTGCCTCGTACGGCGACACCCGCCGCGCTGGCGATGCTGGTCGGCCTGTTGCTGATGTTCGCGGCCGCGTTGCTCGCCTATTTCAACCGCAACCGCCGCGCGAACGCGCCGCAAGGGATCTGATCATGGGAACCGTCGCTGCCGATCGGGGAGGATCTTTCGGCCGGAGCGGGCATGAATCGCGCAACTGGATGCGCGCGAGCCCGCCAGGCATAGCGTTTCGATGCCGGCCGGCCGAGTCTTCCCCGATCGGCAGCGATGCTCGCGCGCGGCGCGAGCGCGCAACACGGTTCCGCCGGGCGCGATTCCTTGCAGCGATCCTGCTGCTGGCGGGCGCCGGCCTCGCCTGTTTCGGCGGCGGCCTCTACATCCACGCCAAGGCCGGGCTCGCGCAAGTGCTGCTGCACGCGGCATGGGCGAAAACGCAGGATTCCGGGCTGCCCGCCAAGCCGTGGCCGTGGGCGGACATGCATCCTGTGGCCCGGCTCATCGCGCCGGCGCAGGACGCCGATCTGCTCGTGTTGAGCGGCGCATCGGGCCGCACGCTGGCGTTCGGCCCCGGGCACCTGTCAGGCTCGGCGATTCCCGGAGACCCGGGGAACAGCGTGATCACCGCGCACCGCGACACGCACTTCCGGTTCCTGCAACGGCTGGCTGCGGGCGACACGCTGATGGTGGAGGGCCGCAACGGCGCCCGCCGCCACTTCCACGTGCTGCGGACCTATGTCGCGGACTACCGTGCGCTGAACATCCCGCGCGACACGCTCCAGCCGACGCTCACGCTGGTCACGTGCTATCCGTTCGACGCGATCAACCCTGGCGGACCACTTCGCTACGTTGTCGTCGCCGAGGCGACGTAACGGCGCTCATTGGCCACCGCCCTTTCCGGGAACATAGGGAGCCGGCGTACCCGCGGCCGGCGCCGCGCTGGTCGTGACGCTCGAACTGCCTTGGTTCCGGTCGCGCACCGGGACATGGCTGCCGGTTCTATAGCTCTTCTCTTCGGCAGGGTCGTCCTTGGTAGTGGTCGGGGCGGCGCAGGCGGCAAGCACCAGCGCGGCGGTCGCAACAAAGAGGATCTTCATCCGGTCATTCCTTGACTGTAGGGCGCCGATGGTCGGAAATGGCCCCCGGCAGGATGCAAATCATACCTCGTTCGCAAATGACGACGGGTAAGTCCTTGACAGCGCAACCGTCAGGTCAGGTCGAGGCGGATTCCCGGGCGGGCCGAGGCTCCGTCGTTGCCGGACCGCCACTCGCCGCAATCCGCCGGGACGCGAGTTCGTCGACGCTCAATGTCGTCACCGCGCCGTCACCGAACCCACCCCAGGGAACGCAACAGCGCAGTTCCGCCCGTCCACAGCGCGGCGGCGACCACCATGCCGATGACCGCGGCGGCGAGGGCGCCTGGCGTTCCGCTCCAGCCAACCGTCGCGACGAACGCCCACGCGGCGAAACCGCCGAGTCCTCCGCAGATGAAGATGCCGATGACGCTCCAGACAATGCCCATGCCCGACTCCCGTGTGCTGCCTGTAGTATAAATGCGGTCCGCACCAACCCATCCCTCCCGCGCCCTCGCTCATGAACGACTCCAACTACGCCGCGCCCACGGCGGCACGCTCCGCAGTGCGCGCGCTGATGGCATCGCAGATACGCGAGGTCGCGAATGCCGGCCTGGATGAAGAAGGCGTGCTGCCCTTCTGGTTCGGCGAACCGGACGAGGTAACGCCGGCGTTCATCTGCGACGCGGCGTCGCAGTCGCTGGCGCGCGGCGAGACGTTCTATTCGCAGAATTTCGGCATCCCGGAGCTGCGCGAGGCGATCGGCGCGTACGTGTCGAGGCTGCATCGGCCGACGTCCGCCGGCCACGTCGCCGTCACCGCATCGGGCATGTCGGCGCTGATGCTGACGGTGGAGGCGCTGGTGGCGCCCGGCGACCGCGTCGTCGTCGTCACGCCGCTGTGGCCCAACCTGGTCGAGATCCCGAAGATCCTGTCCGCGAACGTCGTCTGCGTGCCGCTCGCGTTTATCGCGGCCGGATGGACGCTCGACCTCGAACGGCTGCTCGCGGCGCTCACGCCGGGCACGCGCGCGGTGATGATCAACTCGCCCAACAATCCCACCGGATGGACGATTTCCCGCGCGGACCAGCAGGCGATACTCGCGCACTGCCGGCGCCACGGCATCTGGATCGTCGCCGACGACGTGTACGAGCGGCTGGTCTACGACGGCAGCACGTGCGCGCCGTCGTTCCTTGACCTGGCCGGCCCCGAGGACCGCGTGATCAGCACCAACAGCTTTTCGAAGTCGTGGCTGATGACGGGATGGCGGCTGGGCTGGATCGTCGCGCCGGATGCGCTGATGCCGGACCTGGGGAAGCTCATCGAATACAACACGTCGTGCTCACCGGTCTTCGTGCAGCGCGCCGGCGTCGTGGCGATCACCGACGGCGAGCCGACGATCGCCCGCACGCTGGAGCGTTACCGTGCCGCGCGCGACATGCTGGTGTCGGCGCTCTCAAGCATGCCGCGGATAGCCGTGGCGCCGCCGCCGGGTGCCATGTACGCGTTCTTTCGCGTGGAGGGCGTGTCCGACAGCCTGGAATTCTGCAAGCGCCTGGTGCGCGAGGCGCGGCTGGGCCTGGCGCCGGGCAGCGCCTTCGGACCCGAAGGCGAAGGCTTCGTCCGCTGGTGCTTCGCGTCGAGCGAAGCGCGGCTGGCCGACGGCATCGCGCGCCTCACCCGCTTCCTCGCCTGAACGCCGCTAGCGGTCGGGAAACGCGCGCTCCCACTCCTCGCGGTCGAAGCCGACGATGAGGCCCTGATCGGTTTCCATCACCGGCCGCCTGATCGCGGTCGGATTCTCGAGCATCATGGTGATAGCGGCCGGAGCATCCGTCACCGCGGCCTGCTTCTCCGGTGGCAGCTTCTTCCAGGTCGTGCCGCGACGGTTGAGCAGCGTCTGCCATCCGGCTTCCGCACACCACCCGGTGAGTTGTTCGCGCAGCGGCGGAGTCTTCTTGAAGTCGACGAAACGATAGGCGATGCCGTGCTCGGAGAGCCAGGCGCGCGCAGTCTTGATCGTGTCGCAATTGGTGATGCCGTACATTCGCATCAATGGTTTCCCCTCGGTGGACGGGCAGGTTGCTTCCTGCCGCATGGTATGGGGGCGCCAGCGGGCGGCGGTCCGTCATTCCCGGGCAAGCGCGCGCAGCAGCCGCCCTAAGTGTACGCGGTTTGCCGCGGTGCCCGCCTCCGCCGCTTGCGCCCGCACTCCTCCGGGACGTATAAATCGGGAACTGAGGCCGCGCCCGGACGCGCCAAGGAACCGCCCATGCATTTGCGCCTGTCGCGCATTTCCACGTACGCGCTTGCCGGCCTGCTGGCGGCAACGCCGCTCGCACAGGGCGCCGACATGTCCAAGACCTTGCGCGTCGCGCTCCCCGTCGCCGAGACAGGCTTCGATCCGCAGGTCACAAGCGACATCTATTCGTCGGCCATCATCAGCGCGATCGTCGACCCGCTGTACGTC
>Ga0302322_100001952_pt1 | contig 17231 bp, 17 predicted proteins | sample Fen_T0_2_FD_203757 | JGI IMG/M metagenome (GOLD analysis project Ga0302322, IMG submission 203757) | Peat permafrost microbial communities from Stordalen Mire near Abisko, Sweden - Fen_T0_2 | ecosystem: Environmental > Terrestrial > Soil > Wetlands > Permafrost | place: Sweden: Abisko... | reverse complement strand
ACCTCGGCGAGTTCCGCGGCCCCGGCAGCCTCGGCCGCCCACGGCTCGTCGAGCTGCCGGACCTCGGCACCCATGGCCCGCGCCTCGTCGGTGTAGCCACGACCGAGGAACTCTCCAGCCGCGAGGACCAGGACCACCTCGGCGCGCCCGAGCACCGCGGCGACCTCCGACACCGTGGCGCGTGTGTTGACCGGCACGACCGTGCCACCGGCCGCGAGCACCGCGAGGTTCGCCACCGCCCAGTCGGCGGAGTTCGGCCCCCACAGCGCGACCCGACCGCTGGACGGCAGGCCCGCGGCCACCAGCGCAGCAGCTGCGTGCGCCACCCGCCCGGACAACTCGGCGAACGTCAGCCGGGAGTTGCCTTCCACCGACGTATCCACGAGCGAAACCCCGTCGGGCCAGGCGGCGGCAGCGGCGGCGAGGACGCCGGGGATCGTGCCCATCGGCGGGACAATACGCTGCGGGCTCCACGGGAGAAGGGGGACACGATGGGACACCTCGAGGAACGCGCGGGACTCGCGGGGAAGACGGCGATCGTCGTCGGCGGGGCGGGCGGCCTCGGTCGGGCCAGCGTCGACGAGCTCACCGCCGCCGGAGTGGCCGTGGTCGTCGCCGATCGCAACCCCGACCTGCTCCGGGCAACCGCCGAACGCGCGGCCGCCGCCGGCACCCGGGTCGTCACGTTCGAGGCCGATGCCCGCGACGCCGACGCGATGCAGGAACTGTTCGCCCTCGCCGACCGCGAGCTCGGTCGACTCGACATCCTCGTCAACGTGGTGGGCGGCACGTTCCACCAGCCATTCGAGCAGAGCAACCCTCGCGGCTGGGACGCGGTGATCCGCGCCAACTTCCTCTGGCTGCTCACCACCACCCAGCTGGCGATCCCTCGGATGCGCGCCGCGGGCGGCGGCAGCATCGTGAACTTCACGTCGATCGAGGCGCACCGCGCCGCGCCGAACTACGCGGTCTACTCGGGCATGAAGGCCGCGGTCACCAACTACACGCGCACGCTGGCGCTCGAGCTCGGGCCCGACGCGATCCGTGTGAATTGCATCGCCGCCGACATCACCCCCACTGAAGGCCTCGGCGACCTGATCTTCGGCACCCTCACCGACGAACAACGCGCGATCGTGCAGCAGATGGCCATCCCGATGGGACGGGTCGGCACGTACGAAGACATCGGCGGCTGCGTGCTGTTCCTCGCGTCCGACCTCTCGCGCTATGTCACCGGCACGACCCTGCACCCCGACGGCGGCGCCATGGCATCGTCGGGCTGGTTCAACTGGCCCGGCAAGGGCTACTCGAACATGCCGCCGGCCGAAGTGGTCGCGCTGTACAGCGACGAATGATCCGCGACAGACTGCTCCGATGAGCGCACCCCAGAACCCCGCACCCCAGATCCCTGCCGCGGAGATCGCCGGCTGGCCGATGCTCCGCCTCGTGTACCGCACCGACCCCCAGGCGATCGCGGACCTCCTCCCTCCGGGCTTCGAGCCCGGGCCCGACCCTCACGTGCACGTCAACGTCTACAACGTGCCGGTGAAGGGCGAGCCGGAGTACGGCGTGTCCACGAAGGTTCCCGCGAGCTTCGACGGGATGCCCGGCTTCTACGGCATCGGGATCGGTATCGACCAGGAGTCGGCGATCTTCATCAGCCAGGAGATCAACGGCCAGCCCAAGTTCCCGTGCACCACCGTGTTCTTCCGCGAGGGCGACCGCGTCGTCGCCCGCTGCACCCACGCGGGGTACACGTTCCTCGAGTTCGAGGGCGACGTCACGGGCGCGGTCGTCGGCTCGATCAACGACGCCGCCGGAGATGTCGAACAGAACGACTGGTGGATCAAGGTGTCGCGAGCGGTCGGCAACGCGGAGAAGCAGTACGACTTCCCGCCCCACGTCGTGCGCGTGCACTCGATCGAGGCGTCCGCGCACGAAGCGAACGTCGACGGCGTGCTCACCCTGCGCGACTCCCCGTGGGACCCGTACACCGAGCTGCTCCCCATGCGCGAGCAGCTGTCGGCTCGGCTCGTCACGCCGATCTCCAAGCACCGGGAGATCACCCTCGCGGGACCGCTCGACCCCATCGCGTTCTGGCCCCACGCCGACACCATCGGCGGCTCCCGGTGGCCCGGGGATCGCGGCGGGCCGCGCTTCCGTCGCTGAGCGACTGAACGGCTGAGCGGCTGAGCGGCTGCAACCGAGCCGCAACCGCACCGCACCTGGAGGGCACACCCGGCACCGTCACCATCGACAGTGCCATGGACATTCTCTCGTACCTCAGGTTGCTGCGCCGCCGTTGGTTGGTCATCGGTGTCGCAATCGTCGTCGGCGCAGGGCTCGGTGTCGCTTCCACGATGCTGCGCTCGTCGTCCCCCACGGCGCCCACGACGCCGCACTACAAGGCCACGACCACACTCCTGCTCGACAACGGCAACGGCGCGGCCGCGCCGTCGTCGTTCACGGGCCTCGACCAGATGGCGGTACTGACCACCTCCGGCCCGGTGCCCGAGGCCGTGGCGACCACGCTCGGTGACGCGACCCAGGCCACCGCACTCGCACAACGAGTCACCACGCTGACGAACAGCGTGGCGAACACGCTCGCCATCACTGCGATCGCGAACTCACCCGAGCAGGCGACCCAGCTCGCCGACACCTTCGCGAAGGAACTCCGCAACTACATCGACCGGACCGACTCGGCGCGTTACCGGAAGTCGATCGACAGCGCCACCGCGCGCGTCAACGCACTGCAGGCGAAGATCGACCCGCTGATCGCGCAGATCGCCGCACAACCCGCGGGCAACGACCTCCTGCAGTCCCAGCTCCGTTCGCTCGAGAACGAGTACACGCAGGCGTCGTCGGACCTCGAGAAGCTCGACGCCCAGACCGCGCCCACTGCTCCCCTCACGACGTTGTCCGCGGCCCGCGCCGTCGCCATCTCGACCGACGAGTACCAGCAGCGCCTCTCGCTGGGCCAGCTGGGCGAGAACAACCTCCAGACCAACGCCGGCAGCGTTGCGTCGGTCGGTGCGGTCTCGTCGGCGCCGTCGGCCCTCGGCGGCAAGGTGCCCCGCGGCATCCTCGGCGCCCTGCTCGGTCTGCTCGTCGGTGTCGCGATCGCGATCATGAAGGAGCGCTTCGACCACCGGATCCGGAACCGCAGCGACGCGGAGCACGCCTACGGGCTGCCCGTGGTCAGCGAGGTTCCGTCGATCGCCGCGAAGGACCAGCGCCAGTACGAGATCCTCTCGCACTCCGCGCCCATGTCGGCGGTGGCCGAGTCGTATCGCGCGGTGCGCTCCGCACTGGCGTTCCAGTACCCCGCCGCCGCCACCGGTGCCCCGGCGCCCGACGGCCGGCCGCTCGTGGTGATGGTCGCCTCGGCAGTTCCCGAAGAGGGCAAGACGACCACTGCGGCGAACCTCGCCACCGTGCTCGCCGAAACCGGTCGGCGGGTCCTCGTGGTGAACTGCGACTTCCGCCGCCCGATGCTCCACCGTTTCTTCGGCCTGCGCGACGAGGCCGGGCGCGCCCAGCGCACACCGGTGCCGGGCGTGCAGGTCATCACCAATGTCCCGGGCAGCGACAACCCCGCCCAGGTGGTCAGCCGTCAGCGCCAGGTGATCGACCAGGCGCGCGGTCGGTTCGACATCGTGATCCTCGACACTGCACCGCTGCTGAGCACCAACGACGCGATGGACCTGCTCCCCGTGGTCGACTCGGTCGTGCTCGTCACCCGCGCCAACACGACCACCGTGCCCGCCGCCCGCAGCGCGGTGGAGATGCTCGACCGGGTCGAGGCCCCGGTGCTCGGCCTCGTGCTCACCGATGCGCGCGAGGGCGGCAAGCACCCCTACGCCTACGACTACGACACTCCCATCGAGCACGATGAGCACGACGAGCACGACGCGCAGCACCTGGCGTGGGCCGCGTCGGAGGATCCCGGACGGTGAGCGACTCCGGCGGCAGGACCGGGATCGACCGCCGCACGTTCATCCGCCGTGCGAGCATCGCCGGAGCAGTCGCGTGGACCGCACCGGTGCTCCTCGACAGCCTGATGTCGCCGGCGGCAGCGGCGAGCGTCGGCAAGTTCTCGACCGGTGAGGTCGTCAGCAGCACTTCGTCGAAGGCGGGTACGCAGCCGGGCGCAACGGGTGGGTTCACGAACGCGGTGTCGTCGTCGCAGGTCGTGATCATCCTCATTGCCGCGTCGTGGCCCAACGACGGGAGCAATGCCCAGGCAGTCAGTTCGATCACCGGGCCGTTCTCGTCGACCACGCTGATCCAGACCATGGCCTCGTCGAACGGCCCGTGGCTGCAACAGGGGTCCGGCAGCACCGGCTCGAACACCGCGTACTCCCACCACATGTACGCGTACTACGCCGTGGGCAACAACACCACGACCGCGGTCAAGGTCGCGTTCACCAAAGCGCCGAACCGCGCCACGGTCACCGCGTTCACCGTGTCGGGCGCCACCACGAGCGGGCCGATCGGATCCAAGAGCACTGCTTCCGACACCTCGTCGCCCTATGCAACCCCGACGTTCAACATCGGCGGCGCCACCGCGGGCCGGGCGATGGTCGCGTTCGGCGCGCTCAGCGACACCGGTGCGGGCGTCAGCTGGACGCCGCCGACCGGGTTCACCGAGTTGGCCGACCTCAGCGCGACCGACGCTGCGCAGTCCAACGGGAACATCGACATGGCCGCCGCGTTCGGCCCCGCTGCCGCGTCCACCTCGGCGGGCGCGGCAGTCGCCAATCCTTGGGCCACCATCGCGTTCGAGATCAAGTGACCGCGCCCACGATCAGGTGACACTGACCGCCGCGGTGTCGACCATCACCCCGAAGTTGTGGTCCAGACACGCGAGGTGGCCGTGCGGGAGGCGCCACGTGCGTGCGTCCGGCACGCCCAGCAACGCGGCCAGCTCCAGCTGCGCGCTCGCCGGTACGACATGGTCCTTGGTGGTGACGACGCTCGCGGCGGTGAGCCCCAGGCTCCCGACCCACTCGCGCGAGTCGAAGTGCGCCAACTCCGATGCCGCGTGCACCAGCGCCCCTTTGTCGCTCTCGTGGAGGGTCGACAACGCGTGCGCGGCCAGTGGGCTCCCGGGGTGCAACACCTTGCTCGCTGCAGTGAACGCCTCGACGCCCAGGCGGCTCGACTGCGCGAGCAGCGGTAGCCCGTGGCGGGCGAACCGGCTCGGCATCACCCGCGCCGCGGTCGCGAACATGACGACTCCACCGACCAGCTCCGGCCGGTCGCGCGCGAGCAACTGCACCACCGGCCCACCCATCGAGTAGCCCACCATCGTCGCCCCGCGGATGCCGAGCCCGTCGCAGACCGCGGCGACGGCCAGGGCGCAGCCGTCGAGCGAGAAGTGGCCGCTCCCGTGGGTGTGGCCGTGACCGGGCAGATCCGGCGCGACCACCGACCAGCGGGCGAGATCGGGCAACGCGACGTGCCAGTTGAGGACGGCATCCGCGGCCCACCCGTGTACGAGCACGAGCGGCGGGGAGTGCGCCTCGCCCGCCCGGTAGGTGGCGATGCCGTCGATCATCTCCCGTTCGGGGAACGCCGCCTCGAGGTCGATCGACATGACCATCGCGCACCACCACCTCGTGCACCTTGCCGTACCGGTGACAACCACCGGAAGGTGCCGAGAAATGCCCGCGCGTGGCGGTTTGGTTACGCTCCGCGTCGTGAAGTTCGGGATCTTCTTCGAGATGTCCACGCCGCGGCCGTTCACCCCCGAGGTGGAGGGCGCCGTGCTCCACAACGCGTTGGCCCAGGCCCGCCTCGCCGACGAACTCGGTTTCGACTGGGTGTGGGCGGTGGAGCACCACTTCCTCGAGGAGTACTCACACTGCTCCGCGCCCGAGGTGGTGCTCGCGGCGGTCGCCACCCAGACCGAGCGCATCCGCATCGGGCACGGCGCCGTGGTCTGCGTCCCCGAGATGAACCACCCCGTGCGCGTCGCCGAACGGTGCGCGACCCTCGACCTGCTCTCCCACGGCCGGCTCGAGGTCGGTACCGCGCGGAGCTCCACCTGGACCGAGCTGGGCGGGTTCGGCGTCGACCCCGACCAGACCAAGAAGACCTGGGACGAGTTCGTGCACGTGTTGCCGAAGCTCTGGGCCGACGGCGCGACGTCCTACGACGGTCACTCGTTCTCGATGCCCGAGCGCAACGTGCTCCCGAAGCCGCTGCAGAAGCCACACCCACCGATGTGGGTGACGGTCACCTCGCCCGGCACCGAGCTCGACGCGGCCGACCGCGGCCTCGGCTGCCTCGGAGTCGCGGCCGCCGGCTACGCGGAACAGGAGCGTCGCACCCAGGAGTACTTCCGCCGGATCGAGCAGTGCGACCCGGTGAGCAGCGTGGTCACCAAAGAGGTCACCACGCTGAACTTCCTCTACTGCCACGAAGACGCCGCCGTCGCCGCGAAGACGGGCATGGGGATGGTCGGCACGTTCGGCCTCGCGAACTCGCATCTGATGTGGACCCGCGAGGCCTACCCGACACGCGCATACCAGTCCCTCGGCAACCTCGCCCCGAAGACCGACCGCTCCGCGACCGGCAGCCCCGGCGACCGCTTCGGCATCCCCGAGGGCATCTGCGTCGGCGATCCCGACATCATCGTGGCCGCGCTGAAGCGGTGGGAGGCGCTCGGCCTCACCGGTATCAACTTCCTCCTCAACTGCGTGGAGACCATTCCGCAGGAACAGGTGCTCGAGTCGATGCGGCTGTTCGCACGGGAAGTGATGCCGCACTTCCGCGATTCATCGAACGAGGCGGGGGCCTGATGCTCAGCGGCACGGCGTCCGTCGACGAGTTCATGCCCGACGCGGCCACCATGGCCGATTTCGCCACCCAGGCGTGCGCGTTGCCGGGCGCGCAGGTGCTCCAGCTCATGTTCGAGACCGCAGTGAGCGGTCGCCAGACATCGCTACCCGCCGGTCTGCATCCCACCAACCCGCCGTCGATGGTCGTGCAGGCCTGGCACTGCCCCGAGAGTCCGTGGGGTGAGTTCTCGCTCGCGATGGCGCGCGTGCAGTGTCGCAGTGGGTTGCGCCCGCGCGGGTTCGTGCAGGGGTGTGTGGTCGACAACGCGGACGCGGCGATCGCGCTCGGGGCGCGGTGGGGATTCCCCGCGCGCGTCGGCACGGTCGTGCTCGACGTCGGATACCACGACACGCACTTGGTCGTGGAGGTCGAAGGCGCTCGCGTGCTCGACGTGCGCGCGCTCGACCCCATTCCGCTCGGGAACGAGGACGTCGCGTTCAGCACCACCCTCACGCTCGCGCACACCCCGCGCGGCCCGCGCCTCGTGCAGGTCGACACCGACCTCGTCTGCGACCGCGCCGAACGACTGGTCGCGTGCACTCCCGCGCTCGACATCGAGGCGTTCGGGTTGCACCGGTCGATCGTCGTCAGACATCCCGTGTCGGCGTCGCTCTCGCGCGGCACCTTGACGCTGCAGCCCCTGCGCTACGTCTGCCGCCCCGACGAGCTCGCCTTCACCGGCACCGAGAGCACCAGCGACTGAGGGCGAGCTGGTTCCGCGGGACTGCGCTCAATCGTCGTCGTCGCCACGCGGTCGCCGGTAGAGGCCGAAGTCGCGGCTGTTGGTGATGTTGAACCCCTGCAGGTACGTGAGCTCGCCCTCGTCCCAGTCGTCCGGGCCACGGACCGGACGGTTGCGCCAGGCCCAGATGAGTCCGAAGACCAGCATCGCCACGGCGCCGCCGAGGAAGACCAGGGTGAGAACCACGTCACCACCCTACGGCTGCCCGAACGCGACGCGAAAGCGGTTCCGCGGAACCGCATGAACCGTTGCAGCACAAGGGATCGGGCACTAGGATACGAACGCCAGTTCGTTTTCACTTCCCCATGACCACGAGGAGGCCCGATGGCCACCGACGTCAGGGAAGTACGCGGCGACATACCGCTCGAGCGCATCGAGGCGGAGCTCACCGAATTGGCCGGACAGCTCGCGGCCGGCGAATGCCGGTGGCTCCTGCTGGTCGGCGAGTACGACCGCCGCGAGGGCTACAAGCAGTGGGGCTGTCGCTCGTGCGTGCAGTGGCTCAGCTGGCAGTGCGGCCTCGACGGGCGTTCGGCTCGCGACAAGCTGCGGGTCGCGCGAGCACTCGAGCACCTACCCGTGGTCACGCGAGAGTTCGGCGCAGGGAAGCTGAGCTACTCCAAGGTGCGAGCCCTCACCCGCATCGCCACGCCGGAGAACGAGGCCGACCTCGTGGAGCTGGCCGAGCACGCGACCGCGGCCCAGGTGGAACGAGTGGTGCGTTCATATCGCAGTGCGCGGAAGGCCGCCGGCGACCGGAGCGATGCCGAGCGTCAGCACGCAGGGCGGTTCCTGCGCATCGAACTCGACGACACCCCTGACAGCGACGGCAGCTACGTCGTGAGCGGACGCATCTCTGCCGACGTGGCCGCCGCGATCCTCACCGCGCTCGAGGCGGCACGCGCACTCGTGCCGCGACCCGAGGCCGACGACGAGACCGGCGACGAGGAGAGTGAAGAAGGTGGTTCCGCGGAACCGCTCGACCACGGCACGTTGAACGCCGACGGGCTCGCAATGATGGCCGAGACGTGGCTCGCCCACGGCCCCGCGTCGCGCAAGGGTGGCGACCGCCACATGGTCACCGTGTACGTCGATGCGAACGTGCTCGCCGACGACGCCCCCGAAGATTGCGGCGACGGCGTGTGCGAGATCGACGGCGGCACGCGCCTAGCGCCGGAGACGGCACGGCGGCTGCTGTGCGATTCGTCGGTGGTGTGGATGTTGCAGGACGCCGACGGGAAGCCGGTCAACGTCAGTACGCGCACGCGCAGCATCCCGCCGTCGCTGCGTCGGGCAGTGCACGCACGCGACCAGGGCTGTGACTTCCCCGGGTGCGGCGAGCGTTCGTTCACCGACATCCACCACCTCCGCCATCGCGCCCACGGCGGCGACAACTCGATGGTCAACCTGGCCGAGCTGTGCTGGCACCACCACCGCCTCGTCCACGAGGGCAGCTGGGAGCTGCGCCGGGGCCGGCACGGGCACCTGGTCGCGATCCGACCCGACGGCACGGAACTCGGCACTCTCGACGGCCCCGGGTTCGATCACCGGGGAATCGGCCTGAGGAATGGTGAGCGTGGCGTCACCGTGACCAGCACGACCGCGATCCCGCAGTGGTACGGCGACGCGATCGACGTCAACTGGGTGATCGACAGCCTGTGGTGCATCGACCGTCGAGCCTCGTAGTCGACCTCGGGCATTCGGACTCTGGTCGATCGGGGGGACGCGCTGAGTATCTTCGAGCACAGGAGGCACGCCCGTGCTCAGCGATCCGTTCGACATCGTGTTCACCGGTGACGTCGCCCGGCGCGCCGTCGTCGACGATTCCGTCTGCGAGGCACTCCTCACCGAGTACCGCGTCTTCCTCCACGAGTGCCTGCAGACCGCAGGGCTGGTGGTGGCGCCCAACGGCTGGATGATCGGCGCGAGCCCGGAAGGACCCGACGAACCTGGCGATGCACTGGCTCAGTTCCTGGCCGCCTGCACCGAGGACGATCTGGTGGAGCTGGAACCGCCCGACGACGGCGGCATCGACTTCGACGAGCTCAGCTATGGCATCGCCCTCGACGGCGGGTCACTGGCGTACTGGCTCCCGACGTTCGGCGGCGCGGTGATCGCGCCCGGCATGGTCGCCGAGGGCCGCCGGGTGATCGAGCCCCTCTACGCGCGACTGGCGGTCACCGTGCGCGCCGCGACCACCGAGCTCTTCGTCGGTGACGAGGTCGCCGGCACGGTGATCGACAGCTTCTGGGCGATCGCGGGTGAGCACCTCGAACTGCGCGACCTCGCGCCGCAGATCGGCGTGCGCCCGCTCCGGGACCAGATGGTCGAGTGGCTCGCCGAGCACGTGCACGTGCTCGCGCCGGTGTACGGCCCGCTCGACCTCGCGCCCGAGGCCCGCCTCGTCGCGGTCGGTGACGGGCACGCGCGTGTCGACGTCGCGGTCCGCCGGGGCGGCGGGTGGGTGCTCGCGCTGGTGCGTCGGGGCGAGGTGGGGCTCACTGCACTCGCACAGCTCGACCGTTCCCTCGACGTCGCCCGTGACACGATCGCGATCGGTGACGACACCATCGAGGGTCTGCTCGTCGGGGAACGTGCCTCGGCCCAGTTGCTCGACGTGCTCGCCGAGCGCGCCGATGTGCGCTTCCTCGACGTCGGTTCGCTGCTGCAGTCCTAGACGTTGCAGCTAAGCGGGCTGCTTGTAGACGACGCCGCCCTTCATCACGAAGCGGACGTCCTCCGTCATCGTGATGTCCTCGGTCGGGTCGCCGGGCACCGCGATGATGTCGGCGAGCATGCCGGGCACGAGCTTGCCGCGGTCGTCGACCTGCACCAGTTCCGCGCTCACCACCGTCGCCGCGTGGATCGCGTCGACCGGACGCATGCCGCGTCGCACCAGCGCGCCGAGCTCCTTGGCGTTCTGGCCGTGCGGGATCGCGGGGGCATCCGTGCCGCACGCGATCTTCGCGCCGGCGTCGATGAGCCGGGAGATGGTCCGCTGCGCCACGGGGAACACCGCCGCCGCCTTCGCCTGCAGGACGGGGTCGGCCTTCGACACGTCCATCGCGTCCGACAGGTAGCTCGTGGGCACGATGAACGTGCCGCGCTCGAGCACGAGCTTCTGCGTCTCCTCGCTCATGAGCGATGCGTGCTCGATGCAGTCGATGCCGGCCAGAACCGCGGCGCGGATGCCGTCGTCGCCGTGCGCGTGCGCGGCGACACGCAGGCCGCGCCGGTGTGCTTCGTCGACGATGGCACGCAGTTCTTCGTCGGAGTAGTGCTGCGCACCCGGCTCGCCGGTGAGCGACATCACGCCACCCGATGCGCACACCTTGATCTGCTTCGCGCCGTACTTGATCTGGTAGCGCACCGCGCGCCGCACTTGGCTCACGCCGTCGGCGATGCCCTCCTCGACCGTGAGCGGCATGACGCCGGGCGCGATGCCCTGGAACATCGTGGGGTCGAGGTGACCGCCGCACGGCGTGATCGCGTGGCCCGACGGGAAGATGCGCGGGCCGGGCACGAAACCTGCATCGATCGCGCGCATCAGCGTGACGTCGAGGAGCAGGCCACCCGTCTGCACGAAGAGTCCGAGGTTACGCACCGTCGTGAAGCCGGCGAGCAGCGTGCGCCGGGCCGCGGGGATCGCCCGCATGAGTTTCATCGCGGGATCGTCGGACACCGCACTGAACATGGTGCCGCCCTTGCCACCCATCAGGAAGTTGAGCTCCATGTCCATCAGTCCGGGCAGCAGCGTCACGTCGCCGAGGTCGATCACCTCGGCGTCGTCGGGCAGCGACGTGGGCGAGACGTCGATGATGTGCTCCCCCTGCACGACGACGACACCGGGCTCCACGATGCTGCGCGTGTCGAGGTCGACCATCCGCGCGGCGCGCAGCACCACCGGGTGCGACGGCGGCTTCGGCGGCTGACCGGCGAACACGGTCTCCACGGTCGCTCCTGCGGCACCACTCGAGGCTGTGCTCACGGCACGGGCTCCTTCACGAGGTCGAGGTAGGCGGCGCCGGAGTCGGGCACGTTCGGCTGTTTCCAGCACTCCACCGCGAACGAGACACAGATCAACGAGTACAGGAGATGCAACAGCGCCAGCGCGTCGTCGGGCAACTCGTCGAGCGGGAACCCGTCGAGGTACGCCTTGGCGTCGTCGGTGCGCGCCATCGCCGCGGTGTAGAAGGCCTCCATGTCGTCCATCGAGCTCGACAGGCGCGCCGCGTAGCGCTCGCCCTCGGTGGCCAGGCTCCACCGCGCCGCGTACGGCTCCAGGTCCTCGAACCCTGCCGGCAACATCGCGGTCATCGTCCGCCTCCGAACTTCGCCACCTCGTCCTGCACGACCTTGTGCAGGTGACGGCACAGCACTTCCTGGTCGCACAACGGGAACTCGGTGACGACGCGCGACTTCAGCATCTTCTGCGTGGCCTCGAGCGTGTTGCCGTCCTGCAACCCATACTCCTTGAACGTGACCGCGGCAAGTTCCTGCGCGAGGCGCTCGCTCGCGTTCTTCGGCGGGCGGAAGTAGAGACGCCCCTCGAACAGGTGACGATCGACCGCGAGCGGCCAGTAGTGGTACGTGAGGTACCAACCGCCTTCCCAGGTGAGGATCACGAAGTTCGGGAAGAACTGGAACGAGTCGAGTCCCCAGGCCGGGTGGCCGGCGGGGTTCATGCCCGGGGTGAGCGGGCCCGCGCCGCCTTCGGGCTTGTCCCACGGACCGAACAGGCCGCTGCGGAACGCGATGTCGATCGGCTTCACGTACTCCTCGGGCATCCGCTCCGACGTGCCGCCGGTGGTCGACACCATGCGGTGCGGACCGTGCAGCGCGTAGTGCATGCCCTCGAAGCCCATCTGCATGAGCGGCGCCGCGACACCGGGCGGGTTCTGCTTCACGTGCAGAACGGGTGCGTGGTAGAACTCCTGGAAGGCGTCGATGAACAGCTTCCAGTTGCTGCCGACCTCCGCGCGGTAGTCGAACACCTGCGTGAGTTCGCCGAACGGGTAGCCCTCGAGCCCCTCGCCCATCTCACCCATGAAGTCGTGCAGTCCCTCCGTCCCATTGCGGCCGGCATTCGGGTCGAGGTTCACGAACACGAACCCCTCCCACACGTCGCACGCGACCTGCACGAGCGGGTAGTCGGCCTTGTCGAGGCCGAAGAACTCCTGCTCCTGCTGCACGAACGTGAGCTCGCCGTCGAGCCCGTATTGCCACGCGTGGTACTTGCACGTGAAGTTGCGACAGGTGCCCTGCACCTCGACATTGGGGTCGTCCTGCCACACGAGCTTGTTGCCGCGGTGACGACAGATGTTGTGGAACGCACGGATCTCGTCGTCGGAACCACGCACGACGATCACCGAGGTGTCGCAGACCGCGAGTTCCTTGGTGAAGTAGCTGCCGCGCTTGGGTAACTGCTCGATACGCCCGACGTTGAGCCACGTGCGGCGGAAGATCGCCTCCCGTTCGAGTTCGTAGAACTCCGGCGAGATGGAGTCCTCGTAGGACAGTGGTGCGGTGCCGAGGCCGGCGAACGCCTCGGTCCAGCTGCCCGCGGCGGGCTTCTCGAATTGCAGGACCATGTGCGGTATCCCCCCAGCTGGTTCGTGGGCTCCGAGCGATCGCGCAGAGCCGCGATCTCGGAAGTGAGAACGACCTTATCCCGTCACTTTCGCCGTCCGCCAGGAGCATGGTTGACTCCTGCCATGACCGAACACGCCGACGAGCTGGTGACCCGCGCCAAGGCCGAGACCGGCCTCGACGACCTGGGCGAGGACACCTGGAGCGAGGGGTTGCAGCAGCTCGTGCGCTCCGCCGACGCCGACGGCCGCTACACCGACATGGGGCGCATGTCGTTCGAGGCCGAGGTCGTCCGCAACCTGCGCAACCGGCTGCTCATCGAACAGCTGTACCGGGAGCATCCCGAGATCGACGAGCAGGACTGCGAGGTCGAACTGCTCGGCGTCGGGTTCCCCCGCACCGGTTCCACCGCGCTGGCCGCGCTGCTCGGCGAGGACCACCGGGTCCGTCACCTCCGCATGTGGGAGGCAGGCGACCCGATGCCGCCGCCGGGGCTGTCACCCGAGGCCGACGAGCAGCGCATCGCCGCGGGCCGCGCCCGCATCGAGATGCAGGACATGATGGAGCCGCGGTTCAAGTCGATGCTCCCGCAGTCGGCCACCGGTCCGCTCGAGGACCACGACCTCCTCGGCATCAGCTTCCAGTCTCAGCACTTCATCGCGATGAGCTGGGTGCCCACGTATGCCGACTGGTTCCTGCGCTGCGACATGGTCCCGGCGTACCACTACGAGCGGCGAGTGCTGAAGGTGCTGCAGTGGAAGCAGGGCCCGCACCGTTGGTGGTTGAAGAGCCCCACCCACTCGTTGTTCCTCGCGCAGCGCGAGCAGGTGTTCCCCGAGACGCGCTACGTGATGACGCATCGCGACGTGTCGAAGGTGCTGCCGTCGGTCGCCGACCTCTACACAGTGATGCTCGGCTTCATGAACGAGAACATCGACCCGATCGCGGTGGGCGCACTCAACATGGACCAGTGGGGCACCGCACTCGACCGGATGTTGGCGTACCGCGACGACACGCGCGACGCGCGGTTCTTCGACATGGCCTTCATCGAATTCCAGGCCGACCCCATCGGGCAGATCCGCGGGCTCTACGACTGGCTCGGCACCGACTTCACGCCCGAGGTCGAAGGCGCGATGCAGGCGTGGTGGGACGGCAACCCGCGCGACGGCGCGCGCCACGAGTACCACGCGGAGCAGTTCGGCCTCGACGACGCGTCGCTCGAAGCTCGCTTCGGCGCCTACCGCCAGCGATTCGGCCCGTTGTTGTAGGTGTTCTAGACGTCGACCAGGTCGCTCGGCATCGAGCGTTCCATCATCCCGTTGGCGGTCTCGCCGTCGTACGTGTAGCGCACGATCGACTGCTGCAGCACCAGGCCGACGCCGTCCTCCGGCACCATGCCGTGGTAGGTGGGGAGTTGCAGTTCGCCGGCGATCTCGTGGATGCGGCCGTCGGCGGTCTCCATCACCACGGAGACATCCTCGCCCGCGCCCTGACAGTCGCGCAGCCACGGCGCCTGGACGATGCGCGCCGGCACAAGTTCGCCCCCACCATCGGAACGGGCGCCCTCGAAGAGGTAGCCCTCGTTGTACGTGGGCTTCCCGTCGGCGCGCTCCGGGTACACGATGTAGCCGAACGCGCGACCACTCGGGAACAGGCTCGACTGCCACGCGTGGCCCCAGAACGTCGCGAGCCGGCGGATGCCCTGGCGGCGGATCCGCAACGCGCCGCCGCGCAGCGTGCGCTCCACACTGCCGACGTTCACGGTGCCCGTCGCGCGCGCGAGTTGCTCGAAGCGCGGGCCGCCCATGAGCGCACCCTCTTCCTGGTGCTCCAGCACGTACGCCGCTTCTTCGCGCAGCGCGCCGTTCTCCCACGGCGGCACCACGTGCTCGAACTCGAGCTCCACGTCGACCTGCACGCGATCGGGCGAGCGCTCCATCGTGCGCAACCCCGCGATCTGCGCGGCCGCGGTGGTGTCGATGGCCTCGCCGTGCAGGTGCATGCGCCACTTGCGGAACGGCTCGACCAGTTCGAACGAGAGCGCGCCGGCGCCGAGGACGCGCGGCTTACCGTCGGCACCCAGAGGATCGTGCACTTCGCCGGGCTTGAAGATCTGCAGCGCGCGGCCGTCGGCGAACGCGAAGTTCACCTGGAGGTCGTGGGTCTCCCACTGGTCGGCGACCGCTTCGATCGCGACGCGCGGCAGGCCGAATTCCACACCGTCGTCCCAGATCCACGCGTTCACCGACTCGCGCATGTCCGGGTTCTCCGGTTGCGCCGGGAACACGAATTCCCGCGCGTCGGGCAGGCCGCCGGTCAGATCGATCGTCATGGCGCGCACGGTAGACGGGGTCGCGCGCCGGGCGCCAGAGCGTTCAGGTCGGCGTTCAGGGACGGAAGCGGGCGACAATCGGCGCGTGATCGGAGGGCTTCGGCGCGCACCGGTACTCGTGGTGTACCTCGACCGCCTCGGCGCGATCCGCGAGATCGGCGGACGCGAGCAACAGGTCGATCCGCAGGCCGTGACCCTTCTCGAAGGAGCCGACGCGGTAGTTCCACCACGTGAAGCCGGCGATGTCGGGTTCGGGCGGGTCAGGGTGCAGGCTGCGCCAGAGGTCGACTGCCCCGGCGACTCCGAGCGCGGTGATGCGCGCCCGCTCCTCGGGTGACACGTGGGTACGACCGCGCCACCGTTTCGGTGCGTACACGTCGCAGTCCTCGGGCGCGACGTTGAAGTCGCCGCCCAGGACGAGCGCACCCTCGTGCTCATCGACGACCCGGCACAATGCGTCGAGCCAAGCGAGCTTGTACTGGTAGTGCCAGTGGTCGAGCTCGCGACCGTTCGGAACGTAGAGCGCTCCGACGGTGACCGGCGCGTCGGTGGGGCCGACGTCGGCCAGGAGCAGGCGACCCTCGTGCGACGGCCAGCGGCTGTCGAGCTTCCCCCAGTGCGCGGTGTCGTCGAGCGGACGGCGCGGGTTGCGCAGGCCGACGCGCGACGCGATCGCCACTCCGTTGCGGCCCTTCGGCAGGCTCTCGTGATCGACCGCGAGCGCGACCTCGTACCCGCGTTCGGACAACTGCTCGTACGGGAACTCGTCGGCGACGCAGCGGATCTCCGACAGCAGCACCACGTCGACGTCGGCCACGTCGAGCCAATCGGCGAGCAGATCGAGTCGGGCTCGGATCGAGTTGATGTTGAACGCCCCGACTGAACGCGGCGTCGAGCGGTCGGTCACGCGGCTACTTGAAGATCTTCCAGAACATCGAGCCGACCTTGCGCTGGCGGCCCGACTTCGTCCACGGGATGCCGGTGGCGCGCGACACCTTGCGCTTCGCGTTGGTGATGCCCACCGCCCGTTTCCAGCTGAAGCCGCCCTTGTTCACCCGGTCCTCGTTTCGCGTGCGTGCGCCACCACCGTACGGTAGAAGTGATTCCGGCGGGGCCACGAGGGGGGACAACTTGGCTGCGGAACGGGTGCTGCTCGACGAACCGACCATGTGGGGCCTGCTCGACGCGCGGGTGGCGCTGACGCCGGACGCGCCCATGGTGGCCGACGATCGCCGCTCGATCACCTTCGCGGAGTTCCGCGGCGAGGCCTTGCGCGCGGCTGCCGGCTTGCGCGACCTCGGTGTGGGCGAAGACACCACCGTCGCCTGGCAACTGCCGACATGGATCGAGACGGTCGTCCTGATGGCCGCGCTCGCCCGGATCGGCGCGCGCCAGGTGCCGCTGCTCCCGATCTACAAGGAACGGGAACTGCGGTTCTGCCTGGAACAGTCGCAGGCCGCGCTCATGCTGCACCCGGGCACGTGGCGGGGTACCGACTTCGGCGCCACGGTGCGCAACTCGGGCGCGCTCGACGCCGGCACGCTGACGCTCGTCGAGTGCGACCACGCGCTCCCCCAGGGCGACCCCATGACCCTCCCACCGCCCCCGGCGCCGGAGGACGGCGAGCGGTTGCGGTGGGTCTTCTACACGTCGGGCACCACCGCCGATCCGAAGGGAGTGCAGCACTGCGACCGGTCGGTGATCGCGGGCGGCTACCCGCAAGGG
>Ga0302322_100001946_pt1 | contig 17275 bp, 20 predicted proteins | sample Fen_T0_2_FD_203757 | JGI IMG/M metagenome (GOLD analysis project Ga0302322, IMG submission 203757) | Peat permafrost microbial communities from Stordalen Mire near Abisko, Sweden - Fen_T0_2 | ecosystem: Environmental > Terrestrial > Soil > Wetlands > Permafrost | place: Sweden: Abisko... | reverse complement strand
CGTCCAAGCCGTCGGTCCACTGAAAACACTTACTCGTGGTGGCACCAGCGGCTCCGGGGGGCAGTCGGAAAGATACCTTGTTGTAACCGATATGAACGACGCGTCGCAGGTTGTACTGCGACAAAGCACCGGGTCAAGCGTTCGTTGACTCGATTTCTTTACAGGAGAAATTATGGCAAACAGACCTCCGCTGCCTCCATTTACCCGCGAGACTGCGATCCAAAAGGTACGTCTCGCCGAGGATGGTTGGAATACGCGCGATGCTGAAAAAGTCGCCCTCGCCTATGCTCTCGATTCGCGCTGGAGAAACTGTTCAGAGTTTGTGAAAGGGAGGCAAGACATCATCGCCTTTCTCACGCGCAAATGGGTCAAAGAACTCGACTACCGTTTGATCAAAGAGCTTTGGGCCTTTACAGAGAGTCGAATCGCCGTGCGCTTCGCCTACGAATGGCACGACGACTCCGGAACCTGGTATCGCTCCTATGGAAACGAGAATTGGGAGTTCAACGAGGATGGGCTGATGCGGCTGCGATTTGCGTGCATCAATGATCTTCCAATCAAGGAATCGGATCGCAAATATCACTGGCCACTTGGCCGCCGTCCTGATGATCATCCTGGATTGAGCGACCTCGGCCTTTAAGCGGCCGGTCGTTATCCCGCAGATACGGGGTTCTCGAAGTGCGAAGGTCAGGATAGGCACAACAAAAGATCGTTAACCATGAAATGAGGGAAAGATGTCGCAGAGACTTGCAGGAAAAGTTGCCGTTATTACCGGGGGAAGCAGTGGCATCGGGCTTGCGACGGCAAAGCGTTTCGTCGATGAAGGCGCGTACGTTTTCATCACGGGACGCCGGAAGAGTGAACTCGACGCTGCGCTCAAAGAGATAGGGCGTAATGTGACGGGTATTCAAGGCGATGTCTCAAAGCTCGCAGATATCGACGCGTTGTATGCGGTGGTCAAGGAGCAGAAAGGCAAACTCGATATTGTTTTTGCTAATGCCGGCACCGGCGAGTTTGCTCCGCTTGGCCAAATCACCGAAGAGCACTTTGACAAACAGTTCGACGTGAACGTGAAGGGGCTATTGTTCACGGTGCAGAAGGCGTTGCCGTTGCTCCAACCGGGCGGATCGATCGTTTTGAATGCATCGATTGTTGCGACAAAAGGGAATCAGGCGTTCAGTGTGTACAGCGCAACAAAAGCCGCGGTGCGCTCATTTGCTCGCACCTGGTGTGTGGACCTGAAAGACCGCAAGGTACGTGTGAACGCAATTAGCCCAGGGGTTGTGCCAACTCCGGGCTACAACACCTCGCTGGGGATGACCCACGAGCAGGTCGACCAATTTGTGCAAAACTCGATCAGCGGCATACCTCTGGGTCGCCCCGGCACCACTGACGAGATCGCGAGAGCCGTTCTATTCCTGGCCTCGGATGACAGCAGTTATGTGAACGGTATCGAGTTATTCGTCGACGGCGGCCTGGCTCAGATTTAGAGCGGCGGCGCACCGACCGCCGGATCGAAATTCCACGGAGATTGGGAACGCGCCGCCCGAAGTTGTTACGCCAAGTGAATTGCCTGATGCGAGGGTCGGAGTTTCGACGCCATTCTGACCAGGTCGGGGAGAGAATTAGCCTTCATTTTCTGCATGACCTGCCCACGGTGAGCTTTCACCGTGATTTCGCTGATGCCCAGTTCTCCGCCGACCTGTTTGTTCAGGAGGCCAGATACCACCAACGCCATCACTTGCCGCTCTCGAGGAGTGAGCGAGGCGTGGCAGTTTCGAAGGTCGCGCAGCTGGACTTCGCGATCGAGAGCCATGCGACTTCTTTCGATGCCCTCCCGGACTGCTTGCAGCAAAACGTCGTGGCCGAAAGGCTTTACGAGAAAATCGACGGCTCCGGCCTTCATGGCTCTTACAGTGGTTGGAACATCTCCGTCGCCGGAGATAAAGATGATTGGCATCTCGGCACGCTCTTCCGCGATTCTCCTTTGCACTTCAAATCCATTCGCGTCAGGAAGCGAGAGATCCAGGATCAGGCAACTCGGCACGAGAGGCCTTGGTTGACTGAGAAATGCTCCGGCCGAGTGGAATGTCTCCGGTTGCCAGCCTTGGCAACTAATTAACAGTTCGAGCGATTCGCGGACGGAAACATCGTCATCGACGACGAAGACGATGGGTCTCAGGTTCGGAATAGCGGCTAATGCCAGTTCGTGACCAAATGTCTGCTGTAAGTTCATATCCCCACTGCCTAAACTTGCGATTTATTGAACTGAGTTTGAACCGAATTCCTGTGAGCCCACAACCTCAAATGGTTGGGTCGGACGCTCCATCATTGGTGAGGAAGGGGCTTGCGACTTTTTGGGGGGCTCGAGGATGTTTTGTCTTAGGGCTGGATATGTTTTCGCCCAAAAAGTCGGGCATCAACGGACCATGCTCCGGGCCCAATCATTGCGATTGTGCCTGCAAGTGTCGCCAACACGATGGGAGTCCACGGATCGGCGAGGTGGTTCATGGCGATCCACAGTTCAATTATGGCGATCAATGTTCCTGTAATGGGTGTCCAGAGGCCAACGAGAAGGAGTAGCCCAGCGCATGCACTCACGAGTTGAGGAATCGTCGCTAAGGAAAGAGCTGTACCCGTAAGCTCGGCAATACCGAGACGCATGAGAAAGACGGCAGTTAGGCTGCGTTGAAGCAACAGACCCAGCCCTGGCCACCCGTTGGCGAATGTCGAAAACAGTCGCTGCAAACTACCCTCCGCTCAAATCGTAGAGAAGTTGCAACGGAATGGAAACGCCACATAGTTGGAGACGGCAATCCTACTTTTGGGGGAGATCCAGTTCGATAATGCCGCGCTTCAGGGCGATGGTCACGGCGTGGGCGCGATCGTTGGCGCCTAGCTTGGACAATATGTTCGTAACATGGCTTTTCACGGTTGCCTCACCGATCGAGAGGTGATCGGCAATCAGCTTATTCGAGTTGCCGGCGGCAATCAGCCTCACTACACCAATTTCGCGGTCGGTTAACGGGTCATCGGTGGCGTGATCCGCCAGTTCCGCAGCAATTTCTGCCGGAATTCGTTTTTGTCCTGCGTGGACGGCACGGATCGTATCGAGCAGCTCCTTGTGCACGTGTCCCTTCAGTATGTACGCTCTTGCACCTGCTTTAAGAGCGCGCAGCACTTGCGTGTCGCCACTATAGGTCGTCAGAACGATGATCCGAGCCTCTTGAAACTCCCTGCGAATAACGTCGATCGCCTCGAGCCCATCCATTTCCGGCATCTGAAGATCCATCAACGTGACATCCGGCCGGTGAGATCGGAACGCATCAATGGCCTCTTTCCCATTCGATGCTTCTGCGACCAACTTCAGGTCAGGTTCGGCATTCACCAAGGCCGCAATGCCCTTTCGTAAAAGGGGGTGGTCATCGACAGTGAGGATTCGGATTAGATCATTAGTTGGCACGATTTCTCACCTTCCGAGGCGATCTTGATCCAGGGTTGTCGCTCGGGGTCTCGTAAGCAACATCGGCGGGGACCGTCAGCTGCACCTCAGTACCAGCACCGGTCTCACTCCAAAAATCCAGTTTGGCTCCAATCCGCTCGGCACGTTCACGGACACCTCGCAATCCCCAATGTCCGCCGATCCCACCATCCTTCAGAACCTTGGGGTCGATGCCTTTGCCGTTGTCACGAATCCGGACACGAAGTACATGGTCATCGTATCGAATCTCCGTTTCAATCTGTGTGGCATGTGCGTGCCGAAACGCGTTCCTCAATAGCTCGAGTCCAATCCGACAAACCTCGTCTTTGGTCGCAGCGGACAAAGTCTGCCTCTCTCCCTCTTCGATTAAATCGAAAGCTGGCGGTTCATGGTTCGCAGTTCGAGAGCTAGCCAATTCGCGACTTGCAGCCATAAGCAGTTCTCCGAGACTACCCTTCGCAATCGGCTCTGAACGTAACCCCTGAATCGCATCCCGGCTTTCGGCTAGCGCTTTTTCGGTCTCATTGATCGCATTGTCGAGTGATTGCATGGCTTCATCAGGTCGGCGAGGCAATAGGTTGCGCGCAGCTTGATATTGAAACATGAGACCGTGCAGGGACTGCAACAGGGTGTCATGCAATTCGCGTGCGATACGAGTGCGCTCATTCAAACGCGCTTCGAAGCCGATTGCGAACTGCCGGTGCAGTTGCCGGATACGGATCTGATAGATGGCCCAAAACAAAAGCAACACGGAGACCGCACAGATAGTACGGAACCACGTTGTCTGGTAATACGCCGGAAGAATGGAGAAATCTATAGATGTTCCAGCTTCGTTCCAGACGCCATCGTTGTTGCAGGCAATCACGTGGAAACGATAATGTCCTGGACCCAGATCGTTATAAAACGCCTGCCGCCTTGTTCCTGTTTCCTGCCATGCAGTGTCGCGCCCCTCAAGCTTGTAGCGAAATAGGACTTTTTGCGGTGCCACGTAGCTCAGGGCCGCATAGTCAATTTCGAGATCGCGGGTCAGTGCGGGCAAACGCAGGCCCGTGTGGGGCGAATAGGTTCGACGGTCCGCAATCACATCTTCAATCTGCACGGGTGGTGGAACCAGGTTCCTGGACAGATGAGAGGGATCGATTACTTGCAGAATTCGGCCGTTTACGAACCACAGGCGCCCGTCCGGAGATCTTGTTAATTGGGGTTTCAGTGGTGTCAAGCCCGCTTGCACCCCGTCGAGGGTATCGAACAACTTGAACTTCACCGGGCTATCCGGATGCTCCCACCAGTTATCGAGTTGTGATTTTTCGATCTCGATGAGCCCACATTTCGAGTCGACCCACAAGGAGCCCAGGTTATCTTCCGCCAGCGCGAAGATCCCTTCGCATGGAAGGCCGTTTCGAGTGGTGAGGTTCTTTCGGAAGCCGTCTTTCCAGCGAACCACCTCATCTACCGTCGTTCCCCAGACTGATCCGTCCGCCTCTACCAGGAGGTCGCGGATTTGGCGAGTATTCCCTACCTCGTTAGACGAGTATGTTCGCGTCTTTCCGTCCTCGTAATGGATCAGATCTCCGTTGACGAGGCCGAGAAGAATCCCCCCTTGTGGACTGGCGGCCAGCGTATAGGCAGTGGAGATTTGCTGAGACGTGACCTCCTCCTGTACTTTCGAGTCGAAAATGCGGTCGAGATTGCGTCCTGCGCGGACCCAGATGTTGTGATGAATGTCCTCAGTAATTCCAAAAACTACACCGATAGGACTCCCGTCAGGTTTTCGGATGGCGCGAAACACTTCTCTGTCATACACCCACAGTCCATTGTCAATACCAACCCATAGCTTCCCCGCGTGGTCTTCGAAAAAGGTTGTGACATACTGCCCGGGCAAGCCACGACCAGCCCGAATCGCTGACAGGTTGCCTCCTCGAAAGAGATCCAAGGCGTGGAAGTTGCCAATCCATACCTTGCCGTCTCGCGTCGCCAACACCGATCCTGCCCCTGCCGCTGATAACCCTTCGCGCATGGAATAGCTGACCACTTTCAGGTCGCGGAAGTTGTCGATTCCGCCGGAAGTCACGACCCATACGGTGCCCTCCGTATCCTGGTAGAAACGCGCGACGGCATCGCTCGACAGGCCATCGGTGCGTCCGTAGCTATGAACGGAGTTGCCGGCCACGCGAAACACTCCGTGGTTTGCCGTACCGATCCAAAGGGAATTGTCGCGGTCGACAAACAGTGCCGTGACATCGGTGGGATTGACGGCAATCTTTGGAAAGGCGCGAGTCGTCCATCTCTGATTTTCAAAATGCTCAAGTTGCAGAAACCGTCGGGATTGCTCGAGCGCAGCCCAGACGGTTCCATCCCGCCCAGTGGCGATTGTTTTCAGCGAGGCAAATGTTTCCGGACGACGAGGTCCATTCGCAAAGTAGCTAACGGGCGAGGATCCCGGCTTCCAGCGACAAAGTTCGGAATAACCGCCGATCCAGAGTTCTCCCGAAGGTCCCACACTCAATTGCAGCGCGAGGGGAAACGGAATCCCATCGGCTTTGCCGTAGCACTGTGGCTGTTCGTTTTTGATCTGACATACGGGGCCCATGCTGTCGGTCATCTGCGTGCGGACAAACCAAACCGCGCCGTCATTGTCCTCGGCCATGGCCTCAATTCTGCCGCTCAATTGCGGATAGTTGATCAGTTCGCCGCGTCGCCAGTGGGAGACACTGTACGCTGTGCCAATCCATAGGCTGCCATCGCGCGCACCCAGGAGCGAGATGATTCTTGGATCTAGCAGTCGTTGGCCGGGCGGAGGGGTCCAGGGGACGAAGCGCACTCCATCAAACCGTACGAGGCCTCCTTCGGTTCCGATCCAAAGATAACCATCTGTGGTCTGGGCTATAACATTTGGCGCACCCCTGAAGGCTCCGTCCTGTACCCGCCAGACGCTGTGACCATATTGCGAGATGTAGACGGTCGGGTCGAGCGCGACGATCCGGAGCGTAGAAGAGAAGAAGAAAAGTGCCAGAAGCGCAAGGGTACGAGCGAGGCCCGATTGTGCTTCGCACACGACAAAGGCAACCGTTCGCGGAACCACTTTCTTCCCCCGGCAGGCGATAAAGCCGAAATGCTCGGCCGTTCCCCAGAGATGGGGACCCTACTCCACGTTCGGCAGTGCAGAACCGACGTACCCCTTGGCGACATGATACCGCCGGATAGTCGTTACCGTCGAGACTGAGCGCCCGATGGGTAACTCGTACAAGACAACCGCGTGACCCTATACCAAAGTATCGACCCATACCACCGTCCAATTGCCGCGTCTCTGCGCGTCTGGCTTAGTCGCAAGGGGAACTTAAGTGCGTGGCGGAAAAGCGAATCGATCTGGACTATGAAGTCTCGGTCCTGGTGGCCCGCCGCCCCAGCGGAGAGACTCGTGTCTATGCGCCGTCATTGAACCATCACGAAAACCAGATCTTGGTCTGGTCCGTCATTCCTGCGCCAATCCCGGAGTCCGTTGGAGTTCAGGCGCAAGAGATTGCCCGTGAAATTGCCGCGGCGCTGCAACTGGAAGGCATATTGGTGGTCGAGATGTTTGTTACGCGGGAGGGTCAGCTTCTGGTGAACGAATTGGCGCCGCGTCCCCACAACAGCTATCACGCTTGCGAGCGGAGTTGTGTCACAGGACAGTTCGAACAACTGGTGCGCGCCGTGTGCGACCTGCCGCTCGGATCGGCGGACGTGATTCGACCGGCCGCTATCGTAAACCTTCTCGGCGAACTCTGGGCGGGACCAGTTCCGCTTGATCTGACGGCAGCCTTGCTTATCCCCGAAGTGCGGCTCCACCTTTACGACAAGGCTCCCCGACCCGGTCGCAAAATAGGCCACATTTCAGCGACCGGCTCGACTGCCCAGCAAGCTCTGCAATCGGCCCTCAAGGCCAAACTGGTGCTGAATGGCCAAGAAAGGTTAGCTGCAGAACAAGTGCGTCCAAACCTTCTCCAGGTCACCGGCCTGGATTTCAGGAACTTTGGGATTTCGAACGCATCGGAGGGTTCGCGCTGGGGGCAGGGACAATGATTCGCACTCCGGGAGACGAGTTGCGCGATTTGGGGAAGGTCCGGTCTCTTCTGGCGGGTCGAACCAACGTTACTCTCGCACACGTAGCCGATGCCCGACAAATATCGGGCCAGGCAGGCACGAAATGACGCGAGGAATGCTCAGTCCCGAAGTGCGACTTGCAGAACCGGCCGATCTCGGACAGGTCTCAAAGTTCCTAATTCCGCTAGGTGGCGAGTCGTTTGGCGAGAGATTTCCTAATGGAACTGCGCAGGACTTTTACCGCTGGAAATATCTTGAAAATCCCCTGGGAAATTCGATCGTGGGCATCGCTACTGCTGGACGCGCTGTTGTAAGCGTTGTGGCAGCCACTGCCAAGCGCATTTGGCTGCACGGAAAGACGGTCGTGGCCTACGAAATTGGCGACCTGCTGACGGATAACGCCTACCGCGGGATGGGTCTGTTTTCCCAATTGATCGAACTGGTTTGTAGCGAAGCCCGCGATCACGGTTCTTGTCTCGTCTACGCGCGGCCGAACAGAATTGCGCTGCCTATTCTGGCTGGTAAGCTTCACTTTCAAGAGGCTCAGCGAATCGATACGCGGCGCTGGGTAATTCCCAGCCGTGTGCTTTCCCGCGAGACAGGCATTCCTGCCAGCCTTCTTCGTCTTTCGGGAATGGACTGGCTTCTCAAGAGTCGCATCCCACGTTGGTCTGGGGATGTTGTAACTGCCGTTCCGGTGGACCGCTTTGCAGAAGAGGTCGACCAACTATGGCGTAGAGCATCGGAAGGTTTCGATTTTGCCTTGGTGCGCGACAGCAACTACTTGAATTGGCGTTTTTGTGATTGTCCTACGCCCTACAAGATCTGGTGCGCTCTAAGGAAGGGAAAGACTGTGGGTTTCCTGGTGACTTCAGCAGACCGGGCAACTCCAACCGCTGCAATCATCGATCTATTCACTGACAGTGGGGATGTGGAAGCGGTGCGAGTTCTTCTGGCAAACGGCATGGACTTCATGCTGAGTAACGGCGTTCAGTCGGTAAGAAGTTGGACTTTGCAAGGACCCGTACAATCGGCTGCTCATAAGTTGCTGCAGAGAATGCTCCCTTTTCGCAGGAAGCAGTCTCATGCCCTCGTCTTCAGAGTTCTGCTCCCCCAAGAAATCACTTTGCCCGTGTCGTCTAAAAAATGGCATTTCAATCTCGGAGACACCGATGGTGCCTGATGCAAATCGAGAGTCTCTCAGTTTTCCGCGAAGAAACTGTTTCCGATTTCTGGAGCAGCCAATCATGAGTAATATGCCCAAATTTATAAATCAACTTGCGCGAAAGGATCGACTAGACAGCCTCTTTGCAGAACATGGGAAGGACTCAATGAAGGACACAGACAACGTTGTCAGCATCGTGATGGAGTCTCATGAACAACTCGCATTCCTGCAGTCCGCCAGCGATCTTCTCTGTGACCTCGAAATATCCCACGAAGTCGTCGTCATGTCGAACTATTCTGAGGAGCGGGTCGTCGGGTTCACGCGGACTGCTCAGTTACGCGGTCTGAAGGTCATAATCGCCGGCGGAACGCCGGCAAGCGACTTCTTTCGCCTGATTACCGCCAATACTCTGCTTCCGGTCCTTGAGGTAGCGATCCCAGCACCGCAGGTCGATGAGCCCGCTCATGGATCAGATACGGAAGAAGCAGTCACATCTCCGAAACCCCGAGGATCACAGGTCCAGTCCTTCACTCACAAGGCTGCGCGGACAGCTGCCGCCATTGCGGCGCTCGACGATTGTCATATTTCTGAACGACTGAAAAGGTGGCAGCAGATGCGTACCCACAGGAATGATGCGAAGCTGAACCAGAAATGATGCCAAGCTGAAGGGAAATAGCGACGCAGCAGAACGACGAGCTGCAACTTATCGCAAGTGCGATCGTGAAGTGAAGGGGCCGCTGCAGGGGACGAACTGTTGTCCTCACCACAAAGCGCGGTAAAAAGCTGCGCGTATGTCAGATTCTCGATACGGAACCGGAGGGCGCCTTCGACTTCGTTTGCGGTACGCCGTTCGCGCATTTAAGCCTATTAGATGAAGACAGGCAATGGCTTTCGTGAGGTCTAAAATCTACTCTTAACATTCCGCACTGCATCCGCCTTGCCAGAACCCTCTGCCGCCGAAACCGGGAGTACCAGCAGCATGGCGAAACTAAGAATACTCACTAGTCTCTGAAAGCGCTCACTTGTGGGATCTCCCTTGAATACTGATCGATGTGGTTAAGCCCGGAGCCACGGCCTCGGGACATCGCCCAAGCCCGTCGCCCGGGCGAAACCCTTTCGAGGCGCAATGTGACACTAGGGACTAGCGGTTGGGCACAACAAAGGCCTGGACGGCGGCGGTCCCGATACTGAGTCCCCCTTTAAATGCGGAGACCCCGAAGACCTTGTTGAGCGTCGTCGCCGCTGTGTCCGTAAGAGTGGCCCCGACACCTTTGAGATTGACCAGAACGCCAGCGATCGGCCTAATCGGGAGCTTAAATCCGTCTGGGAGCTGAAGGTCAAACAAAGGGAGAACACCGGCAACGCTGCCGTTGACGGCCGCGATGCCATTGAGAACCGGGCTGGAGCCAGTCGTGTCAATGGTGAAGTTCTCGATAGCCACTTGTGTCTTGCCCGCGGTCAGAGTGAGTCCTCCGGAGTGGGTGATCTGACCCGCGGCGGTTTGGGCGTCAACGGCGCCGCCCGTGATCGGGAAGGTAACGACGGCTTTGTTGTTGATCGTCGTCGGGTTCAGCACGCCGGGCGTTACGCCCAGGCTCTTGAGAGCGTTCAGAAAGTCGCTGCTGAGCTGAACAGATGTCTGTCCGGACTGCGTGACAACGGTTTGTGCGACGGCGCTGGCAGTGACCAGCGTCAGGGCGAGCACAGCGACGAAAAGGCGCAAAAGCTTTGTTACTGACATAAGGAGGTCCTCTTAAGATTGAATGGAATCGATGGCGTTTCTGCCATCCACTCGCGAAAACGATGGACTTTTGTTTTTGGATCTCTCGGGCGATTTTTTTATTGATTCTTTGTTTGCGCGAGGGATCTCGCGGGCTCGGTTGGGTAGTTCAATAATTTATTCGATGAGAAATTCAGGAGTACATGAGACATGCGACTGAAGATACCGCGCTTCGCAACGCTTCCCGCCCGCCATCAGAGCGGGAAGCGCTGCGTTTCCTCACACGGGCTAGTTCAGATCGTCGAGTACAACTGCGGTCAGTGGTGTTCCGCCGCCCGGGGCATCAAGGGCTACGGCGGTCCGAATCGCACCTGCCGCGATCGTAATGCTACCGCTATCGATCGCGACGGTTTTGCTACCAGTTGGTGTTATAAAGACCTCATAGCTTCCCGCAGCCACAGCCAGGTAGTCGGACGCGGCTTTGAATGGGACATTTGTCAGAGTCGGAGAGACCGTGTTGATATCGGTTCCAGGCGGCTCAACATAAATGTCCACCGGCCCGGCCGATGGCGAAGCGTGCACCAGTCGCAGCTTAATCTGTCCCGAAGAAGGCGGAGTGTTATCGTCGGTCAGGATCAGGGGTGTGATGTTCGCCAGGAAATCAACCGCGAGCACGGTATAGGCCTTGTTCGTGGTCAGGGGCGCACTAGCACTGATGACATCCGCGGAACCTCCCGTAGCCCGGACTTCAATCTTTCGCGAACCCGCCTTTACGGTCAGATATTTCGAGGCTGCTTCGTAGGGGACGTCTGTCAGGACGATCTTGCTATCCACCAGCACATCTACGTTGGGAGCGTCGGGGGAAGCGTGCACCACGCGCAGCTGCGCCCGGTGGTCGTCGTCGCCACAGCCGGCGGTTAAGAGAGCAAAGCCGGAGAGCAACGCGAGAGCAAACAATCGTGTAATGTGTTTCATCCTCATGAACTCCTGGGATTGGATTTTGGCCATCTAGGAACGAAAACGATGCGCCGGCGTATTTGGATCTATGCTCCCAAAATAAATTTCTTCTCTCGCTATACTGTTCCCCATGAAACAACACCTTTTTGGCATCCGGGTTCTGTTTTGCATTTCGCTAATGACGACAGTAGTTTTTCAACCGGAAGCGCGTGCGCAAAGTGATGCTCGCATCCACGAATTGGAAGATCGTGTGCGGCGGTTGGAAAGCATGGTGCAAACGCTGGTGGAAGGGCGACGCTCGGCAGGCACGCTTACTCCCGAGCGCGCGAATTTCATCCTCGCTGACTTGAGCAGTGCGCCCGCGAGGTCGATGGTGGAGATGCGCGATGCGCAGGCTTCGGAGGCGATGCCCCCAGGCGACGAGAGAAAAAGGCTGCCGCAGGAACTGCTGCCGAATCTCGGTAGAATCGGCGCGACTGTGAGCTTTCGAGCGGGCGCCAACTCCGGGCCTTTCGCGTTAAACACGGGAGGCTTCTTCGGTGGCGCGATTGAATTGCCGCTGGCACTTATGCCGGGAGGACGGCTGAACTATGAAATTTCGCTGGGGCTGGCGCAAACCAGTCGTACGGTTCCGGTCACCTCCAACGTGGCGCAGGTCTCGAACCTCGCGGTGCTGACAGCGCTGAATCCAAACAACGGCACGTTGAATATCCAGCAGGCGCTCTCGGGCACGGGTGATTCGCCTTTCCCGGTAACAAGCAGTGGCAAGTGGCGAGCGCAGGTCCTGGAGTTGGTTCCGTTCGCGCTGAAATACAACAGCACGCTGCTCGACCGGTACCGACTGCGTCCCTATGTTGTGCTGGGGCTCGGAACTTATGTGAGCATCTCGAATCAAGTGGTGAGCAGCGGTATACGCAGAGATTCCACACTTCCTCCGGCGACTTTGCAAGCGTTGACGGCGCTGCTGGGGCCGTCACCGTTCGGCGGGAGTCTGATCGGCGGACAGGTTGCACCTGCTAGCCAGTTAGCCAGCCGAGGTCTGCCGGCAGGGCAAGGGGGCATTGATATCGGATTACATTACGGGACGGGCATCGAGTACAGATGGACCAACGGGTTGTCGGTAGCCGTGGATGCGCGCTTCAACAGGGTGCCTGACGGGCTTTCTTACCACACGACAACGGCGAGTTGGGGATGGCACTTTTAGAAGCCGCTAGCGCGCGCCGAAGAGGAGTTTGTGTCCGCGGGCCGAGGTGCTGCCACCCTTGGGCTCGTCGGTGATGGCCAGTCCCGTTAGCTGTGCCAGTTCATTCGTCGGCGGAGCGAACAGAAACCCGCGTCCGTCATCGGAGGTCTGAAGCAAGCCCGCGCTCAGGATTGCGGGAGCACCCTTCCGTATGAGCCAGAGCTGGTAGCACTTTTCATGCTCCAACTTCGGGAGCGAGGCTGCGACCAGCAGCAAGCCGCCTTGGCGCGAAAAGAGAACCCGCGCAAAGGCTTTGCCAGCCGCCGGGTCCACGGGCCGTAATTCTACCTGCTGCATCGAGCCGGATTGCAATAGGGCTTCGATTTGAGCGGTGCGGGTTCGGCCCTGACTGAGCCTCTGGATCTCTGCGCGACTGTCGAAAAGTTGGCGATTGAGATCGGCAATTTCGGATTGGTTTGCGGTACGCGACGATCGCTTCGCCGCCTCCAAGTCCAGTGACAATGCGTCGCCGCGAGCTTGGGCGGCGTTGAGTGATGCTTGTAAGTCTGCGGCGCGTTGTTCGGCTGCGGCGCGGGCAGCGGTGATGGCCAAATTCTCTTTCTTGAGGTTCGCAAGTTCCGCCACAACCGCCGCGAGTTCTTGGTTCTCGCCAGGATGCTCTCTTGGAGATGAAGCTGTCGGCGGATGAGCCGGGGACAGGGTGGCTGGGGACTCTGCAACCTGCGGCGATATTGGAGCGGGAGGCGCCGCCGGTAAACCTGCCCGACGGAGAGATTGAATTGCCGAATGGGCGGTGGCCAACTGCCAACCCAGCTTCCGCTGCTGCAAGAAAGACCAGCCGGCCAGCACAACGCATGCCGTCGCGATCGCCCAGGGAGTGAGATTCCAACGCGGCCACGACCATTTGGAAGGCGATCTCTGTTCCGTGCGAATGCGCTTCATCAAAACGCGTTCCACGCGAGCGGAAGGTTGGCGGGGCGGGGCTGTCGCCGCAACGGACACGACGGCTATATGCGCCTCCAGGAATCTGCGCTGGCATTCTTTGCAGCCGGATTCCAGATGGGCAGCCATGGCCTGCTGGGCAGCCTCGTCAAGGCTCCCCAATGCAAACAGATCCCAGTCCCCTTCCATTTGAGCGCAGTCCACGCTCATAGCATCCTGACCTTTCCGTAGTCGCGCATGGCTTTGCGCAGTTTCGACAAGCCCAGCCGTATTCGCGTCTTCACCGTGCCCAACGACTGTCCCAATCTCTCGGATAACTCCTGGTGGGTAAGGCCCTCAAAGTATGCAAGCTCTATCACCGCTTTTTGGTCCGGCGGCAGCTGTCCCATGACACTCTGTATCGTGCGGCTGAGGTCCGGATCCTCCAGCGAAACCAGCTCCGGTAATGTCTCGGGGTCAATTCCGCCCGACTCCTCCCCACTAGGGAATACGTTAGCATCGATCCTTCTGGATTCCTTTCGTTTGTGATCGAGGGCAAGATTTCTGGCGACCGTGAGCAACCACGATATCAGCTGGCCTTTTTCGGCTTGGTAGAGGTGAGAACGATCCCAGAGCCGGTAGAAGGTATCCTGGAGAACTTCTTCCGCTGCGGAGCGATCGTCAAGGATGCGATAAAGCAGGGAAAATACGCGTCCGTTGTACTTACGATAAAGACGGAGCAGTGCGTCACTATCCCGCCGGGCAATCCCGGCGAGCAGTTCGAGGTCCTCCTGATCCCAACTCGACAATCTGCCCCTCTTGTGAACTTCCAATTGAGGCCATCATACCGCCGACAAGCGTACCGGAATAGTGTCGGGCTGGATAAATACAGAAGGCAAGCTTCCTTTTGGCGAATCCTAGAGCGCATTGGCCTTACAGGTCTTTCAGGTTGAGCCTGTGAAGTTGAGTGGCGCACCGCTGGATCGTCGATTAGTGCGCCGCTCTTTCCGCGTCCATCATGGTGCAGAAGTACCTGAGGCCGGCGGCTGTGAAAGCGGGCGTGATCAGGGAAGGGGAGAAGGTGCGTTTCGGCTTTCACAACTTCCGGCACGCGCTGGCAACGGCGCTGGTGAAACTGAAAGTGGATGCGAAGACGGTCCAGGGGATGCTACGTCACGAGGACTTCGGTACGACTATGCAACTCTGCGCACAATCGGACATGGAGTCGATGCGCGAGGCACAGGGCAAGTTCCTCGAGCAGCTATTGGGTGATAGGATTCACCTGCTCGCGGAGACGGTTTAGTGAAGGATCGTGGGTTGGAAATCTCGGCTCTGCGCCACCAAGTTCTTTGGAATGATGGTGGCCAGGGAGGGAGTTGAACCCCCGACGCCAGCCTTTTCAGGGCTACGTTTTGTTGCACTCTCAACGACTTAACAGACTTCAGGTGGCCGCCTAAGTACCTGAGAAGACGTGAGAGACATGCGAATCGTGGGTTGAAATCGTGGGTTCAAAAACTGACGCATAAAGGCGGCAAAGCAAGCGCCGCGCCAGTGTTAAGCGTGAAATTTCTTTCCAGCACGCTCTCGCGCAAATCGGAGACGACAGTGGCGATTCGCTACGCGCTTTCGCGCTGGGACGCATTGACGCGCTATATAGAAGGTGGCCACATCGAGATCGACAACAACGCCGCCGAACGTTCTTTGCGCGGCGTAGCTTTGGGCAGGAAGAACTACTTGCTTGCCGGATCGGACGCGGGTGGAGAACGCGCCGCTGCGATTTACAGCTTGATCGGTTCGGCGAAGCTCAATGGCCTCGATCCCGAAGCCTATCTGCGCGAAGTGCTGACCCGCATCGCCGACCATCCCATCAACCGCATCGACGAACTGTTGCCTTGGAATCTCAATCCCACCCCTGCCGAAGTGTCCACTTAACCGATTCGTGGACACTTAACAATACGGTGCAACTCAGACGCTTACGAAAGTCTCGGTGAGTGTAATCTCTGGCAGCATAACCCGTCCTGTGGCTACCGCTACTTCGGGAAGTTAGTTTCCAGTAACTTGCCGTATCATCCCGTGAACGGATTCTAGCAGCCGATCATAGCCATAGTGTGACAGTTGTCACATATGAAAGTGATAGGCGCATTTTGCGATTGACATGTAGTGCACCCCGCTAGAACTGGACACGGAAGTTAGTTAGGCTTGGGGCCTCCGCCAGGAGGCGAGAATGTCGAGAAAGCCGAGAGTCCAAAGAACCCCGGAAGAGAAGTGGCAGATAGTGTTGGAGGGTTTGAAGAGCGGGAACGTGGCCGAGACGTGCCGCAAGTATGAGATCGCTCCCAATCTCTATTACCGCTGGAAGGATGAAGTGGAAGCGGGAGCCAAGGCTGCGCTTGGGGGGAGAAGCGCAGCGGTGCAGCCCGATGCTGAGCAGGAGAAACGGATCAAACAACTGGAGCGAGCACTCGGCCGTTCCCATTTGCAGATCGAGATCTTAAAAAACGTGCTGGGCGAGTGAGCTGCGGCCAAGCGCATTCGTCGGCACGCGAGTTAGTGGCCCAAGGGAAGGAAGTGAAGTTGGTGGCTGAGACACTGGCGATCAGCCGGTCGAGCCTCTACTATCAGCGGCAACCGCGAGGCAGCCGTGCCGACCGTTCTCAGGATCAGGAAATCATCCTGGCCTGTGGCGAGAAGCCGGCGTATGGCTATCGCCGGGTGGTCTGGTGGTTGGGGCGGCATCACGGGCTGGTGGTCAATGGCAAGCGGGCACTGCGTGTGATGCGGGAACGCGGATTGTTGGTACGCCAGCGCCGCTTTCAGGTGTCGCGTCGAAAGGACTGGGGCAAGGTGGAAGCACCGCATCCGAATCACGTCTGGCAATCGGACATGACCAAGGTCTGGGCGGGACCGAGTGTGGGTTGGGCGTATCTGGTCTCGGTCATCGACTGTTGCACGCGTGAGATCGTGGGCTGGGACTTGAGTTTGCGCTGCCGCACCGAAGAAGCTCTGGCGGCGCTCAACCGTGCCGTGCTGGAGGCTTTGCCTTTCGGTTCTCGTGGAACGGGTTTGACTTTGACAACTGACAACGGCACGCAGTTTACGTCAGCACGATATGTCGAAACCCTGAATCGGCTGGGCATCACGCACCGGCGCACGGCTTACAACCATCCCGAGGGCAATAGCTATATCGAGAGGTTTCATCGCAGCTTAAAAGAAGAGGAGGTGTGGCTCAACGAATACCAGAGCTTCGACCAGGCCGAGCGGAGCATCGCTCGCTGGATCGAGGAGTACAATCACGACCGTCCGCATCGCGGACTCCGGGGCAGAACGCCGCACGAATCCCGTGCTCAGTTCTTTGCCCAAACCCTTACTTCAAACACGGCCCCATGTGTCTAGTTTGAAGGGGGGCACTACAGACACATCTTTAGTGAGACTAATAACCTGTGTTCGCATTTTCCAGCGAAGACGAGCACCGTGACTAGTGAGCTGTCACTCCCGCACTTCGCGACTTCATAGAAATAGGACGGTCACGATGCATTAGGTGAGCTGATACATATCACACGTAAATGTGACGGTCCATATTTTGCGATTGACATTTGAGGGCCCTGATTGTGGGTTGATGGCCAACCCAGCGGGGAAGGTTTTGTCCTCAATATGTCTTCGAGACTCCCGAGCCGGGCTTCCCCAAAAACCTAAATGGAGACACCATGATCGGCACGAACCCTTTGTCTTGCCGTCCCGCCCTCG
>Ga0302322_100001945_pt1 | contig 17275 bp, 14 predicted proteins | sample Fen_T0_2_FD_203757 | JGI IMG/M metagenome (GOLD analysis project Ga0302322, IMG submission 203757) | Peat permafrost microbial communities from Stordalen Mire near Abisko, Sweden - Fen_T0_2 | ecosystem: Environmental > Terrestrial > Soil > Wetlands > Permafrost | place: Sweden: Abisko... | reverse complement strand
GCGGATTTGGCGAGGCAGCGCGAGATGATCGGCACCAGGTCGGGTGGCGTCGCGGTCATCGGCGATGGCGGCTCGACCGCGACCTGCACGCACATCTCGGAGAAGCTCGCGGCCCGAAACGGCGCGTGGCCCTCGAGCAGCTCGTACAGCACCGCGCCCAGCGACCACACGTCGGTGCGCGCGTCGACGTCGTGCGCCGACCGCATCTGCTCCGGCGACATGTACGCCGGCGTGCCGAGCACCGACCAGGTCTGCGTGAGGTACAGCTCCGGACCTGACGGCGCCTTCGAGATCCCGAAATCGAGGACCTTGAGCAGCACGCTGCCATCGCGGCGCGAGGTCACGAACAGGTTGGTCGGCTTGATGTCGCGATGCACGATGCCGAGCGAGTGGGCCTCGGCGAGCGCCTCGCAGGCCTGGATCACGAGGTCGATCGCCAGGCTCGGCGATAGCCGGCCGACCTCGCCGAGCATCTCGCCGAGGTCCTGGCCCTCGAGATACTCCATCACCATGTAGGGCTTGCCGTCGTCGAACGTACCGACGTCGCGGATCCGCGCGGCGTGCTCGCTCGTCAGCTTGACGGCCGCCTGGGCCTCGCGCACCAGCCGCGCCACGGCGTCGTCGGCGACCGCGAGGTCGTCGCGCAGCAGCTTGATGGCGACCCGCTCGCCGAGCCCCAGGTGCCACGCCTTGACCACGAGCCCCATGCCACCGCGACCGATGATCTCGTCGACACGGTACTTTCCCAGCAGCACGGTGCCTCGCTTCAAGACGGTGGCGGGCGAGGTCACTTACGACCAGCGTACCGCGAACCGCCGAGCCACCCAAACCGCTCGGAGCGGCCGAAAAGCAGCCGAAAATAGGAAGGGCGCAGTGGCTGTGCACCACTGCGCCCAAAATGAGCACGACCGTCCGACCGTAGGGTTTTCTATCCCCTACGCATTTGCGTAGGTGGGCTCCACGTAATCCTTCGGGCTTCCCGACGAGCGGGCGTGCACACCCAGAACAGAGGCAGATCCCTGGATAGCTATTGTAGGAGACAGAGTCGCCCTGGGTCTCGCATCGAACAGCCAGTGCTCAAGAGTCAGACTAAGGTTGCGCGCCCTGTCCGTCAACTGGAAAACGTCGCTTCTCGGTGCGCGACGGCTTGTCGCGGGAGCGCGATCCTCGTCGGAGATGCACACCGGGCGGTTGACCGCGCGCTACCGCGCCGCTACCCCTCAGCGATTGACGTCGCCCTTGGTCGACTCGTGGCCGTGCGCGCGCCAGTTCGGCCCTTCGCCGCCTTGCTTGGCGATCGAGCGGATGCCGCGGCCCATCAGCGATTCCTTGGTCTCGATCGCCCGGGCGCGGTCCTCGACCGGCTTGGCGTGCTCGCCGGTATCCATCCGGATCGCGTCGCACGGGCAGGCCTCGACGCACAGGCCGCACACGACGCAGCGGAGCTCGTCGATCTCGAACACCGCGGGGCGCTTCTCGATCCGCGGATCGTCGCTCTCCTCCGGGATGATCGTGATGCAGTGCGCCGGGCACACCGTGGGGCAGCACATGCATGCGACGCAACGCACGTTTCCGTCGTCGCGCAGCGTCAGGCGATGGAGGCCGCGGAACCGCTCCGGGTAGGTGACCTTCTCCTCCGGGTACTGCACGGTCTCGATCTCGTTGCGCCAGCTCTCGTCGACCGGCGCGCCCGCCTTGCTGCGCGACGCGGCGCTGCGCAGCGGCAGAAACAGGTTGCGCGCGAAGTGCTTGATCGTGATGCCGAGGCCCTTGGCGGTCGCGGCGAGGAACGTCGTGTCCTCGTTGGACGGCCGCACCACCTGGATCGTGCGCGACCGCGGGTGGCGATGGGAGACCGCGAGGACGCGCGGACCGTCGCTGGGCTCGTCGTGGCCGTGACCGTGATCGTCGTGTGCTGCGGACATATCAGGACCCCGTGGCGAAGATGTAGATGACCTTGATCAACGCCGTGACCAGGATGTTGGCGAGCGACAGCGGCAGCAGCAGCTTCCAGCCGAGGTTCATCAGCTGATCGGCGCGGAACCGCGGCAGCGTCCAGCGGATCATCAGCTGGAACACGCAGGTCAGCACGACCTTCACGACGAACGCGCCGAACTGGAGCAGCACCACGAGCCCGTGGGGCAGCGCCAGCGACCATCCGCCGGCCGAGACGTGGGTCGCGGCGTCGACGACGCCGCCGACGCGGAAGCCGTCCGGGTCGAGGAACGGCACCTGCCAGCCGCCGAGGAACACGCTGACGATCACCGCCGAGATGAACACGATCTCGATGAACTCGGCGAGGAAGAACATGCCCCAGCGGATGCCGGAGTACTCGACGAAGTAGCCGATGATCTCGGGCTCGCCCTCGGGGATATCGAACGGCGCGCGCTTGGTCTCGGCGATCGCGGCGGTGAAGAACAAGAGCAAGCCGACCGGCTGCCACAGCCACAGCCAGTTGGCAGGGTTGGACGCCGCGAGGCTCAGCGTCGCGCCGCGCTCGACGATCGCGCCGGGCTCGAGGCTGCCGGTCACGAGGAACGCGCCCATCAGCGCGAGCCCCATCGCGACCTCGTACGACATCATCTGCGACGAGCTGCGCAGGCCGCCGAGCAGCGCCCACTTGTTGTAGCTGGCCCAGCCGGCGATCGTGCCGCCGTAGTTGGCGAGCGTGAGCACCGCGAAGTAGAAGATCAGCCCGAAGTCGATCGAGAAGATCTGCATGCGGATCGCGTCCGCGAACATCGCGGCGCCCGGGTTGGTCGCCAGGGCGTAGACGTCGAGCCGATCGGTCAGCGCGTGCGGGTAGATCGTCGGGCCAAACGGGATGATCGCGAACGCGATCAGGACCGGCGCGAGCGCCAGGACCGGCGCGAGCGCGAACAGCCCGCGGTGGACGTTGGCGGGGATGAAGTCTTCCTTGAAGATCATCTTCAAGGCGTCGGCGACGAAGTGGAGGATGCCCTTGATCTTGACCGGGCCGATGTTGGCGCGGTTGGGGCCGAGCCGGTCCTGCATCATCGCGCTCTGGCGGCGCTCGGCCCACGTCAGCAGCGACGCCAGCGGCATCACCAGCACGAGCACCAGGAACAGCCACTTGACGGCCGGGAAATCGAGGATCGCGTACAGCAGCTGCATGGTTAGCCTCGGCTTCCCGCGAACCGCAGCGCGAGCGGCCGGGCTTCGCGCGTCCAGCTCAGCGCCTTCCAGGCCGGCACGGCCTGCGTCATGTCGTGGAACACCTCGCGCGTGTGCGCGAAGCTGAGCTTGCCGCCGGTCGCCTGCGCGAGCCGGACGATCGCTTCCCAGGCCGGCAGCGCCTGGCCGGGCGACGTGACCGCCGCGTGCATCCGCTGGACGCGCCCGGCGGCGTTGGTCACCGTGCCGGCGACCTCGGCCCACGCCGCCGCGGGCAGCGCGACCTTGGCCTGCGCGACCGGGCCCCGCTCGTGCGCGCTGATCGCGACGATCGCGAGCTCGGCCAGCTGGGCCTGATCGATCCCGGGCAGCTCGGCGCCGAGCACGACGAGCGTGCGCACATCGGCCGAGAGCTCGACGATCGGCGTGGCCGGCAGGCCGAGCGCCGCGGCGACCAGCTTCACACCGGCGGTGTTGGCGTTGACGTCGGCGACGCGCAGCCGGCCGTCGGCGCGCGACGGCACCTCGGGCTTGCCGGCGACGTACACGTTGGTGACGCCCCACGCCTTGGCGAGCTTGGCGAGCGCGAAGTTGTCCTCGTTGGTGTGCTCGGCGGACAGCACGACGCCGATCGACCTGGGCGCCGAGGCCAGGCTCGGGCCCAGCAGCTCCGCGGCGGCGCGGATCGCGCGATCCCAGCCGGCGGGCAGGCCGTCGACCAGCGCCGCGGCGAGCCGGTGGTCGCGCAGACCGTGATAGGTCAGCCGTCCCTCGTCGCACATCCAGTACTTGTTGACCTCGGGGTTGTGGCGCGGCACGAGGCGCCAGACCCGATCCTGCTTGTGGTGGATCTCGATGTTGCAGCCGGTCGCGCAGCCGTTGCACACGCTCGGCGTGGCCTCGAGCTCCCAGGCGCGCATCGTGAACCGGAAGTCCTTCGAGGTCAGCGCGCCGACCGGGCAGACGTCGACGGTGTTGAGCGAGTAGGGGTTATCGAGCTGCTCCCCCGGCGCGGTGGTCAGCACCTCGTGATCGCCGCGGTGGGCGAAGTCGAGCTGGTGCTGGCCGGAGACCTCGTCGCAGGTGCGGATGCAGCGCGAGCACAGGATGCAGCGCTCCTGGTCGAGCATGATCGTGGGGCCGAGGTCGACGGTCTTGTGCTTGTGGACCTTGGGCGTATCGATCCGCGAGTTCGCGTTATCGTGGTCGAAGTACAGCCGCTGCAGCGTGCACTCGCCGGCCTTGTCGCAGATCGGGCAGTCGATCGGGTGGTTCACCAGGGTGAACTCGAGCTGCTGCTTGCGGGCGAGCGAGCTCTGCGCGTCGTTGGTGTGGACGACCATGCCCTCGGCGACGACCTGCTGGCAGCTCGGCTGGAGCTTGGGGTTCTTCTCGATCGCCACCAGGCACTGCCGGCACTGCGCGACGATCGGCAGGCCCGGGTGATAGCAGAACGCGCTGATGTCGATGCCGATCGTTCGCGCGGCTTCGAGGACGTTGGTGCCCTTCTTGGCGATCACGGCGATGCCGTCGATCGTCAGGTTCACCGAATCGGCGGGCGCAGGCGGGGGCGGGGCCGGGGTGGAGGGCACCGGGGCGGGTTTGGCAGCGTCGGTCACTTGTCGCACTCCCCGCCGATCATGTTGATCATGCCGAAGATCGGCACCACGTCGGCGATCAGATGGCCATGGATCAGCTGCGATGCCGTCGACAGATGCACGAACGACGGCGAGCGAACATAGGCCTTGTAGGGACGGCCGGTGCCGTCGGCCACGACGTAGAACCCGAGCTCTCCATTGCCGCCCTCGACGAACGCGTAGGCCTCGCCGGCGGGGACCTTGACGCCGTCCATGATGTGCTTGAAGTGGCGGATCATCGACTCGATCGTGTTGTACGTATCCTGCTTGGGCGGCAGGGCGACCCGCGGATCGGCGATCATGACCGGCCCGTCGGGGATCTGCTTCAAGCACTGGCGCAGCATCCGGATCGACTGCTTGAGCTCCTCGATCCGCACGAGGTAGCGGTCGTAGCAATCGCCGGTGGTGCCGACCGGCACGTCGAACTCGAGCTCGGGATAGATCGAGTACGGGTAATCCTTGCGGACGTCGTAGTCGACGCCGGCGGCGCGAGCGATCGGGCCGACGCAGCCCGACTCGATCGCCGCTTGCTTCGTGATCGCGCCGATGCCGGCCATCCGATCACGGAAGATCTTGTTGTTGTTGAGCATGTTCTCGACCTCCACCATGATCTTCTCGGTCTGGTGGAGGCAGAGCGTCAGGTCGTCGTGGAAGCCGTCGGGCAGATCCTTGCCGACGCCGCCGATCCGGACGTAGCTGTGGGTCAGCCGCGCGCCCGAGACCTTCTCGAGCAGCTCGTAGAGCCACTCGCGCGCCTTCAGGAAGTAGAGGAACGCGGTGAACGCGCCGAGCTCCATCGCCGAGGCGCCGACGCACGTCAGGTGGTCGGTGATCCGCGAGATCTCGCTGACGATCACGCGGATGTACTCCGCGCGCTTGGGCAGGTGACCGGTCAGCCCCAGGAGCTTCTCGGCCACCATCGCCCAGCCGCAGTTATTGATCATCGGCGAGACGTAGTTGAGCCGGTCGGTGTACGGGAACACCTGCGTGTAGGTCGCGTGCTCGGACTCCTTCTCGAAGCAGCGGTGCAGGTAGCCGGGCTGGACGTCGGACGCCACGATGCGCTCGCCGTCGACGGTGAGGATGATCCGCACCGTGCCGTGCATCGCGGGGTGCGACGGGCCCATGTTGACCGTCATCAGGTCGGGCGGCAGATCCTGCTCGGCGTCCGACAGGTCCTGGACGTCCTTCCTGCCGAGCACGAGCTGCCGGAGCGACCGCGGGTTCGCGTCGCCGGGCGAAGGGGCCGTGGGGGGCGTGGTGGGAGCCGCCATCTAGTGATGCCCTTCGCCGGGTGCCTTGATCGGGTTCATCGGGAGATCGTCGCGCCGCACGAGCGGCTGGCGCTTCTCCTTGGGGTAGTCCTTGCGCAGCGGATAGCCGACGAACTCCTCGTACAGGTAGATCCGGCGCAGGTCGGGGTGGTTTTCGAACTGGATGCCGTACATGTCGAAGGTCTCGCGCTCCTGCCAGTTGAACGCCGGCCACAGCGAGGCGAGCGACGGCACGCGCGGATCGTGCTCGGGACAGGCTGCCTTGAGGCGCAGGCGGTGGTGGTGCAGGCTCGAGCGCAGCTGCCACACGACCTCGAACCTGGGCTTGCCGCCAGCGTCGGTCCACGCCGCGCTGTTGGGGTACACCGGCACGCCGGGCGGCACGTCGATCGGCTTCCAGTCGAGCCGATCGATGCAGGTCGCGAACACCGGCGCGTCGAACGCCATCTCCGGGGAGGTCTTGAGCCAGGTCGCCACCGCGACCAGCTGGTCGCGCTTGATCCAGGCGATCGCATCGCCATGCTGGGTCTCCAGCAGTTCGATCGCGCCGCCGTGGACAGCCTTCAGCGCATCGAGAACTTTTTGCGACATATCGTCTTCACTCGTTCTGGGCAGCTTCGGCGATCACCTGCTCGCGCTTGTCGCGGAGCTGGCTGTGGCCGCGGCCCGCCTGGATCCGATCCATGAGCATGATCAGCGCATCGAGCACCTGCTCGGGCCGCGGCGGGCAGCCGGGGATGTAGACGTCGACCGGGATGACCTGATCGGCGCCGGGCATCGCGTGGTAGTTCTGATAGAACCCGCCGGTCGACGCGCAGACACCGAACGCGATCACCCACTTGGGCTCCGCCATCTGGTCGAACACCCGCTTGAGCGCCGGGCCCTGCTTCTCGGTGATCGTGCCGACGATCATCAACAGATCGCTCTGGCGCGGCGAGAACCGCGGGAACTCGGCGCCAAACCGCGCGATGTCGTACTTCGGACCGGCGACCGACATGAACTCCATGCCGCAGCACGCCGTGACGAACGGATACGTGAACAGCGAGAACTTGCGTCCCCAGTTCGTCGCGCGATCGAGCGTGCTCTGCTTGGCCCACTTCGCCGCATCTTCGAGGCGCGTGGTGGTTAGCTCTACTCCCATCCGATCGCCTTCTTTCTCCAGACATAGGCGAGGGCGACGACGAGGATCGCGACAAACAGCAGCATCTCGACGAACCCGAACATGCTGCCCATGCTGGGCAGGTTCAGCTGGCTCGTCGTGTGTGACAGCTGGTTGAAGAGCGTCGCCCACGGATACATGAACGCGGCTTCGATATCGAACACCAGGAACAGGATCGCGACCTGGTAGAACCGCACGGAGTACCGGCCGCGCGGCGATCCGATCGGCTCGCTGCCGCACTCGAACGGCTTGAGCTTGTCAGGGTTGGTGGCCTTGGGTCCCACGAGCACGGCCAGCGCCGTGAACAGACCGCAAAACCCGACGCCGAGCACGATGGCAAGGCCCGCTGGCATGTACGCCTGTAGCTGCAAAGCGAGGCGAGTATATGGCTCGGGCGTCGAGGGTCAACGCACCCGCATAGGTTTTCGGTGAGCGATCGCCAGCTTACCTACGGTGTGCGCACGCCGGGGGCGCCCGGGCGCCGCGCGCGGCCCAGGTGACGCGCGATCAGAGATTCGCTTGCGCGTTGCGGAGCGCGTCTTCGAGGGCGAACACCATCTCCTCGCTGGTGTCGACCAGGTAGACGGTCTCGGGATGGGGCCGGCGATGCGCGCGGATCTCCTCGACGATCGCGCGGGCGGCCTCGTCGAACGGCACCTCGCCCAGGTCGGTGCCGATCCCGGGAATCGCGATCACCTTGAAGCTGTTGCGGTCGGCGGCGATCATCGCGGCGCGGGCGGCGCGGCGCACGTTCTCGGCGCCGATCTTCATGCCCGGCTCCTCCATGGTAGGCACGTGGATGACGTTCCTGGCGGGCAGCTGGCCCGCGGTCGTCACGATGGCGGCGCCGACCGCGATCGGCGCGGCCTGCATCGCGGCCTGCTGGATCGAGTCGCCGCCCTGACGGCGCAGCGACCCGCCGATGCCGCCGCCCATGATGCCCAACGAATTCGCCGGGTTGACGACGGCGTCGACCGGCAAGGTCCAGAGCTCAGCGCGCGCGACGTGAACTTGCACTTGCCGATGCCCTAGCACGGGACGCTGCGGGTGCCCAGCCGGCGACTCGCAAAGCCCGCTCGGCGGGCTCGCGGATCGCTAATAACTGACTGAAATCGAGAGGATACGAGAGATCAGCCGGCGCGTGAGACCGCACCGACGGCCGCTCGCGTCAGGCGCAGGCCTTCTCGAGCTCGGCTTCGACCTTCTCCTCGGTCCACTTCCGCGCCACCGCCAGCTCCTTCACGATCAGCTGCTTGGCGTTATCGAGCATCTTGCGCTCGCCGAACGACAGCACCTTGCTGCTCTTCAGGCGGTACAGGTCGCGATAGACCTCCGCGACGTCGAACAGCGAACCAGTCTTGATCTTCTCCATGAAACCGCGGTACCGGCGATTCCACGTCTGCTTGTCGATGTGAACGTCCTTCTCGCGCAGGATATCGAACACTTCGTCGATCTCCGAGGAGGTTGCCACGTGGCGAAGCCCGACCTGATCGGCTTTCTCTTTGGGAACGAGAATCTGCATCCCGGTCGCGAGCACCTTGAGCACATAGAAAGAGCACACCGACGTGTTGATCTCCTTCTTCTCGATCCCGATCACTTCCGCTACCCCGTGCGCCGGGTAGACGGCCTTCTCGCCGATTCTGAAGTCGTGAATCACAGTGTTTCTCCTCTACGTGGTCTCGAAGATCGATCCCAGCTTCCGCCGTGGCGCGCAAGCAAGGTGGGTGCCACCCACGGGTCCGATCTAAGGAAAGGCGTTACATTCTATATACTTGTTTCAAAAAGCCGGAGGCCAGGTACCCAGAGCGTCGCGCGACACGGTGTCACACATGGGATTCTCCGTCGGAGAACGCGCGCCCGGGGTTTCCAGCGGGCAGCGGAGGATATCAACGCCCTCGGCAATGGCCAGCCTTATCTTCCTCGGGTGCGACGCGTGGGCGTTGTCGGTTGCAATCTCAACTACTTGCAGCGCGAAGAAAATGTGACACGCGGCAAGGTCTGATACCCTCGCGGATGAAGTGCGCGGCTCGCTTGGCCAGATCCTTGTCCAGCAGGGGGTGATCGACGCGAGCGCGTTGTCGGATGCGCTCGCCCATCAGAGCGGCCGTCACCCTGTGGCGTCCGAGCTCTACATCCTGGGCTACGCCAGCGAGCGCCAGCTGTGCATGGCGCTGGCCACCCAGACCGGCTGGCCCGGCATCGTGTTCGATGAATCGGTGATCCGGCTCGACGTCCTGGAGTACGTCTCGCTCGAGTGGGCCCGGCTGTTCTCGGCGCTCGTGGTGCACGAAGACGCACAGACCCTCGTGATCGCGGCGGCGCGCCCCGAGGACGCCGTGGTCCCGGCGCGCGAGCTCGCCGCGAGCCGCGGCAAGGCGGTCGAGCTGCGCATCGCGCTCGACATCACGCTGGCGCGCACGATCCGCGTCGCGTTCACCCGGTGGAAGACCGGCGCGCTGTTTCTGTCCGGCCCGGAGGCCGACCGCTCGGCGCCCTACATCGCGGTGGTCCGCCCCGATCGCGACGACGACGACCACCGCCGCGCCCAGCGCGCGCTCGCGGAGGAGGCGTCGCGCAACATCGTCCTCAAGTCGGAGCTGCCCTCCGAGGACAACGTCGGCGGGGTGACGGCGACCGGCGACTGGCAGCTCCAGACCGTGTCGGGCTCGACCAGCCTCGCGGAGACCCGCCAGGAAGAGCAGACCATGACGATCGTCGCGGAGCTCGATCGCGGCGAGGAGGCCGATACCCAGCGCGGCAAGAGCCGCGCGCTGGTCATCGACCCCGATCCGCAGAACCGCGACCAGATGATCCAGCAACTCGAGGAGCTCGGCCATGACTGCCAGGCGGTGGCCACCGGGTCGCAGGCGCTCGAGCTGCTCGCCGCGGCGGCGTTCGATCTGGTGTTCGCCGACGTCGCGGCGCCCGAGATCGGCGGCCTGCAGCTGTGCCGCGCGATCAAGCGCAGCAAGCGGGCGGCGCGGTGCCGCGTGATCGTCACCACATCGGTCGTCGATTCAGGCCAGGTCTCCGACGACGAGCTTCAGCGCAACGGCGCCGATGGCTACCTCGAGAAGCCGCTCGATTCGCGCCGGCTGCGCCGCCTGTTGCGCGATCCGACGAGCGAGGAGCGCGGCGATCACGAGGCGCTGCTCGCCGACGCGCTCGCCCGCTACCACAACGGCGATATCGAGGGCGCGATCAGCCGGCTGCGCGGCGCGCTGGTCGACGATCCGGCGAGCCCCAAGCTCCACTTCATGCTCGCCAACATGCTGCAGCGGGCGTCGCGGTGGTCCGAGGCGGTCGACGAGTACGAGGCGGTGGTCGAGCTGCAGCCGGCGTACTTCCCGGCGCTGACCCGGCTCGCCTATCTGTACTTCCGGCAGGGCCTGCACGCCCGCGCGGTCGAGACCTGGCGGCGCGCGCTGCCGGTGTGCGAGGACCCGGGGCTGCGCCGCAACATCGAGCTGTTCATGCGCAAGCTCGTCGCCGACATGCAGAAGTCCGATACCGGGTAGGCGGGTGGTTCGCTACGCCAGCGTGCCCGGGTTCATGAGGTGATCGGGGTCGAGCGCGTCGCGCAGGGCGCGCAGGTAGCTGTCGAGCTTGTGGGCCCGGGCGCCGAGCAGCCAGCCGCCGGCGGCCTGCGCCGCGCGCTCGGCGGCCGCCACGGTCTCGTCGTCGGCGGGGGCGCCGCCGTGCTCGAGCGTGAAGAACACGACCGCGCCGTCGGCGTCGAACCGCGAGATGTACGCCGCCGCCATACCACCGCTGGACGCGAGCTGCGCGCCGACCGCGCGATACACCGCGCGCAGCTTCGACGGCGTGGCCATCACCTGCAGGGTCGGCTGCGGGCCGGGCGTCGGCTCGCCGGCGTGGGTGCGGCGCCACCACAGCTCGGCGAGCGCCTGGTCGGTCGTCGCGCCGCCCTCGGCGATCACGGCGCTGGTGATGAGGTCGCGATCGCAGGTCGCCAGATCGGTGGGGCCGGCGGTGGCGGCGCACAGCAGCGCCTGGCCGGCGGGCAGCGCGAGGCCGGGGAAGTGCGCGGCCGCCTTGCCGGCGTCGTAGATCCGCAGGCCCGACGGCGCCGCCTCCTCGCGGAGCGCGAGGTACACGGCGCTGACCGCGGCGTCGATCGAGGGCAGCGTGTAGGCCGCGACCAGCCGCGACTCGGGCCGGACGTGGATCCGCAGCACCGCCGACGTGATGAAGCCGATCGTGCCCTCGCTGCCGCACAGCGCGCGCGCCAGGTCCGGCCCGGTCGAGCGGCGCGGCGCGATCCGCGTGTGGACCGTGCGGCCATCGCCCAGCACGGCGGAGACCCCGACCACCGCGTCCTCGAAGAAGCCGTGGCGCGCGCTCGACTTGCCGGGCGTGCGCACGGCGATGATGCCGCCGAGCGACGAGGTCAGCACGACCGGTGGATAGTCGCCGATCGTCAGGTTGCGCGGCCCGAGGATGCGCTCGAGATCGAGCCCGGTCAGCCCGGCCTGGGCGTGGACCAGGAGCGAGGTCTCGTCGAGCTGCAGCACCTGATCGAGCCGGCGGGTCGAGATGTGGACGCGGGCGCGCGGATCGGCGACGCGGGTCGGCCGCGCGCCGGTGCCGATCGGGTGCACCGCGGCCCGGTAGGCGCGCGATCGCCGGATCACCTCGGCGACCTCGGCCGCCGAGCCCGGGGTGACGCGCCAGCTGCCGCCGTCGAGCGGCTCGACGTGCGCGGCGCCGACCGCGTCGATCAACTCGCGCTCGAGCGTCATGACCACCGCCCGCGGCTCGCGAGGCCGAGCTTGCCGGGGTTCATGATCCCATCGGGATCGAGCGAGGTCTTGGCGGCCTCGAAGATCGCCATCGCCTCGCGGTGCTCGCCCGCCATGTACGGCGCCTTGAGGATCCCGACGCCGTGGTGGTGGCTGATCGTGCCACCGACCCGCGTGGCCGCCTCGAGGCCATCGCGCCAGATCTGGTCGTAGACCCGCTCCGCCGACGCGACGTCGGGCGCGGTGCCGGCGAACGTGAAGTAGATCGAGCAGCCGTCGGGGTAGGCGTGGGAGAAGTGCGCCATGACCACGGCGTGGCGGCCGATCGCGGCGCGCACCGCGCGGTGCAGGTCCATCAGCGACTCCCAGCTCGACGCGACCTCCATGGTGTCGACGAACGCGCCGTCGCGGAACATCGGCGACATGCGGTACGACACCGCGTAGCGATGGCGCAGCCACGCCCAGCCCGGCTCCTCGCCCTGGTCGCGCGCGCCGGCGGCCTCGAGCTCGTGAAACGTCAGCGCGGCCTCGACCTCGGTGCGGATCCGCGCGCCCTCGAGGCCGATGATCATCCGGCAGCCGCGGCGCGCGAGCTTCTCGGCGACGGTGCCGAACACCCGGTTGACCAGCCGGCTGTTGCCGAGCGCGGTGTTGATCGCGTCGCGCCGCAGGTGCTTGCCCTGGGCGAACTCGAGCAGCCGCGCCACCACGCCGTCGGGCTCCGCGGGCGGCGGCCCGGGCCACGCCGGCAGCGCGCCGGTCTCGATCGGCGGCACCGGCCCGACGACCGCCTGCGCGGCGGGCTCGTCGTGGTGGCCGAGCGAGCTCATCAGGGTGTCGAGATCGTCGTACAGCCGGACGACCGCGGGCCGCAGCCCCTTCTGCATCACCCGGCGGATCGCCGCGACGCCGGTCGCGACGTCGTCGACCTCGAAGCCGCGGTACACGCGCAGCTGCGGCGCGGGCGACAGCCGCAGCCGGGCCGAGGCGATCACGCCGAGCGTGCCCTCGCTGCCGAGCACGAGCTGGGTCCAGCTCGGGCCGCGCAGCGCGCGGGTCGGGCCGTCGGTCTCGATGATCTCGCCGCGGCCGGTGACCACGGTCAGCCCGACGCAGCGGTCCTCGACCTTGCCGTACTTGGTCGACATCTGGCCGGCGGCGCGGGTCGCGAGCCAGCCGCCCACCGTCGAGCAGTAGATCGACGACGGGAAGTTGCCGAACGTGTAGCCGCGGCGCGCCAGCTCGCGCTCGAACCGCTCGCCCGACATCCCGGCCTCGACGTCGCAGATCAGCTCCGCGCTGTGGACCGCGCGCAGCTGCTGCATCCGCTTGGTGTCGACGGTGATGCCGCCGTGCAGCGGCACCGCCCCGCCGCACACCCCAGAGCCGCCGCCGTACGGCACGATCGGGATCCGCTGCTCGCGGGCGAGCTTGACCACCGCGACGATCTCGCGGATGTGCTCGGGCCACACGATCGCGTACGGCAGCTTGGGCGGGGGCAGCCCGTCGCGGTGCGCGATCAGCAGCCGCGGCCACATATCGCGCGCGTAGGTCTCGAGATCGACGTGCCGCACCGAGACCCGGCGCGGCCCGAAGATCACCTCGAGATCGCGCTGCAGCCGGTCGATGTCCACCGCGGCGGCTTCCATGCAGCTCGACGGTACCGCAGCGCGAGCCGCGTGCGTTGCGGGAGCGGGTGCGATCGCCCGGCGGGCGAGCCCGGGGGCCAGGCGGCGGGGATCGTGCGCGGCGCACGGCGCTCCCGCCATGGCGGTCGGCGAGGGGCGTCGCCGCCGCGCCATCGTGCGGCGCGATGACCCTGTCGTGACCCAGACCTCGCCGCCGACCGCGCTCCTCGAGGAGGGTTCCACGACGCCAGGTCAAGGTGCAAGGCCGGCGTTGGAGCGGGGCCGTGCGTCGCCGTCCAGCGCACGGTCTGGAGCTTCAGTTCGTCGGCGGAGGTGCGACGTTGATCGTGACGCCGGGGGCGCGAATGAAGCCCGCGCCGCCGCCGCCGGCCCCGCCTCCGGAATCGCCGCCGAGGTTGGCCTGGCTCGCGTCGGATCCGTTCTTCGACGGGCCCGCCGAGCCGGCGCCGCCGGCGCCGCCCAGCGTGGGGCCGAGGCCGCCCAGGCCCGGGGCCGCGGGGGCGGTCGATTCGAGGCCATCCTGGCCAGGCGCCTGCGCGTTGTGGGCGCCGCCCTGGCCGCCGCCGCCGCCGTTGGCGAACAGGGCGAAGAGGCCGCTCGTGACGATCGCGGGCGCGTCGAGCACGATCATGCCGCCGCTGCCCCCGCCGCCGCCGCCGGCCTTCTCGGTCGGGCCGCCGCCGCCGCCCGCGCCCGAGGCGTCGACGGTGCCGCTGAGGTTGATCTTGGAAGCGATGACGCTGACGGCCCCGCCACCGGCGCCGCCGGCGCCTGGCGAGACCGAGGCGTTCGTGCTGCCGTTGCTGCCGGGGCAGCCCGCGCGCAGCGTGGGCGGAACGTCGATCGGCGGCGGCGCGGTTGGGGGCGCTTGGCTTTGCAGGACGTCCTGGCGCTGGCCCTTGCCGCCCTTGCCGCCAAAGCTTCCGCCGTAGCCGCCGGAGTTCGACGTGGCCGCGATGGCGCCCGCGGTGCATGAGGCGATCGCGGCGCCCACGCCGGCGCCGTTTTGCGGCGCGCCGGCGACCCGCTTGCTGCTGACGTCGATCGTGCCCGCGAGATCGACGGTCGTGGTCGAGAGCAGGACGAGGGGCTTACTGCCCGTGGCGCGCGTGGTCGAGCCGGTCCGCGACACGATGCCCGCGCCGGCGACGACGCAGTAGGCGGCCACCTGGTCGTTGTGCTGATCGCAGTCCGTCGTCGAGTCGGTGTCGATCGTGGCGTTCAGGGTGATGGCGGCGGTGGGGACATCGCTGATCGAGGCGAAGCAGACCGTCGGGTAGGTGCCGAAGCACAGGGCGGAGGCATCCTGCGGGGCCGCGCTATCGCTATCGGAGACCACCGCGTCGGCGGGCGTGGCCTCGATCGCCGGGGCATCGAGCCCGGCGCTGCTGCTGCTGTCCATCAGGCCGGTGGGGGCGTCGGGGGCGCTCACAGCGGACGACTGGAACCCACATGCGGGCAACGTCATCAGGAGCGCCATACAACATCTCATGTCGCGTACTCTACACGTGGGGCGGCCGGGAGATCGCGGGGAATCTGGAGCCATCGAGTCGCTAGGGCCCCGGCGCCACGACATCGCGCGCCGGTGATCACGGTGCTGGCCGAGCGGTCGTACCGGGCAGCGGTGGCGAGGCGGGGGCCGCCGGTCACGGCAGGAATTGCGCGAGCGCCTGCGCGTAGGCCTCGAAGGCCTCGACCTGCGGCACATGGCCGACGCCCGGGAGCTCGACCAGCTTGGCGCCCGGGATCGCCGCGGCGGCGCGCTTGCCGAGCGCCGGGTAATCGCCGAGCGTCGCCGCGAGCTCCTTGGGCGCCCAGGCGCGGCCGAGCGCCGTGCGGTCGCGCTGGCCGATCACCAGGAGCGTCGGCACCTTGAGCCGCGGGAACTCGTAGACCACCGGCTGGGAGTAGATCATGTCGTACAGCAGCGCCGAGGCCCAGGCGACCTTGGGATAGTCGGGGTGACGGGTCATGCCGACGCTGAACTCGATCAGCTTCTCGTACTCCGGTTTCCAGGTTCCACCGTAGTAGCTGGTGCGCTGATACTCGCGCACCGACTCCGCCGTGGCCTTCTTCTCCTGTTCGTACCATTGATCGACCGGGTGATAGGGCACGACGGTCTTCCAGTCCTCGAGGCCGATCGGATTGACCAGGATCAGCTTCTCGACCCGATCGGCGTGCATCAGCGCGAACCGCGTGGCGAGCATGCCGCCCATCGAGTGCCCGACGACGCTGACCTTCGCCACGCCGGCGGCGTCGAGCACCGCCCTGGTATTGTCGGCCAGCTGCTGAAAGCTGTATTGATATGCCGCGGGTTTGCTGGATTTGCCAAAGCCGATCTGATCGGGGGCGATCACGCGATAGCCGCGCTCGGTCAGGAACCGGATCGTGGTCGCCCAGTAGGCGCCCGTGAAGTTCTTGCCGTGCAGCAGCACGACGGTGTGGCCGTTGGGCTGGGCGGGGGCCACGTCCATGTACGCCATCTTGAGCTGCTGGCGCTGCGACGAGAGCTCGAGGTAGTGGACGGCGAACGGGTACTCGTACGCGGTGAGCTCGGCGTCGAACCGCGGATCGCCCGCCGCGGGGGCCGCGCTCGGCGGCGGGGGGGGCGGGGCGGCGGTCGCCGTCGGCGGGGACGACGCTGCCACCGGCGTCGGCGTCTGCGCCTGGGCGCACGCGGCCACGAACGCCAGCGATGCAAGGGGGAGGCTGCGGTGGGATGCCAGCATGGCGCGCACCGTAGCGCGGAGCGGTCCTCTGCCCACGACGTTCGGAAGGGTGCGCATCGGCGTCGAATTCGGCAGAACGTTGAAACGGATCGGGATGCGACTGGGAGGCGGATTTCCATGGCACGCGCGTACCGGCCCTGAAGCTTCCCGTGAAGTTCTTGCCGTGCGCCCGCAGGGCCGCGTGGCCGCTGGCGTGCGCGAGGGCCCGTCCATGTACGCCATTTTCAGCTTCTGGCGCCGCGACGAAACTCGACGTCATGGACCGGGAACGGATGGTCGTACGCCGCGAGCTCGGCGTCGAACCGCGGATCGTCGACCGTGGGGCTGAGGTCGCCGGGAGAGCGGTGAATCGTCGGTCGTCGCCGAGGAGGCCGCCACAGCCGCCGCTGTCCGGGCCTGGGCGCACGCCGCGACGAGCGCGAGCGATGCACGGGTGAGGCTGCGGCTGCGGTGGTAGCAGCGTGGCGCGTGCCGTGGCGTCGGAGCGCTCCCCTGCCTGCCGCCGCGGTGAGGGGGCTCTCGAGTTCGACACGAGCCGGCGACGCGGGCGCCTGGCGACGGACCGTCGGGGCCGGCGCTCGGTTACGGATCGGTCGAGGCCGGCGAGATATTGCTCGTGACGCCGGGGGCGTGGATGAAGCCGCCGCCGCCGCCGCCACCGCCACCGCCGCCGTTCGGCAGCATCGGCGAAGCTGGCGCGTTCACGCCATTGTTCGTGACACCTGCCGCGCCATTGCCGCCGGCACCGCCGACGACGAGCACGCTGCCGCCGCCGCCGCCCGGGATCCCGGGGCCCCGGGACTCGCCGCCGTTTTGTCCCGGGCCGACACCGAGGCCGCCACTGCTGGAAGCGCCGCCTTGCCCGCCACCGCCGCCGTTCGCGTACAGCGCATACGTCGCGCCTGAGACCGTGATGGTGGACGCGTCGA
>Ga0302322_100001944_pt1 | contig 17284 bp, 13 predicted proteins | sample Fen_T0_2_FD_203757 | JGI IMG/M metagenome (GOLD analysis project Ga0302322, IMG submission 203757) | Peat permafrost microbial communities from Stordalen Mire near Abisko, Sweden - Fen_T0_2 | ecosystem: Environmental > Terrestrial > Soil > Wetlands > Permafrost | place: Sweden: Abisko... | reverse complement strand
TGCTAAAAAGGGCGGCGTGGTTTTTATACCCGCTTACCTGCTGGAAGAAGTGGTGCTGAATGCAGAATTTATTGCATTAAAAGATGCGTTTGGCCATCAGCGTTTACGTGAACAAAAATATACACCTGGCCAGATAGATACTCAATGGACAGATGAGATAAAAAAAGATTTTTTAAAATGGCTGGATGATAACCCCGGCAAACTTCCCATGACGAGAGCGGAATTGGATCAGTTTATGAAAGACAGAACCTGGTAGGAAGTTCAGGGTTTAGAATTGAAGTCTCTTACAAAAATCTAAAACATCGTTTTACTAATAAAAAATACAGCTATGACTCCATCACAAAAATATCTGAACAAATTAGGTTTAAAAGGCAGCGATATAGAAGAAGAAATTATTCCTGCTGCGCAAGAGCCTGCAAATGGCCGTCGTTCTTTTTTAAAAAAATCTACATTGGGAGGCATCGCATTAGGCGGTGCATTTGCATTTTCACCCATCGAAGACCTGATTGCACAAAGTACTCAAAAAGTAAGCCGTTACTCCAGCCCTTCCGATTTAAAAATAACCGACCTGCGTTATGCCACCACTACAGTGCTTGGCCGTACTTCTATCATTCGCATTGATACCAACCAGGGCATTTATGGTTTGGGCGAAGTAAGGGATGGCGCAGATGAACGTTATGCATTAATGCTGAAGAGCCGCCTGCTGGGACAAAACCCCTGCAATGTAGAACAACTGTTTAAAGCCATAAAACAATTTGGCGGACAAAGCCGGCAAGCCGGTGGTGTATGCGGAGTTGAAATGGCGCTGTGGGATATAGTAGGTAAAGCTTACAATGTACCCTGCTGGCAATTACTGGGTGGAAGGTACCGTGATAAGATACGGTTGTATGCTGATACACCCGAAGCAGGATCACCAGAGGAGCAAAAAAAATTAATGAACTACCGAATCAACGATCAGGGATACACGTGGTTAAAGATGGACCTGAGTATTGGCGAACTCAAAGGCATCCCCGGTGCATTGGTGAATGATAAATTCTGGCAAAACACCAATGGCGACCTGGCGCAATGGGGCGACCAGAGTAATTATATGTCGTACGGAAATACACAACATCCTTTTACACAAATACAAATTACTGATAAAGGCCTTGATGAACTGGCAAAATTAGTGGACACCGTAAGAGGCATGTTAGGATATGACATCCCGCTTTCAACAGACCACTACGGCCATTTTGATTTAAACAATGGCATACGACTTGGCAAGGCATTGGAAAAATACCGGCTGGCATGGATGGAAGATATCGTATCCTGGGAGCTGACCGACCAATGGAAAATGATGTCGGATGCATTGGAAACACCGTTGCTTACCGGTGAAGATATTTTCCTGTTGAAAAATTTTAAACCATTGATCGATATTCATGCAGTAGATATTATTCATCCCGACCTTGCTACTTCCGGTGGTTTGTTAGAAACAAAAAGAATTGGCGACTATGCCGAGGAACATGGTATAGCAATGGCGATGCACCAGGCGGGAACACCGGTTTCCTTTATGGCCAATGTGCATTGTGCTGCAGCAACACAAAACTTTTTGGCATTGGAACATCATTCCATAGATCTGCCCTGGTGGGAAAGTTTGGTAAAAACCACCGACGGCAGAAAATTAATCACCAAGGGCTTTGCCAATCTGCCACTTACCGCTCCTGGTTTGGGTATCGAATTAAATGATGAAGTGGTAAAACAACATTTACATGCTTCAGATAAAAGTTATTTTGAGCCTACCCCGCAGTGGAATGAAAAACGTTCGCACGACAGGATATTCAGTTAAGCCATAAGAAGTATAAAAATGCAAAGCCTGAAAGCACCGTGACGATCTTCTTCCAGGCTTTGCCATTCAATAACAGCATTTAATTGTTCTTGCTTATGCCATATTTTAAAAAGCCGGTGTATACTTTTTTCTATTTACTGGCAACTGTTTTTTTTATTGCTTTCGTTTTTATAACGCTGCAGCAAATGCATCATTGGGGTGGATGGATATTGATGTTGTTTTTTGTATGCCTTGCTATTGCGTTCAAAGGAAATAAAATTCTTAGCGGCCTCGCTTTTACTGTATTGATATTAGCGGCAGTAAGCCTGGCCATGTATTATCCGCAATATTTTAAAAGCATGGGCAGTTTCAAATTCTCCTCGCTTATTATTCCATTGCTGCAGCTTATTATGTTTGGCATGGGAACAGAGTTAAGCCTGAAAGATTTTGCCAATGTAGTGCGTATGCCAAAAGGAATTATACTGGGTGTTATCTGCCATTATACCATCATGCCACTTATTGGATTTACAATAGCCAGGTTATTCCATTTCCCCGGCGAAATTGCAGCGGGCATTATATTAGTAGGTTGTTGCCCAAGTGGCCTGGCTTCAAATGTAATGGCGTATTTATCCAGGGCCAACCTGGCGCTTTCGGTATCTGTAACTACCATCTCTACTTTACTGGCTCCCTTCATTACTCCGTTACTGATGCGGTTGCTGGCAGGAAGCCTGATAGAAATAAATTTTTGGGCAATGGTTTGGGACATTACAAAAATTGTGATCCTTCCAATAGTTGCAGGCCTTACTTTTCATTACCTGGTACGTGGAAAATTCAAATGGCTTGACAAAGCAATGCCCGTTTTTTCAATGATAGGCATCATTTTAATTCTTGTGGTAATTACTGCAGCAGGAAGAGACAACCTGCTTAAGGTAGGTGGCTTATTAATACTGGCCACTTTTATTCATAATGTAAGCGGCTTTATCCTGGGATATTTTTCAGGACGTTTATTGAAATTTTCTGAACGGGATTGCCGCACCATTGCATTGGAAGTGGGCATGCAAAATGCAGGCCTGGCATCGGGATTGGCTTTAACCATGGGCAAAATGGCTACTGCCGGATTAGCACCTGCAATTTTTGGCCCGATGATGAATTTAAATGGCTCCTTTATTTCAAGCTGGTGGCATAACCGTGTACCCAAAGACGATAGTGAAGCAGCGATAACAGTAACTTAATTTTTATATCATAATTAAATAAAAAATTATGCAGCATTTAAAAAAAATATTGCTGGTGCTTTCAGCTATCTTTTTAGTGCAACAACTAAAAAGCCAGCAGGTACAAATTTCAAAAGAGCAATTACTTGCGTTAACGCCGGAGTGGAAGGGGGAACGATTTACAGATGGCCGGCCAAAAGTGCCGGACAATATTTTGCAACGCATGAAATCGGTAAGTGTGGAAGAAGCATGGGCCGTATTGAAAAACGCAGGTTATGGTTACCAGGTTGCAGAAGATTGGATGCAAATAAACCCGGATAGTACTTTGGTGGGACGTGCAGTAACGGCAACGTTTATGCCGGCAAGACCCGATGTATGGGGTGCTATAGATTCTGCAGGAAAAAAAATGGGAAAGAGAGGGCAAAACACGTGGCCAGTAGACCTGTTAATTAAAGGCGATGTTTATGTAGCCGACCAATTTGGCGCCCATAGAAATGGCCCAACCATTGGCGATAATGTTGGTAATGCCATTTATGCTAAAACAGGTAACGGTATTGTTTACGATGGCGCATTAAGAGATGTGGAAGGCTTAAAAGAAATTGGCGGATTTACTTCTTATTACACCAGTTATGATCCTTCTTATCATAATCCGCCCGGAGATCTGAATACGATGATCGTGGGTATCAATCAGCCCACACGCATTCGTACGGTTACGGTAATGCCGGGAGATGTTGTACTGGGCAAAATGGGTGTAGTAACCTTTATTCCGCCACATCTTGCAGAAAAAGTAGTGAAGACATCAGAGATCGTAAGGCTTAGGGATATGTTTGGTCATCGCCGGCTGAGAGAAGGCATCTATACAGCAGGGCAAATAGATACCCGCTGGACAGATGCCATTGAAAAAGATTTTTCCAAATGGCTGAACGATCATATCAATGAATTGCCGGTGCCTAAAGAACAGGTGCAGGAATATTTAAAAGAACGTACCTGGTAAAATTTTTACTTTATTTTAAAAACATTTTATAATGACCAATTCAAGAAGAAATTTTATATCGAAAGCAGCAATAGCTGCTGCCATAACACCATTTGCATCGTTATCAACTTTTGGCATGGGGTATCAAACTGCCATTGATAAAAGATCAAACCTATCGTCTCCATCCGATCTTAAAATTACTGAGATCAAATGTGGTTATATAAAAGGCAGCATGTTTGTAAAAGTATATACCAACCAGGATATCTGGGGTTGTGGCGAAGGCGTGGATGCCATACCCGGTACTTATTTTTTAGTAAAGAATTTTGAAGCACGTCTTAAAGGGAAGAATCCGCTGAATGTGCACCGGCTTTTTGAAGACATCAGGAAATCCGGTTTTTTCCAGGGCGCACAGTCAGGCATGTACGTAGCTGTGCTCTCGGCAGTAGAGACCGCGTTATGGGATCTTGCAGGCAAGGCATTTAATTTACCGGTGTACCAATTGCTGGGTGGCAAGTTCCGCGATAAGATAAGGGTGTATTGCGATACCGCATTATACCAGCGTACGCTTCCCATCCCCCAGGATTTTGCCGATGCGGCATTAAAAGCAAAAAGCATGGGCTTTAATGCCATGAAGTTTGACCTTGACCAGGCCAACGATCCCGCCAAATATGATGCCTACAACTGGACGGCCAGCCCTGCCGAACTGCAACGCATGTACGATCAGATAGCTGCGGCACGTGAAGCTGTAGGCCCTAACATAGATATACTGGTAGATATGCATGGAAGATATGATGCTGTTACAGGGCATGCAGTAGCCAAAAGATTAGAGCCTTTGAATTTGCTGTGGCTGGAAGAACCGATACCGGCAGAAAATGTAGAAGCTTATAAACTGATCGCAGAGTCAACCAGTACGCCCATTGCAGCAGGCGAAAACCATTATCTTGCTTATGGCTTCAGAAGATTGCTGGAAACGGGTGGTGTGGATATTGTGATGCCCGACCTGCAAAAAACCGGGGGACTTGGTGAAGGGCAGCGCATTGCCAATCTTGCTAATTTATATTACACCCCGTTTGCGCCGCATATGGTGGCCTCTTTTTTGGGATGCATGGCTTCAGCACATGTTTGTGCTTCAGTACCAAATTTTTTAATTTTAGAATGGCAATCTTATTTTCATACCGATCCCATGTTCAAAGAAATTATACATTATGATGGGGAGTGGGTAAAAAATAGTTTTATCACGGTATCCGAAAAACCAGGCATTGGTGTGGAGATAAATGAAGAAGGCATGAAAAAATATGCCATTCCCGGTATACCTTTCTTTGCATAAAGAGAAACGCATTTATTAATTCATTCGGTGCTTTTAATATCATTATTCAACTAAAAAATTTTGTTATGAACTCACGTCGCAATTTTTTACAAAAGCTAACGGCTTCATTTATTGCATTGCCATTATTATCCAATAAAGGGTATGCAAATATTGAGAAAGATATCAACCATATTTTTTATGACGGGCCCGTATTGCGTGTGGCCATCATGGGGCTGGGCAGTTATGGTACCCGTGTGGCAGATGCTATACAGGCGTGCACTAAGGTAAAACTGGTAGGCGTTATCAGCGGCACGCCATCTAAAATAACGGCATGGCAAACGAAGTATAATATCCCGGAGAAGAATTGTTATAACTACGAAAACTTTGATGCGATCAAAAATAATCCCGACATAGATGCGGTGTATATCATTACCCCCAATGCATTACACAAAGACGAAGCGATACGTGTTGCCAAAGCAGGCAAACATGTTATTTGCGAAAAGCCAATGGCATTAAATGCTATTGAAGGTGAGGCAATGATTACCGCCTGTAAAAAAGCCAATGTAAAATTATTAGTTGGTTACCGTATGCATTTTGAACCAAAGACGCTTGAAGTGATACGCATGAGAAAGGAGGGCGAAATGGGAAAGATATTATTCTTCCAGGGGCTGAGTGGTTTTAGAATTGGCGACCCTACACAATGGCGGCTCAACAAAGCACTTGCAGGTGGTGGTTCACTAATGGATATTGGCATCTATTCGATTAATGGTTCTCGCTATATGGTGGGAGAAGACCCGGTTTGGGTAAGCGCACAGGAAACCAAAACAGATACGGTAAAATTTAAAGATGGCGTTGATGAGACGATACAATTTCAACTGGGTTTTCCCAGTGGTGCTGTAGCATCCTGTTTATCTACTTACATGATGAACGGGCTGGACCGTTTTTATTTAAATGCTGAAAAAGGCTTTGCAGAAATGCTGCCTTCAACCGGCTATGGCCCTATTAAAGGAAGAACACATAAAGGAGAATTAACGCAGGAGCATAAAACACATCAAACGGTGCAGATGGATGAAATGGCAAGTATTATACTGGAAGGCAAACAACCCATTGTGCCGGTTGATGGCGAAGAAGCATTGAAAGACCTGAAAATTATTGATGGTATTTACGAGGCAGTAAAATCGGGTAAGAAAGTAAGTTTAAAATTATAATGATGAAATTTTTTTTTATTGTACTGTTGATGGGCTGTTTATACTCATGCCATAAAAAAATTATGATAGAGCGAACCACCAATTTTCCAAAGCAAATTGAAATGAAACCGGAAATACCCGCTAAAGAAAATGTTTGGGTATTCATCCTGGCAGGGCAATCCAATATGGCGGGCAGGGCATTGGTAGAACCGCAGGATACCATTGCCGATAAAAGGATATTATCTATCAACAAAGAAGGCCGGTTGATCATTGCCAAAGAGCCCCTTCATTTTTACGAACCCAATTTAACTGGTCTTGATTGTGGCTTATCATTTGCAAAAAGCTTACTTAAAAATATTCCCGGTAATATTTCCATTCTATTAATTCCAACAGCGGTTGGCGGCAGTGCTATAAGTCAATGGTTAGGTGATTCTGTATACCGTGGTGTACAATTATTTTCAAATTTTACATCAAAGGTTAACGATGCCAAACAATACGGTATTATAAAAGGCATATTATGGCACCAGGGAGAAAGTGATGCTAATGAAAAAAATAGTCCGAAGTATGAAGAAAGGCTTACAAATTTAATTTATAAGTTCAGGTTGGTTGCTGCCAATAATAACCTGCCGGTGTTAATTGGTGAGTTAGGTACATTCTCTAAAACTAAACAACAGTTCAGTTTGATAAATGACGCAATTCATCATTATGCATCGCAACACGAAAATGTAAGTGTTATATCTACCGGCGACCTGAAAGACAAAGGCGATAGCCTGCATTTTAATTCTGCAGCGCAGCGGGCAATGGGAAAAAGATTTGCAGAAGCTTACATAAAAACTTATACCACGCAATAGCAGTGAGTCATTTTTATTGGTGATTGGCCTTTTGCCATGCACCAATATATTCTGCCACTTCAAGCATGGGTGCGTTATAAATATTTTTCTGGTTCTGCTTAATGTAGCTTAATATTTTACGATGGTCGTCTAAAGAAACATTTAAACTATTACCACCGCCTACGCCATGAAATAATATCACCAGCAAAGCATTTGTTTGCATGGCTTTATCCACCCATTGCTTCATGTCTATAAAGCTGGCATTATTTACCACATAACAATCCACGTTGTACAGGTCCACTTCATTAATTTGGTGCATTTCATTTCTTACTGATCTTGCAGCCACAAAATCTTTTTTCATACCATTAATAAATGCAGAATCTGCTACCTTGCTATCACCGCAGGTAAAAGCAAATGTTCTTTTTGTTTTTCCATCCAGCGATTGCAGGAATACATTGGTCATGCGTATTTCATTTTCAATTCGCTTTACGGTATACTTACTCAGATCATTTTCCGGCTGCACCCATGATCTTCCGCTCATGCTGGCATCGCAGGGATGATACAAGGTGTGGTTACCCAACTCGTAACCTTTAGCGCCCAGTTTTTTCCATTCACTCAACCGTTTTTGTATTGACGTTGAAAAAGCAGTTAAATAAAAAGTAGCTTTTAAATGCAGCGAATCTAAAACCGGTACGGCATTATCCAGGTGCTGATCAATAGCATCATCGTAAGTGAGGACTACTGCACATTTTTTTCCATGCCAGGTATTGTTGCCGGATTGTGCCTGTAATTGTAATGACAGCAAACAAAAAATCGTTATTAATAAACGTTGCATAAATTTTATTGATTGGTTATTGCGCTTTAGTATATTTTAAAAACTTAGTTGCCCAGGGAATAAAAAATTTAAAGTTAGGCCCATCAGTATGTCCGCCATCATGCTGCCGCCATGCCAGTTCACCATCCAGCATATCGGTAAGCATTGGGGGCATTTTTTCTGTCATGTAATCATTGCTTACACCAATATCTTTTACACCCAACAATTTAAATACTGTACCTGCTGCTACCGTTGCCATATAACTTCCGGTTTGATCCAACCATTTTGCATCACCCTTTTCAGGAATACCATAGCTGATGAATGTAAGCCGTGGTGCACAAAGCGCAATCAACTCATGCGAATCTACTATAAGATCGCAACCCGCTTTTTTTCCGAATGAAGATTCCTCTGTTCCATATTTTAAATAATTTCCTGCCATCCAATGATACTCACCAGTACCGGTAAGGCTTTCTACTGCCTCGCCAAACACCCGGCGTTCTAATGTTGCACCACCCTTGCCTGAGGAACCAATTAAGCCCACTGCAAAACGTTGCTCAAATGCCAATGTAACCAATGCAGCTTTTCCATATCGTGATACACCTTCTATACCCACTTTTTTTGCATCCACCAAAGTATCAGTTTCTAAATAATCCAGCCCGCGAGCGGCGCCCCACGCCCATGCCCTCAGAGATCCCCAGTCATCTGGTTTTCGTGGCTGCCCTTTATTTACCAAACCAATAATGCCTCTTGTAAGTCCTGCACCATTATCTGCCTGTATGCTGTTAGGATCGATGGTGACATAGCCCCAGCCCGCTGCCAGCAGTTGTTCTGTTGGTGACAGGTTTTCAATTGCCGGCAATGCAAAGAAATTTGGACCTGCTAATCTTGTGATCGGGCTATATACAGGATACCTGTCAAAGATGGCTTTCAATGAAGGGTCATACTTTATCATCATCTCTTTAAATACGGCGTTCAGTTTTTCCATTTCCGCGGGCGAAGGTTGCGCTGGTGCAGGAAAAGATGGAAAACCAAACATCATTAACACAGGTACCGGGCCTTTTACATTAGTGGGTAATACCTCGGTCATGTTGATGTCTACATTAATAAGCGGGTAGCCGTTATTGTCAACATGCCCCACCAGTTGCTTCACTATTGCCGGGGTACGGCCAATAAACTCTCTGTCAGTTACTTTAACCGCCCAGCTAACCTTGGGTATATTTTTAGGAACCCGGCCATACAATTCCTTTTCGATATCCTCCACCAACTCCGGCCGGCGCTGGCTCCACCACATTTCAGGTGTGGTTATTTTTTTTCCATTTTTTGCAGTGAGTATATCCGGTAATTGCGGGCATGGGTTAGCCATTGACTCATCATAGTTAGCGTGATTGGGTGCGGCTGCATCGCCACTGGGTCCGGGCCGCAACTTTTTTATACCCAGTTGTTGCATCATGTTATCATGATCCTGCTGTGCACTAAATGTTACCAGCTTTGGATATTTTGAGGTGTCAACGGTTGAAAGCTGCGCTGTTGCAGCATATGCAAAGCAAGATGTAAACAGCAATAAAAAAATAATTCTTTTCATTTTTATCAATTTGATATTTATTTCAATAGAGAGCACGATGCAATTGTATGAGTTGAGCCCGTTAATCTGTTCTGAAGGGTGATGCAGGCAAGCCTTCTTTATTGTAGAAATTCACATCAGGGTTATCTGCCCATGCATAACGTACATACATCGGTTGAGCAATGGCATCACTTGAAACAACAATTTTATCACCCTCAATTTTTGCTTTGGCCCATACAAATTTTTTATCGGCCCCTGCTATGGCAAATTCCCTCAGCTCTTCACTATCGCTGGTAATAAGACCACTACCAATATTAGTAAATGAAATGGTTATTGCATTTCCATCAATGGTGGCAGCTTTAAAAATTGGCCCCGAATAAACGATGTCTTTTCCATAAACTATTTTATCAGCAATCAAAGCAAGCCGGTCTCCCACAGGTTTTTTCTTATCCGGATGAATGTCATTCCATTCGCCAAGATCTATTGCTACTACCATTCCTGTATTGGCAACAGATAAAGATCTTAACTGTGCTTCTCTCAACTCTGCCCACTGGCTTTCAGAGGGGAGGTAATTCGCATCCATAAAATTGGGTAGTTGCACATATAAAAAGGGAACATCACCCTGCCGCCATTTATTGCGCCAATCGGCAATTTGCGCAGGTTGCAACTTTGCATATTCTGCACTCCTGCCCGAATTGGCTTCGCCCTGGTACCATAAAAACCCTTTGATGGTATAATTAATAGCCGGTGCTACCATGGCATTGTATAGTGCAGCAGGTTGGTTTTGCGCAGCAATGCTGCCGCCGCCAAATCCACCGGTGCCGGGTACAAATACTTCGCCTACTTTATATTGCCAGTAACCTTTTAAATCAATCGTATCGTTGCCGGCAAATAAACAATAAGGTTTATCAGGAACAAACCCACCCTTGCCAAAATTATTGGTCACTTTTACCACTATAATATTTTTACCGGTTTTTAATACATCTGCAGCAATAGCATACCTTCTTTGCGGATACATATAACCGGTAGTGCCCACTTGTTTTCCGTTAATATACAAAACATCTGCATCAACTATTCTTCCCAAAAATACTTTTGCAGGTTTACCGGTCATAGCAGCAGGCACCTCAATTTCTTTCCTGTACCAAACCACTCCGTTCAAATCTTTAATGCCCTGGTCTTCCCAATAGCCCGGCACTGCAATGTTCTTCCATTCTTTAGGTACATAAGTTACATCGTACCATGTTTTTGACCCAGTTATTCCTTTATCCTGTGGCTGCATACGTGGCCGGTTAGCATTAGCAGTCATGGCCCTTCTTGCAAACCCATTAACGTAAGCCGTGTCTTTATTTTTTTGAATCGTAGAGATCAATGCAGGAAAATCTTTTAGCCCTTGCTCGCTCGTCCATGCTTCTATGGGCGTACCACCCACGCTGGCATTGATGATACCAATGGGAATATGGTATTCTTCATAAATATTCCTGGCGAAGAAAAATGCTACTGCAGAAAATGGCCTTACATCTTCACCGACGGCTGATTTCCAAAAACCTGATGGCAGGTTATCCTTTGGGCCTTCCATATTGGTGAGCGTGGGTATCCAGAACTGCCTTATCTCAGGATAATTAGCTGTTGCAATATCGCTTGCATAAGTTACATCATGAATATTCATTTGATGCACCATGTTGGATTGACCTGAGCAAAACCATACATCGCCAATTAAGATATTGTTGAGTGATATTTTATTTTTTCCTGAAATAATCATGTTATAGGGCCCGCCTGCTTTCGTAGCAGAAAGTACGATCTTCCATTTGCCTGCAGTAGTGGCACTTGTGGTGTATTTTTTTTGGTTAAATGAAACAGTTACTTTTTCATTTGCTGATGCCCATCCCCATATATTAATTTCAGCATCGCGTTGCAATACCATACTGTCTCTAACCATTTGCGGTAATACCACCTGGCCGGATATTTTTTCAGCAAATAAGAATTGAAAGGTCAACAATAATGCAACGAATATTTTTTTCATGTGCTTACTTAATTTGAGTATTACTGATAAAAGCGATCTGCTTACTATCCGGCGACCATGAGGGCACATTGATGGTACCCTGCCCTCCAAATACATAGGCAATATTTTTTGGCACACCACCACTCAATGGCATCAGGCGGATATAAGTTTTCTGGTAGAACGGATGTGTGGTGGGATCAATGTCTTTAGAAAATGAAATGTATACGATCCATTTGCCATCGGGAGAAATATGCGGAAACCAATCGTTGAAGTCATCAAAGGTCACTTGTTCCTGGTTGCTGCCATCGGGTTTCATGCGCCATATTTTCATGTTGCCTGTTCGCACCGAATTAAAATAGATCCATTTGCCATCAGGCGTATATTCTGCACCGTCATCTAATGTTGTATTGTCTGTTAATGCGGTTTCCTTTTTTGTTGCAACATCAATGGCCCATATATCCCATTGCTTATTACGAAAGCCGGTAAAGATCAACCGTTTTTTATCGGGGCTCCAGCCATGCAGGTATGAAGGCACCAGGCTATCGGCAGTCATTTGTTCCGGTTTATCCGATCCGGTAGTTGGCAATATAAATATGGTTGACTTACCGCCGAGATGATTACTGATGCCAAGCATTTTTCCATCCATCGATAGTACATGATCATTATTGAGATCATTAACAACGCCGGTATTTATTTTTTCAACAGTACCGGTTTTTAAATCGTATTTGTACAACAATCCTTCTGAACTGTACAAAAGGCTTTTGTTGTCCGGCGTCCAGTTGGGTGCCTGCAAAGAATTGGGTGCGCTGTACAAAATTTTTCTAAGCCCGGTGGCTACATCCATTACTTCAAGATGGCTGCCAATATAATCGGTATAAGGTTTATAATTTTTAGCCGGCGGTATAATGATCCTTACATTGCTGAAGATTGCTTTCTCAATAACCGTGTCCACATGAGAACATAAATAAATACCCACATAAGTTTCATCATTCAAATCCATCTCCCTACTTACGGATTTATAATTTTCTCCAAACGTAGCAGCAGAAAAAGTGAAGGTGTTGCCATTGCGTTCAAACTCTATTTCTGTTGGATGTATAGGAGAAATGATCAACTGGCCTGTAGTGTCGCCATCCGATTGCCGGTATTGCATTGAAGTAAGCAATGGCAAGCCTCCGTGAAAAGTGCCGTCAATATACCTCGAGTCAGTCGTTAATTTATCCCTCGCCATTACACCCAGTTTGCGATGTCCAGCCACACCAGTTCCTATGAAATGCACTGTTGCCTTTATAATAAAATCGCCTTTGATTTTTTTCCATGCAAATTGAAACTGATCCTGTTTTGCCCACACATTTTTTCCGGCGGCTGATAACAGGTAAGTTTGGTCGGCAGCATTATAAACTGCATTGCCTTTTATAGTTGGATTGCCCACATCACTATGTTCATCAAAAACACCCACACTGTTTTGCGCAGCGGCATGCAGTATAAAAACAACTGAACATATAATAAGCACTGTTATTTTTTTCATACTAATTAATTTTATTGAAGTACATGGTCGAACCATAGCGTGCCAGGTTTACACCTTCAATTTTACCATTGGTTATATTAAAGTACAGGTTAAAAAATTCATGCGTCGCATAAAAATGTTTTTCATTATTTACCAGGAGAGGAAATTTAATTTCCGGGGAATAATAAAAGACCAATTCATTGCCTTCATTTTTTATCTCAAATTTATTTCCCCTATCAACAGCATAAGTGCCGGTATATTTTTTCAACTCATCGTTACTAAGTTTCAATTGGTTTCTTTCAAACACATACTGCAACCCCCTGGAGTAAGTTTCGCTTTTGGTACCGGAGTGCCCGGTATTTTCCAACACTTTTGACCGAAGGTTAACATTAGTGTACTTACGGTCCTGCATGTTTTTAGCAAATCTTTCAAACACCGGGCGCCCTCTTTCCACATCACCCACTGTCATGTAAACACGAAGAGGTTGGGTTGATTTTTTTTCCGCAAAAAATTTTTCATATTTGTATAGCACTTCATTATCCCAGCCAACAGCGGGGCTTGCTGCCGCATAACCGGTAAACATATCGGTATGTGTAAATAAGGTATACAAAGTAAATAAGCCTCCCAATGAGCAACCCATTAATGTTCTGCTATTGTTATCCACTTTATAATTTGCTTCAACAAACGGAAACAATTCTTTTTGCATAAAGTCCAGAAATTTATCGGCACCACCGCTTTGCATCAACCTTGTTTCATTGGTTGGGGTATAATCTCTTGCTCGCAAACTATCGGGGTTGGGGTTTATACCGCCCCAAGTAACACCCACTACAATCAGTTCGGGAATAAAGCCATCAAAATATTGCTGACCATAAATTGATTTTACATTGGGGAAATCCCATTGCGAATCCATCAGGTACACCACAGGATATTTTTTTGTACTGGTGGCATACCCGGCAGGCAACAATACCTGCAATTCGTACTCCTGCTCTGCAACAATTGTTGAAGTTATTTTTCTAACTTCTGAACCCGGGATGTCTACGCGGGGAAATTGTTGTGCCTTTACTGCCAACAGGTTTAGTACGAGTAATGTTAAAATGATTTTTTTCATTAGCAAATTTTTATTGGTGAAGTGTTAATGGACGTTCTGCAACTGTACTGGCAATTTAACACTCCATCCTCCAAAAGATTTATATAATCCCACACCGTTGAATTTTGTACGTCGCTTCACAAGATCCCTGTATCCTTCCATTGTTTTATTCAAACTGAATAGCGAAATAAGTAGCTGGTTTGGCACCAATATTTTTAATGGCATGCAATACGTTGCTGCCTAAATAATAAAAACCAGCAGTGCCTGCTCTTTTAAATTGATCCCCTATCTGCATTTCGGTATCGCCTTCAATTAACAACACAATTTCCTCGGCCTTATGCGTATGTGGGTCGTGGCTGCGGATGCCTTCTTTTAAAGTGCTTACATGTATTTCAAATCGCTTTTGCATTATGGTGGCACATTCAAAAAAGTCCCTTTTACCCCCGCCTATTGCATTAGGTTTAAAGAGTTGGTCTTCCCAAATCTTTACAAATGATTTAGTGATGGGTATTTTTCTATTCTCCTGTGTGGCCTTACTTCGATAACTCATAGTATAAAAATTACAGTGTTCATTAGCTGCATTTTTTAAAATATATTTTTCGCCGGGCATTAATACTGCTGCGCTGTGTGGTGTTAATAAAAAAGTAGAATCTCCAAAATGAATAGTAACTGAACCCGATTTTACAATGATCAGCTGCTCCTGGTTTGCAGGGATGGTTTGCTTTTTTTCTTTGGTACCTGTTATAGTATTAGCGCTTAATTGCATCCATTCAAAATCATGCGCTTTACCCTGCAATAAAGCAACTGAAGCTATTTTATTATTTTCAACTGCCGGCTGTTTCCAGTTATATGGTCCGGATACAATCGAATCTGTTTGCGCTAAACAAACAAGTGGCAGCAGGAATACTATTATAATTGCTTTTTTCATTTCAGCTTTTATTTTACTTCGTATTCTTTGCGTTGTGGTCTCGCTAACATTTTATTCGCCTGCTCGTCGTTTTTAAATTGTTCCTTTACCGGATCCCAATACAATTTTCTTTTCAGCTTCATGGAAATATGATGCAGCAAACAGGCTGAGCAGGCTCGATGTGCTTCTTCTACCGGTGCTATGGGTTTTTTATTATCTCTTATCGCTTCCAGCCAGTTTCCATGGTGTTCTTTACTTACTTCAAAATGAAATTCATTTGCCCCAATTACAGAGGTAAGTATTTTAGGATCGCTGGCATCAATTTTTTTGGCTTGCTGGCCGGGGTTTGTGGGGTCTGTGGCAGTAACCTGGTAATCGCCACGGGAAACAAAAATCCAGCCTTCAGTTCCTTCAAACTTAATACCGTTTTGAAATTCGTTACTAACGATCATGTTTACACCGTTTGCATACATCGCTTCTGTTTTAAAAATGCCATGCACATTCCACAGCCCGCCTGTAGCAAACTCCACTTTATCACACCATATTTCCACCGGGCCGCTTTTTTCCATTCCCATTCCCCAATGTGCACTGTCAATATGATGGGCGCCCCAACCGGTGATCATGCCTGCGCCAAACTGTTCGCAACGCAGCCAGCCGGGCCTGCCATAACCTGATTGCGGATGCACCCTGTCTTCGGTATAATACACTTCCGGTGTTGATGCCAGCCACATATCATAATTTAAATTTTGCGGCACCGGCATTTCAGTTTTATTGCCTCCCGCAGGATCGCCGGGTAATCCAACATATACTTTTTTCAGTTGTCCTATCCTTCCGTTACGCACCAGCTCTGCTGCATACCTGAATTGTTCGGCACTGCGCTGCTGGCTGCCTATCTGAAATTTTACGCCGCTCTTTTGTACCACGTTACTTATCACCCTTCCCTCTGCAATAGTAAGTGATGCAGGTTTTTGCATATAAATATGTTTGCCCGCCCTGGCAGCAGCCACTCCAATCATCGCATGCGTATGGTCTGGTGTGCTGATGAGTACGGCGTCTATATCTTTATTTTGCAGTAACTCACGGTAATCGGTATACTTTTTTACGCCGTCAAAATCTTTACCATTGCGTTTGCTGTAATATTCATTCACTAATTTTTTCCCGTCTTCGGCACGCAGGCTGTCCAGGTCGCAAACGGCCATTAGCTGTGCATAATCATATTGCCACACACCGGGCATATCATGTGTGCGACCAATACGCCCATTACCTATTGCGGCAATATTAATGCGGTTGCTCGGCGCAAAGCGACCGAATACAGATGCAGGAACAATGGAAGGAAAAGCTAATATCGCCGAACCTTTGATTGCTGTACTCAAAAACTTACGGCGTGATTGTTGATTTTTTTTCATCAGCTTTATTTTTGTTATCATTAATAATTTTTGAACACCTGGCATTATCATCTGATTGAACTACAGTAGTTCTGCCAAATAAGTTAATATTATCAAATTAAGAGTGTCAGCCCAGATAGCTATGGTGATTATAGAAGCCGGTCTGTTGCGAAAAGAGGCAGTATCCGTTTTAACCCGCCTTCGACAAGCCCAGGCTGACAGTAAAATACTTTAATCTTCTTTTATCTTATTTATAATATTGAAATTATTTTGCTTACCACATTGCTGGTGGTTTTATTTTTCACGCCCGGTTGCCCGCCTCCCACGCTGATCATTAATTTACCCTTGGGCAGGTATAATTTCCCCTCTTCATTAACCAATGAAAGATCGGCTGCAGTTAAACTGAATGTAACCGTTTTACTTTCGCCTGCTTTTAATGCAATACGCTGAAAGCCTTTCAATGCTTTTAGTGGCGCATGAATATTTTTATTTTGATTAGATACATACAATTGCACTACTTCTTCACCATTCATTTTACCTGTGTTGGTTACCTGCACACTTACCGTGGTATTTTTTCCTTTAGCAACTGCTGCCGGTAATTTTAAATTGGTGTATGTAAAGTTGGTATAGCTTAAGCCATAACCAAACGGATACAATGCTTCGCCATTAAAATAACGATAGGTTCTTCCTTTCATAGAGTAATCACTAAAGCCGGGCAG
>Ga0302322_100001942_pt1 | contig 17292 bp, 20 predicted proteins | sample Fen_T0_2_FD_203757 | JGI IMG/M metagenome (GOLD analysis project Ga0302322, IMG submission 203757) | Peat permafrost microbial communities from Stordalen Mire near Abisko, Sweden - Fen_T0_2 | ecosystem: Environmental > Terrestrial > Soil > Wetlands > Permafrost | place: Sweden: Abisko... | reverse complement strand
TGGGATAGGTGATCGGGTCGGCTTTGCCATGCATGATTAATAATGGATAAGTAAAGTCCCGCGCGCCCGCAAAGCACACGTCAATGGCAGCTAACCCTGCTTTGCCGAATCCCATACTGGTTTTATCATGTACCAGCGGATCGTTGACATAAGCATCCACCACTTTTTGATCTCTCGAAAGTCCCTTTACACTCAGTTCACTTGGAATGGTCATCGTCGGTACTAGCGAGCCAAGCATTTTCGCCATGGCAATTTTTATTTTTTGCTCCTGTAAAGCCGAACGCAAGCCCGCGCCTGTGACCATCACACCTTTTAATTCCATTTTATTTTGAACGGCATAGGTCAGGGCTAACAATCCACCCAAGCTGTGACCATATAAAAATTGAGGCAGGTTGGGATAGCGCTTTAAAACAAACTGAAAGAACTGACGGATATCCTGCATCACCGCATCCAGTGATGGAAAATGTCCACGCGCGCCGCCTGATTTACCATGACCACGCAGATCAAAACCAGCCAGCACATATCCAGCATCAGTGAAGGCTTTACCCACATGAGGATAACGCCCAACATGTTCACCAAGTCCATGCACTAAGACAACAACCGCTTTCGGTTGTGCATCCGGTTCCCAGCCTTGAACGTAAAATGAAGTGCCATCGTTACCTTCAAACTTGGATACAAAAGTTTTCATATCACCCTCCGGTGATCTTGAATTCACAGGCATGTTCTCCGTGTGCCATGCAGTGAATTTCTTCCACATCATAGTTATTACCCGTTGCCCAAAACAAACTTTCACGGATCAAGCCCTGAGTCACAAAACAGATCGGAGCTGCGTCGTGCTGGGCTTGGGCGGCCGGAGAAACATGGTCAACGAGCAGCAGCTCCAGGTCAAGAGTATGAATAGCAATGTCACCGGCTTGAGTGCCAAGAAATTTCGCAAGTAATTCCAGCGTGGATTTACGTCGCGCCGAAAGCGGCAAGCGCTTAATGACTGCCGCCTGTGCCTTACCACCGAGCGCGGCATCCTCCAATAAAAGATTCCACAAACGTTGACCCACCCGCAATAAAACACCGCGCGCGCCACGCCCAAAGTAGGTACGCATTGCGACTTGCAGTGCCGCATACGCATTCGCAGCTTCAACCGCATTCATCTTCAAAAAAATATCGGGCTGAGACCACTCAGCGGGCAACTTTGATAGCGTCAACATGGCATTAAACTGATCTGCGCCCAACTCAAGCCCAACAGTTTCGGCAAAACGCCGTAGGATTCGATTCGAAAATTTTAATTCACTCACGCGCGCGCCTCTCCAATTTCAAAACGACAATATTCATCACCCTTTGCCAGGCAATGTGTTTCGATCACTTCAAATTCCTTGCCAGTTGCCCACAACACCGCCTCACCAATCGAACCGGCATACAAATAACAGATCGGTGTTGCGCTCTCGCGACTCTGGCAGATCGCGCAGGTGGATTCGATATAAGCCAGTTTGTCGCCGCTCTCATCCACCCAGGCATTGACATTGGAATTGCTTTTCTTGAGCGCATCTGCCATCCCATTAAGGATGAACTTGATACGTTGTTTCTCTGGCATTAATTTCAATGCCACACCGGCTACACCCAACAAAGCCGATTGCTCTCGAACGCCATATTGAAATGAAGCCTTGCCGATCCGGCGCAAAATGCCCTTGCCACCGCGGCCATAGAATGACTCAATGGCTTCATTAAATTTTGCGTATTGCGAAGCCTGAATGGCTGGTTCAAGATTATTCGGCGGAAAGTTACCAATAAATTTTTCCAAACCACAAGTTTTCAAAACTGTGTTTAGACCATGATCGCCCATTACCTCCTGGGCTGAGGTCAATGCCTGACGCACAAGCGAATTAATGATCATTGAATCTTTGCGGGTGTTCATGCTGCTGCTCCTATGAATAAGCCGGGACATCAAAAATAAAAACTGGATATTGTTCACCCGTACGAACAAAGCCCATCTTCTGATATAACTTTAAAGAAACTGCATTATCGCTTTGTGTGTTCACACTTAATTTAAAAATACCTTGGTCTTCCAACTTCGCGAACAAATCTGTCAACAACATTCTACCAATACCACGCCCCTGCATCGAATGCTGAACAGCCAACCGTGCCAAATGCGCACGCGGACCACCGCCCGTACTCAATTGATAGCCGATCACATCATTCGCACTTACCGCCACTGTTGCGATCAAGGCTTGCGCGAACGCCTTCTCCAAAGTCTCCAATGAATTTTGCCACAGTGGGTCAAAGGATGCCGCATCAGTCTTCGCGACATCAGGCAGATCCAGCTCGGTCATCTTGCGGATATGGATGTCCTGCGCTTCACTCCCAGCCCAATGCTGATACTGCCAATCAAGCATAACAATTTGCTGGATGTTTTTAAAACTGTTGATTTTCAAGATCTGCTGAAGCCAGGGTTGCATGGCGATCACTGCCACGCGTGCGCCACCAGTTTGCGCAATTTCAACTCGTGCAGTTTGCCAAAGCAAATTCCATGCATTCTCGGCAGACCAGCTGCCAGAATAAACAAATAAACGCGTCCACGCAATGCCCGGCACCTCAATTGGACAAGCCAATGCCGCTGTGATCTGCCGACCATCATCCAGTGCCCAATAAAACGGAGCGCCCAGCCAATCCAGCGGTGAGCGCCAATCCAGGTGACGATGAAGGCGTGATTCAAAAAAGATCAGGTTCGATAATTTTTGATGATCAGCAAGGTTTGCCGCGCGAACCGAAGAAGCAATCACTATTCACCTTAAGCAAATAAAGCGATGATTATTTGGGTTTGAAAAGACCCCAACGCATCATGAGTTTCAAAATACGTTGGGTCAGTGTGGGTTTTTCAACCAAGCGCAAAGAGTCTAGCACATCCATCTGGGTATTGCTGATATAGCCGCGTTTGAGAAAAATATCGGCGGTTGCTTTTCTAACAATCGAATGCATATCACCCTCACCAGCTGCCTCGAAAATATCAGCGGCGCGATTATATTCTGTCACAGCTTCATTTAATTTTTTAAGTCCATCCAAAGCTGCAGCACGATTGGCAATTGCGATGCCCTGTCGTTTTAGGTCACCGGCTTTTTGAAAAATTTCTTCAGTGCCTTCTGTAACCCGTAAGGCTTCTTCCGCTTTCCCCGCTTTCAATAAAGCTACACTTTGGTTGTTCTTCATTTCCGCCACATTTAATTCATCATTCGAATTTTCATAAGCCTGTACGACTTGTGAAAATAAGTTAGCGGCAACCCCATACTTTCCTTTTGCATATTCCTGTTTGGCTTGTTCAGCCAGTTCTTGAGCATCCATAAAATCCTAGAATGTAATATCCAAAAGATCTTCAGCCACAGAACGCAATTTATCTCTCGACATATTGCTCAACTTCATTGCCAGTTCCAAATAAGGCCGGTTGACCGGCTTGGCAACAAATTGACGGAGTTCCAATGGCAGCTCCAAAAAGTCGCGAATCGCTTCTTCATTCGTCAACCACTGTCCGATAGGACCGGTGCGATCAAAGAATGATTCAACACGTCCGCCCAATGCCTTAACCAGCGCTTCCAATTCAGGCAATGGAATTGGACGTTCCCCCAATTCATACGCCTTAATACGCGCACCTGAAACACCAGTCTCAATAGCCAAATGATGGATCGAGATAGACGCATTCATACGTTCCTGTCGTAACAGGACACCGATCTTGCGCTGGCGTACCGAAAGAACCTTGGGCAAATCCAAGCGTTCATGCGGCAGAGGCTGGTCGGATTTTATTTCCTTACTCCAAAAATGACTAATCGGCAGGTCAAGGAAATAAACCAGTGCTTCCAACTCAGGCAGAGAAGGAGCCTTACTTCCTTCCTCATAAGCACGGAATACACCTGGTTTAATGCTAATGGCTTGCGCGCATTCCGTCACACTGCGGCGTGCAGTAGTACGGGCATCGCGGATAAGCAAGCCAAGGGTCTTTGAGCGAATCGCAATCTGGGATTTGATAACCATCGTTCCTCAATTATGAACCGATTATATCCCGTTATCGGCGTGTGCCAAAACTTGAAGCGCCAGCAGCCGGCATAAAGACCTCAGCGCCAAGTTTAAAGCCAGACGCCTCTAGTTTTGGTCCAAACACTGGGCGGATACCGGTCGGCTTTAATTCGCCAAGTATCTTGCCATTGGGCCCCACGCCCGTTTGTTCAAATTTGAAAATATCGGTCAACACAACAGTGTCACCTTCCATACCAACCACTTCAGTGATCGCGGTCACTTTGCGGGCGCCATCCTTCAAACGGGTTTGTTGGATGATAAGATCTACCGCTGAAGCGATCTGTTGACGCACCACTTTAAGCGGCAGGTCCATGCCCGCCATCAACACCATCGTTTCCATACGAGATAAAGCATCGCGCGGTGTATTAGCATGCAATGTAGTCAAAGAGCCGTCATGACCAGTATTCATCGCCTGTAACATATCCAAAGTTTCGCCGCCTCGACATTCACCTACAATGATTCGATCCGGGCGCATACGCAACGAGTTACGCACCAAGTCACGGATTGTCACCGAACCTCTGCCATCCACATTTGCCGCCTTCGTTTCCATACGTAAAACATGATCCTGTTGCAATTGCAACTCCGCCGCATCTTCAATGGTAATGATGCGTTCGTTCTCCTGAATAAAACTGGAGAGCACATTCAACAAGGTGGTTTTACCTGAACCTGTGCCGCCTGAAACCACAATATTCAAATGTGCCAGCACACATGCACGAATGAAATCACCCATGTTTTGGGTCAATGAACCAAATGACACCAATTGCTCAATCGAAAGTTTATCTTTTTTGAATTTACGGATCGTGATGCATGGTCCATCGATCGCCACCGGACGAATAACCGCATTCACACGCGAACCATCCGGCAAGCGCGCATCCACGGTGGGGCTATCGGCATCCACACGGCGACCAAGGGGCGAAATAATACGATCAATAATTCTTTCAACATGGTCGTCATCATCAAAAGTAATACCACTTTTCGTAACTTTGCCACTCTTTTCAATGAAAATCTTCTTCGGTCCATTCACCATTACTTCACTGACATCAGGATCATCCAATAAAGGTTGAATGGGACCAAACCCTGTCATCTCATCAAGAATTTCATTAAAAATCTGCTTGCGAATATCATCAGGCAAGGCTACCTTTGCTTGAACATACACATCGCTCAGGCGTTGCTTAATGAGTTCGCCGCGATCGCCCAACTGTAAAGATTCACCTTCCATGGAACGACCGACGTTTTCAGCAAGATATTTTTTAAATTTAAGTAGATCAGCCGCTGTGAGCTGCCTAAAATTAGATGAAATTGGAGTAGCCATAATAATTAGTTCTCCTCACCTGACTTTTGTTCAGGAATTACCCAAACAATATGTGATCGGTGCACAGCCAAAAAGGGCGCTTGAAATAAGGTTTGCCCATCTGTACCCAAAATGCTAACATCAGTAACCGGGAGAAAATTCTCATTGAGATCTAGTTCATCAATGATCCGTTGATCACGGCGAACATGAATGCGCCCACGCATCATATGCGTCGTGGTTTGGATCGTGGCATAGATCGCGATCTTTGAGACAATATCAGTGAAGATCTTGCCTTTGTCATCGTATTCAATGGTCATAGGTTCGCTCCTTGGGTGCTAACGTTGAATCTAAACAAATGATTGCTTTACAAACTCAAAATATGGATACGAATAGCACCACATTTTTCTTTTTTAACCTGCATTTCAGAAATCAATCGTTAAAGTGTAATCCATGGGAACTTGAAATCACCTTTCACTTTCATTGGTGAAAACAACTTTTGTAGATGGATAAAATTAAAGCCCCTTTTCCCAAAGAGACTTTAAAAACACAGGAAAATTTGTAGTTAACGTTTCTTGATCCGCTCACTCTTCAATAGGCGGCATCAAATACCCAAGACCAGAACGTGTCACGATATGTTTTGGAGCATGGGCGTCGTCTTCCAACTTTTGGCGCAGACGCGCAATACTGACCCAAAGGATTTCCTTATCGGTGCGATATTCAGGTCCCCACACACTTGTCAACAACTCTTCTGAAGACATGATCTTGCCAACATGATGAGCAAACTGCAAAAGCAGACGATATTCGGTAGCGGAAAGCGAAACCGGAATCTCACCCTTCCACACTTCGGCTCGGGCAAAATCAATTTTTAGATTGTCATGTGTAAAGAAGCGGGATTGTCCGCCTACGTCACCAGCGGGTTGGGCACGGCGTAAAACAGCGCGAACGCGTGCCAGCAATTCAGTGGCCGAAAAAGGTTTGACAAGATAATCATCTGCACCCAGATCAAGCCCGCGCACACGGTCCTGCTCATCGCCCTTGGCGGTAAGAATAATGATGGGAGTGCTGGAGAATTCGCGGATGCGTTGCGTAGCACCGAAACCATCCAACTTTGGCATCATAACATCCATCAACACGAGGTCAATTGGCTGACCTGAAAAAACATCAACCGCCTGCGCGCCATCTTGTGCGGTGACCACTTCATATCCTTCTGTTCTTAGGTTAGCTTCCAACAGGCGCAGGTAACGGGGTTCGTCGTCCACAATGAGAATACGTTTTGCCATAGTGACTCCTTCAAATTAATTAATGGGATTCATGGGCAGTTCGATGAAAAATGTGGTTCCCTGACCCAGGGTTGATTCTGCCCAAATCTTACCACGATGCGCATCAATAATTTGCTTGCAGATGAAAAGTCCAAGCCCGGTGCCGGTGGCTTTCTCGCTACGTGCGCGATAGAAACGTTCAAAGATCAATGGCAGGGATTCTGTTGGAATGCCGGGTCCCTGATCTTTGAATTTGATCACAGCCTTCTCTTTATTCTGCTGAACAGAAACTGTGATGGGTGAGCCGGGTGCATACTTAATAGCATTGGTAAATAAATTATCAAAGACCTGCGCAATCCGTACGCCATCTCCCTGAATGGGTTTGAGGGCGTGCGATTCCATGTTGATCTCGAGATCTTTATAACGGGCGCGTAAACGGGTGGCAACATCTCGTAGGACAGCATCCAACCTAAGGGGTTGGAAGCGAAGCGGAAGTGTCTTACTTTGCAAACGCGCTGACTCAAGTACATTTTCGATCAATAGTGAGAGTCGATCTGCTTCTTCATCAATGATCATTAAAAATTCTTGCGTGGTAGCTTCATCCCACGATGTATCTTTTCTCAACAAGCTAGTGCTATACCCTTTAATAAAACCCAGCGGGGTGCGCAACTCATGTGAGATGGTGCTGACAAAATCCTCCTGCAATTGCATTTGCAGTTTCAGATCGCGTAATTCTTTATGAGCTTGCTTCCACGCCTTGCGTTCGAACATAATTGAAAGCAATTCCGCCGCAAGCGTTGCCACGACTACGTGATCTTGCTCATAAGCCGGACCACCAAAGCGCACAAACACAAGCGCGCCACCAATCAAACCATCATCACGCAATGGAATGCCAAGCAAATACGCCTGACTCAGGCGGTCATCTGAAGTTGCATTTATGTCCGGGGCTTTAACCAGCAACTTTCCTTTTGCAAGCACCTGGCTTGCAAAGGTTTCACCCCAATTGGCATCGGCTTCGGCGCTTTTGGCACGCCCCACTGCGCGCGCATAAACGATCTCAAGCGTATTCGTTTGCTCGTCTTTAAGATAAACCGCCACATTATCGAATACAAACTGTTGGCGGAGTAATGTGAGAAATTTTTCGGTGGTCTTGCGCGTATCGCTCGTCTCAAGCGCAAGATTCATCAATTCATGAAAATACGAGAACGAGGAAGCTTCCATAATTATTTTTCGCCCATTACAGCGAGCAACGGGAATTTGAATGTAGAGCCACGACCTTCCACTGATTGCACATCAAGCATTGAGCCATGCGCCTCAACGATCTGCCGCATTAATGAAAGCCCCAAACCTGTGCCGCCATAACGCCTTGTAGATGAACCGTCCAATTGATGGAACGGCTCAAAGATATCATTGATCTGACTGGCTGGGATGCCAATGCCAGTATCGGTAACAGAGACGATGACGAGATTCTCACCCTCACGTTTGACGCTAACGATCACGCTTCCATCTTTGGACGTGAATTTGATTGCGTTATCAATGAGCTGTTGCAAAACCCAGGCAATTTTCTGCGAATCCGCTTGAACAAGCGGCACATTATCATCTATCACCCCATGCAAATTAACTCCACGTTCAGTGGCTTTGCCTTGCAAAGATTTGACCGCCAGATTAGCAATGCGGCGAATATCTATATCATCCTGTTTGATGCTTAGTTCACCACGTGATGCCAATGAGACCATAATCAGGTCTTCGATCAGCGATTCGAGCTTACCCGTGGACTGTTGACTGACTTGCAGTGCATGTTTTTGTTCTTCAGTGATTGCACCCAGCGATTCGGTGATTAGTAATTCAATGTAGCCTTTGACGTGCGTCAACGGTGTACGTAGCTCATGGGAAATATTGGAGATGAAATTGGCTTTGAGCTGGCTTAATTCTGAAACACGTTCCAACGCTTTTTGTAGTTCGGCAGTACGTTCTTCGACACGGCGTTCCAATGTGCGGTTTGCCGCCTGCAAAGCAGAACGCAATTGCAGAATCTGTTCAGTGACCGCCTGGTCGAGTTCGGAGCGGTCAATCAGCTTTAGATCAATTAAAGCCTGCCCCAACAACATGGAATTGCCTCTGGTAGTTTGTTCAAGTTGGTAATCGAGAGTTTTTTGGAGATCTTCAGCCGTAATCAACCCTTTTTGAACAAGGTAATCTCCCATACGCGGGACGAGCATTTCAGGTGTGAGTTTTGATAAGGGTAACGACATATGTTTTCAACTCAACGGAGCGCTTCAACATTAGTGCGAAGTATAGACCCAATCTCCAGCTACCATTGTAGCCGATGATTGCATGGTAAGCAATTCATCCGGGTCGCATTTAAAGGGATCTTTTTCAAGAACGATCAAGTCAGCCAAATAATTTGGAGCAAGCTTGCCAAGGCGCTCTTCCATGTAGGCGGCATACGCCGCGCCAAGTGTGTATCCAGACCAAGCCTCAGCCAGGGTCAATTTCTGTTCGGCGTACCAGCCTTCGGGTGAGGGAGAGCCGTCAGCACGTCTGCGTGTGACCGCGGCATGCAATCCCAAAAATGGATTGGGCAATTCGACTGGCGCGTCCGATCCGAGTGCGAGGGGCGCACCGAAGTTCAATTGAGTTTTCATGGCATAAGCAAGGCGGGAACGTTCACCCCAGAACTGATCTGCCATCAACATATCCGAGGTGGCGTGAATGGGTTGCATCGAAGCAATGACATTGAGTTGTGCAAGGCGCGGCGCATCATCAGGATGAAGCACCTGCACATGCTCAATGCGATGGCGAAGCGCAGGCAGATGATTTTCTTTTTCGTAATTACGAAGTTGTTCATAAGCATTCAAGACTTCATGATTGGCACGATCACCAATGGCATGGACCGTCATACCGAGTCCAACTTGTGCGGCTTTGCGTCCGTGTTCAAAAAGCTCTTCGCCATCAAGATTGAGCATGCCGCGATTGTTTTCCTCGCCAATATACGGCTGAAACATTGCGGCTGTATGTGGACCAAGCGCGCCGTCCATAAAGACTTTGACATTGCCGATGCGAAGCATATCATCACCAAAGCCGCTACGTAAACCAAGCGCGTGCGCTTCATCAAGCAATTCGAGGGGAATGTTTTTTAGCACGCGCAGTTTTAATTTTTTTTGTGCATGCAATTCTTGTAACGCCATGAATGAATCGCGACGATCAAAATCATGCACGCCGGTTAAACCCATCTTCCATAAGATCGGTTGGGCATTTTCAATTGCATCAGAAATTTCTTTACTACTCGGTTCAGGAATAATGTGACTTACGAGTTCCATCGCAGCTTCAAGCAAGATGCCAGTTGGGTTGCCTTTGGCATCATGTTGGATCTGTCCATTATGCGGATCGGATGTTTGCACTGTAATGTTTGCAAGTTGCATGGCTTTGGTATTTACCCACGCTGCATGTAATGATTTGGCAGTGAGATAAACGGGGTTATTAGGAGCGATGGTATCAAGTTCGCTGGCAGTGGGCCAATTATCCCAAATGTTTTGATTCCAACCGTGACCTAAAATCCATTCGCCGGGCTTGGAATTCTTCACACGTTCGGCAACACGCTGCAAACATTCAGCCTTGGTATTCACTTCGCAATCTATTTTCTGCAGGGCAAGAGAATAATACTTGAGATGCAAATGCGCGTCGGTGAGTCCAGGGAGAATGACTCGTTCTTGCATATCCTGTTTTTCAGCGTTGGGATATTGGTTAAATAAATCATCCGCATTGCCGACTGCGTTGATTCGTTCGCGGTCAATGACAAGTGCGGATGCTATGGGTTGTAATGGGTTCTGAGTATGAACAATAGCGTTGTAGAGAAGTTTCATGTTCAATCCTATACATCTGACAGGTTTGAGGCGTTACGTCAATTTTTCCAACAGCGTATCCAATTCTTCATCAGAATAATAATAGATGGTGACCGTACCGCCTTTTTTGCTGTACTTGAGTGCGACCTTCGTCCCCAAACTGGAACGCAGTTTTTTTTCGATATCGTTCACGTCCGCGGTTGAGGCTGTCTTCTTTTTCGTGGCTGGTTTTTGCCCTGAATATTTGCGCGCCAACACTTCGGTCTGACGTACACTCAAATCAAGATTGACGACGGTATTCAATAAATTTTCCTGCGCTTTGGCAGAAGTCAATGCCAGCATCGCACGTGCATGCCCTTCGCTGATCCGTCCATCGACTACCGCCTGTTTAACTGCGGCACAAGCATCAAGCAAACGCATGGTGTTTGTCACAGCTACACGACTCTTGCCCACACGTTGCGCAATGACCTCATGCGACATTTTGAATTCTTTTGCCATGTTCTGATAGGCTTCAGCTTCTTCGATGGCGTTCAAGTCGGCGCGTTGCACATTTTCGATAATGGCTAATTCAAGCAACTGTTGATCGGTGGCATTCCGAATCACAACCGGAACAGTTTTTAAGCCCGCCTTGCGCGAGGCTTGTAAACGACGTTCACCAGCAATAAGAATATAAACACCATTCTTACCAGGCGCAACGATCAAAGGTTGGATAACGCCATGCTCACGAATTGACGCGGCAAGATTTTCCAGTTCGTTGATATCAAACTTTTCACGCGGTTGACGCGGGTTGCGTTGGATCAGATCCACTGCAACTTGTGTTACACCGCTGGCGCTGGTTGATACAGGTTGTGACCCTCCGGGAATGAGGGCGTCGAGTCCTTTGCCAAGACCGGAACGTGGGGGCATGTATTACTCCTTACAGTGGATGTTGCAGGAGCGGAGCAATGCTCCACCCTTACAAAGAAATCTATTTTCCATCACCAACCAACAATTCCTTGGCGAGGGCTTCATATGCTTTTGCACCAACCGAAGTAGGCGCATACGCTGAGATGGGCAGGCCATAAGAGGGCGCTTCAGCGAGCCGAATACTACGAGGAATCACGCTCTTGAAGACCTGACCAGGAAAATGATTATTGACTTCCTTGACCACATCAGTGGAGAGATTCGTGCGCGGGTCGAACATGGTCAGGATCACGCCTCGCACCCGCAATTCTGGGAACAACACGGAACGAACGCGTTCAATTGTCTGCGAGATTTGGCCGAGTCCTTCGAGGGCAAGATATTCACATTGGACAGGAACAAGCACCCCGTCACGCGAAGCGACAAGTCCGTTGACAGTTAAAATCCCAAGCGAAGGCGGACAATCAATCAAAATATAATCAAATTTTCCATCCAGTGTTGCAAGTGCCGTCCTCAACCGAAACTCGCGACCCAGTTCGTCAACAAGCTCCACTTCGGCGCCAGCCAATGCCGTGGAAGATGGAAGTAAAGAAATTTGGAGACGCTCGTTATATAAGATGGAGGCGGCTGGTACATCGCCCGATAACAGGGCATCATACGTGCTGGCTTCCACAGCATATTTATCCACGCCAAGCGAAGAAGTGGCGTTGGCTTGCGGATCAAGGTCCACAACCAAAACGCTTTTACCCATCTTCGCAAGATAAGCGCCGAGATTGATGGCGGTAGTGGTTTTGCCAACTCCACCTTTTTGATTGACGAGAGTATAGATACGAGTCATACGATTTCCGATTTTTTGATTTCAGATTTTATATATTGGTTTCGATATGCTCTAAAAAATGCAGAGCTACTCAACCAACGGATTTCCTAATGCAAAACTTCCATTATGCTTTCTTCGATCTCTTGCGAAGTCGGGATACCAGCCAAGCCAACACGCGTCACAGAACGGGAGGCGATTTGGGTCGCAAAGCGAGCAGACTCCCACGGATCACGGGTTTTCAATAAGCGAATAAAAAATGCCGTAGCAAAAACATCACCGGCACCAGTCGCATCCACTTCATCGACTTCGGGAGCGCGGAAGCGACGCCTATCGCCGTTCCAATACAAAACACAACCTGCTGATGCTTCAGTTATAACCAGTATCCGCGTTTGATGCGCCATTTGTTCAATGAGCTCTTCATCGCCATTCACATCTTCCCGGCTCAGCACCACTGCGTCAGCTTTTTGCAAAACAGGTTCGGCATTTTTCCACGGACTGCGCGAAATCCGTCCAGTCTCATCGCATTGGCGCATCCAACCTTGCGGAGTAATGCCAAGAAATGCCGGTGAAAAATCCTTCGGTAAAGCCGAATCGATTTCATTCGCAATAGGACCAATATGAATAATGGAAGTCCGCTTCCAAATTTCTGGGAGGTTTGCGAAGTCAATTGATAGGGCTTGTGCTCGCAAATATTGAACCCGTCCGTTTTCGGTGTAAATATTTTCAAACGTAGTGCTATGTGACGATTCAAGGACAACTGTTTGAATGCCGTCCAATGCCATCAAAGATGTTTCATTGCCAGCAGCAGTCACTATCCCAACCCGCAAATCCAGCGCCTGAGCGGTCAATGCTGAGTATGCTGCCGTTCCACCCAAACGCCAACCATTCGGAGTCAGATCATGCGCTACGTGACCCATCACGAGATAATCCACTGGCTCGAATGAACTTGGGTTGAGCATGCAGGAATTATACCGTGAGAAAAAAATAGAGCGAGAATATATCTCGCTCTATTGGGTTAAGCTTTCTTTGGCACGATCGTCACTTTGCGATAGGGATCATCACCCGTGCTTTCAGTCGTTACATCGGGATGTTCGCGCAAAGCAATATGAATAATGCGGCGTTCATCAGAGGGCATCGGCTCAAGTGTTTGACGGCGTCCACTTTTAGCAACCTGGTCTGCCATACGTTTCGCCATTTGGATCAACTGCTTCTCACGACGATCACGATAGCCTTCCACATCCACGGTCAATTGAATAAATTGACCAGTCTCTTTACCGATGATCAATGAAGCCACATATTGAAATGCGCTCAATGTTTCAGAACGGCGTCCGATCAATACACTCAAGTCATTACCGCGAATATCTACATTGATATTGCGCCGTTCATCGCGACCGGGTGTGCCATAATGCGCCGAGACCTGCGCCTCAAGTTTCAACAAATACAATAACTTGGAAACCACTACCTCCGCATGATCGAGAATCGCATCATGCTCAGGCTGAGCTTCGATGGATTGAACCGGAGTACCCTGACGGGCATCTGCGACCGGCTTGTCTTGAGTCCGAACGACCGGCTCAGATTTTTTCTCGACGCGCTTTGCGGCCTTCTTCGGAGCGGCTGATTCTGTCCGAACTTCCTTTGTCTCGCTGACAGTAATCGTGCCGGGTGGAGGATTAACCGTCAAGCGCACGCGCACTTGCGGTTTACCTAATCCGAATAAACCTTTATTGCCAGCGTCCAATACTTCAACGCTGACAGCATCTGCAGTGAGCCCTAATTGTGCCAGCCCCTGCGAAATGGCTTCTTCAACAGTCGGTGCGATGATCTCGAGCGTGGTTGTTTGGTTCATGCCCGCCTCCTTAGGTGATTATTTCTGACCGCCAGGGAATAGATTGCGCCAATTAACTCTACCCATCAACGCATATTGTATGATGGCGAGCAGGTTGCTAGTTATAAAATAGACCGCCAAACCAGAAGCATAATTGAGTGAAAAGAAGAACAACATCACAGGCATGTAATAGCCCATCATCTTGCTGGTCTGCGCCGCCTGATCGTTAGGATCAGCTGAAGCGGCTGGCGGCATCGTGAGTTTAGTTTGCACATAGGTGGTGAGTCCCACGATCAGTGCCAAAATCGGAATGCTAATACCGAGGAAAAGAGTTCGCTCCGGTAAGCCGAGGTCCATCCACAAAAATTTACTATTCAATGGCAAAAGCGTTGCTACGTTTTGAGCTTGGTATACATACCCGGAAAGCCGCAATAGACTCAAGGGCGTGGAACCAATTGCATAGGTGATGGTGGGAATTAATGCAAACAGAATCGGGAATTGAATAAGCGTTGGTAAACAGGAGCCAAAAGGATTAATACCTTTCTCACGATAGACGCGCATTTGCTCCTGGGCAAGCTTCTCTTTATCTTTGGCATACTTCTTCTGAATGGCTTGCCATTCCTTATCGTTCTGCATTTCCTGCATGGCAGTTGCGCCCTTCATCTGCTGGGCGTTAAGAGGCCACGTCACCACACGGATAAGGATCGTGAACAGGATGATCGCAATTCCAAAGTTATGACCAACAAGGCGATAGATAAATATCATCGCGTTGACCATAAAGGCAATGACCATATTCCAATTGGTAAATGCAAATACCAGCACGCCAACCACCGCAATGGTTTTCAACGTTTCAGTTGAAAAGCCTTGGGGTAGTTCAGGTTGTTGAAGTTTGTTATCAGGATTCTTCATAAATATCTCTTTATTTTCCGGCCGGGAAGGTCCATTTTTTATGACCGTCTTTATCAAGGGCAATTAGATAATAATCAGCTTCAATGTATGAAACAAGCACTGAGTCATTGGCGAATACTGGCGTGGTATAGGCTTTGCCTTTTGTAACTTCAAACCACGAAGTCTTTGCGCCGGTGGCATCAATGGCATAAATATTACCAGATTCGGTCACAACCAACACATGGTCAGGTAACACTAGCGGACTGGCTGTGATCTCGCTTTCGAATTTGACCGGCTCAAAATTTGATTTTCCAGTTTTTGTATTGTAGGAATAAAAATATCCGCCTACGCCGCTAACGATATCGCCAAAATACAAATTGTCGCCGTCAACTACCGGGGTACCCCAGATCCAACCGTTGGTTTTCAACACAGATTCATGCTTGCCGGTAGCAGGATCAAATCTTTCAAGTTGTTTGGCGTATGAACCGACATACAACATGCCGTCTGAGCCAAGTACCGCACCACCCGGAATTGCACCGCCCAAGTCTTCATGCCACACAATATCATACGTAGCGAGATCAATCGCAAACACGCTATGATCTAAAGAAGTGACATACAGTCGCTTTCCATCACTGACCGGTTGCGACCAAAGACGCTCAGGTTTACTCGGTACATCCTTAAATGGTTCAATGATCTTGATCGCCTTTTTAACCGATTGGCCGTCTTTCAGATCAAGCACATATATTTTGCCATCAGCGTTCGGGGCAAACAAATGATCGCCAACAATTAAAGGCGCCGCGATCCAATGACCTTTTACATCTACGAACTTCCAAACAATGGCAGGGATTGGCTTTTGGGGATCAGCAATATCCTTGGGATTCACCGCATACATATCATGATCATTGCCAGAGTTAGCAATGATCACTGTTCCATCTGCAGTGACGATCGGGGCAACGACAAATAGTTTTGGGCTTTTGCCGAACGAAAAAATTCCACTGGAGGCTTCCCCGGAAAACGTCCACAACTCGTTGCCTGTTTTCAAGTCAATAGCATGGACAGCTGAGTTATTGGCAACATACGCCACATCACCTACGGCGGATAATCCGAACCAGGTTGTGGAACCGGTACACCCGCTCAACAGCACAGCTGCAAGCAGAAGAACACTAATAAGCAAAATTTTCTTCATTGAAAAAACAACACTCCTATCGAACGGGGTCGTAACCCCCGGGGTTAAACGGGTTACATCTTAGTACACGCCAAGCCGCCATTAGCGAACCTTTTAATGCACCATACTTATACACTGCCTGATATCCATAATGTGAGCAGGATGGGTAAAAGCGGCAGGTGTTCGCAGGCATACCCTTTGAAATTGTCATTTGATAAAGACGGATGAGTGACAACACAAGCATGCGCGGTAGATTCCAAAGCGTGCGCGGCAGATCACGCAAACGCGGTTCATTGGAATAGTCATGCAGGTGGAATTCAGGATTCATTGCTTGGGGGTCAAAATTTTGGCGCGCTGTAAAAGGTTTAGCAGGGCACGCTGGGTATCCTCTATCGTGGCGGATACAAGTGCAGAACGGGCGATCAGGACCAGGTCCAGATTTGAGGCGATGTTTGGGATAAGAGTACGCATCGCTTCACGTAAGAGGCGTTTGGTGCGGTTCCGATAAACAGCAGTTCCAACTGACTTCCCTGCCGCAATCCCCACGCGCACATGCGGCTGATCGTTGTTCTCGCTATTTAGCGCAATCAACACAACAAGCGGGTGGGCATAAGACTTACCATCACGCCGCACCCGCTTGAAGTCTTCAGACCGGGTCAGACGGAAATTTCTCTGCACCCGCGCCTCTAAGCGCTAACTACCAGCGAACCTTTTTTACGTGTTCGTTGGCGGTCACTGTCAATTTATGGCGACCACGCAAACGGCGGCGCTTGAGTACTTCACGCCCATCCGCAGTGGACATGCGTTTGCGGAAACCATGCACGCGCAAACGGCGGCGGATCTTCGGTTGATACGTACGTTTTGTCATTCTTCGTTCCTCATTTCAAAATAATAGCACTTACTGCCTTTTAGACAAGCACGACATTATACCGTAAGGGTTCTGATTCGGTCAATTTGGATTCACAACTGATTCCGCTTCGCGCCGGTCTTTGCCTGCATCTGTCTAATCAGCCTTATCTACGCTGAACGCTTGTTTCTATCGCGGGTTGGATAATTTGGAAAAGCCAGCAACTCCGCCAGTTTTTGCGCACCTTCAGGACTTGCCACTGCGATGATCTCGTCGTTTGCTTGCAAGGTACTGTCGCCGCGCGGCAAAGTCATCACGCCATCGCGGATGATCGCCGCAATTACACAATACTCAGCCAAGCCCATATCTTTAAGTGGCATACCAATACCCTTCGCACCTTCT
>Ga0302322_100001940_pt1 | contig 17296 bp, 16 predicted proteins | sample Fen_T0_2_FD_203757 | JGI IMG/M metagenome (GOLD analysis project Ga0302322, IMG submission 203757) | Peat permafrost microbial communities from Stordalen Mire near Abisko, Sweden - Fen_T0_2 | ecosystem: Environmental > Terrestrial > Soil > Wetlands > Permafrost | place: Sweden: Abisko... | reverse complement strand
ATCAAAGACGGGCGCTTGCCTTTACCTGAACCTTTTTTGAGTCCATGCAAAGAACCAACACGACTCGTCATCACCTCATCCACCAGCGGACGCCATTTTGCTTCGATAAGCTTGGCAACCGGAGTTTCGTAACCTGAAACCCCCGAGGTTGAGATCATTGATTTTAGGAAGGGCAGAATGTCTGTCATATTATTTCGTTGGAAATGGCGTAATGGATGGGGTTTGAGTACTTGTTGGTCCAGGAGTAAATGATGGCGTGAAAGTAGAAGTCGGCATACTGGTATTTGAAGGTGTAGCCGTGGGTGACGGTGTCAAGGTAAATGTACTTGTCTGTGGCGGGAACGGCGTGAACGTATGCGTTGTCGTAGCGGTATAAGTCACTGTGGGTGTATATGTTGACGTAGATGTAGGAGTGGGCGTATTGGTAATCGTGCTCGTAATGATCAACGGCGTGCCGCTGACAGTTGGCGTCACCGGAAGCGTATCTACGGGCACAACAGTGACCGTTGCTGTGGGCGTAAGCTGTGAAGCGGGGGGGACCACTGTCAGTGCAACCCAACCAACACAATAACATGGAATGGTTGCCAGTGTAATGATAAGCAGGGTGAGGCGACGCCTGGCACGCACATCTGTGGATTCGGTCATGGTGGGTAGATTATAATCCATCACTACACTATGATTCCTCTTCACCTCCGCATCACTGGTTTTCTATCATATCGCGACTCTGTTGAACTTGATTTCAACAGTTTTGATCTTGCCTGCATATCGGGACATAACGGCGCGGGCAAATCATCTTTGCTTGATGCCATCACCTGGACCTTATTCGGTGAAGCACGCGGGAAAAACAGTGATGTGATCAACCTCAACGCCGATATAAAAGCCGCCGAGGTTGTGTTTACTTTTACACACGAACAAAACACTTATCGTGTGCAACGAACGCTACCGCGCAACAAAAGCACCGTGCTTGAGTTTCAAATTCAAAACGGCGAGATGTGGCGTCCGCTCACCGAGAAGACTACACGCGATACACAAGCGCGCATTGAACAAACATTACGGCTCGATTACGAGACCTTTGTCAACGCGTCTTTCTTTTTGCAGGGCAAGGCAGATGAGTTCACACAGCAAAATGCCACCAAACGCAAAGAAGTGTTGAGCAACATCCTCGGTCTTGAAATCTGGGATGAGTATAAAAATCGCACCGCCGAAAAACGCAAAACCATCGAACGCGAAGTGGATGAGATTGATGGGCGTGTCGCTGAAATTGACGCTGAACTTGCCGAGGAAGAGATCAGAAAGAATCGGCTGGAAGAGTTTCAAAGGACGCTGAAGCAATTATCAACGACGCGTGAAGCGCAAGAGTCTACGTTGGAAAACATCAGGAAATCTGCGGCTTTGTTGAATGAGCAACGCAAATTGACATCCACCCTATCAACATCCCTCGCACGTTCGCATACGGCTCTTGCCGCACTTGAGACTCGTCGCACTTCGAAAGAATCCGATCGCATCTCATACATTGACCTCGTCAATCGCGCCAAAGAAATTGAGTCTGCATACAAAGCCTGGCAAAAAGCCCGCAAAGATTTGGAAGAGTTAGATCAGACCGCAGCAGAATTTCGTGAACATGAAAAAGAACGCGCGCCGTTGCTGGCAATGATCGCCGCTGAAAAAGCCAGGCTCGATGAAGAGAAGCGCTCGTTGTTGGTTGAGGAAGAGGAAATTGGTAATCAACTATCAGCGAACAGCGATGTGAAAAATGAAATCACCAAAGCGCAAAAACTTTTAGAGACCGCCGCAGAAAAAGTTGCCGAACGTATTGAAGTTGAAGGCAAACGCAATGAAGCACGCGAACGCCAAGCCGCGTTGAAAGTGGAAAACGAGACTCTCAAAGCGGATATGAATCAACTCAAAGAGCGAATCGAAGCGCTGAAATCTGCAGACGGCGCAACCTGCCCCTTATGCGGACAAGAGTTGAGCGAGAAGCATCGCAAATCCACGCTCAAGCAATTGGAAGCCGACGGCAAAGAAAAAGGCGATCTATTCCGTTCAAATCAAAAAGAAACCGCCGACCTCACGAAACAAATTGCAGAAAACGAATCAGGTATTAGACAATTAACCTCCGCCGAAAACGACCGCGTAAAATATGCCAGCGAAATCTCCCAGCTCACCGAACGTATGGATAGAATTGAAGCGCTCGCAAAAGATTGGGACACGACCGGCAAGAAACGTTTGAAAGAAGTGGAAAAAGTTTTAGAGAACGGCAAATATGCGATTGATGAACAAAAGCAACTCGCCAAATTAGATAAAGAACTTGCCAAACTCGGCTACGACGCCTCAGCACATGATGAGGCCCGCGCAAAAGAAAGCGAGTTGCGCGTCGTCGAAGAAGAATATGGCAATTTAAAATCGGCGAAAGAAGTGAATAAGCAAATTGAGGGCGAGATCGCAAACCTGGAAGAAGAAATCGAGAGTCGCAAATCTGAAATCACAAATCTCGAAGTCGAGTATCAAACTGCAAAAACCAATCTCGAATTAACTGAAGCACAATCGCCCAATCTTGATGATGCGGAAAGAAAACTCTTTGCATTACGTGAAGAGGAAAATAAAACCCGCAGTGAATTGGGTGGCGCACAACAGCGCGTTGATATTCTCAAAACCCAACGCACCCGCAAAGCTGATTTTGAAAAGGAACGCGAGGCTCTACAAAAACAAATTGCACAGCATAAAACTCTGGAACGCGCCTTCGGTAAGGACGGCGTCCCTGCACTGTTGATCGAACAGGCATTACCGCAGATTCAAGATAAAGCCAATGAGCTACTGGATCGCCTCAGCGATGGACAAATGTCCATCGAATTTGTCACGCAAGAATCCTATAAAGATGACAAGCGCAAAGACTTGAAAGAAACCCTTGACATTAAGATCAAGGATAGTGCAGGCGCACGTGATTACGAAATGTATTCAGGCGGCGAAGCCTTCCGCGTCAACTTTGCGATTCGGCTGGCGCTTTCAGAAATCCTGGCGCAACGCAAAGGCGCGCGTTTACAAACACTCGTCATTGACGAAGGGTTTGGTTCACAAGATATTCAAGGGCGGCAACGCCTCATCGAAGCGATCAATCTTGTCAAAAATGATTTCGCCAAGATCCTGATCATCACGCATCTTGAAGAGCTCAAAGATGCTTTCCCCACGCGTATTGAAATTGAAAAAACCGAACGCGGTTCCACCATTCGCGTTATATAGTCCATGCCTTATTTTATTTTCTCAACCGCGTTCTTCATTGGTGGCATGTTTGTTATTTACTGGCTTCACAACCAATATCAAATGGATATTGTCGTTGAGCCCACACCTCCCCCATCCAATCCGCCGCTGATATCCATTTGTGTCCCTGCTCGCAATGAAGAAAGAAATATCCGCGCCTGCGTTGAAGCGATTCTGAATCAAGATTATCCAAACATCGAAGTCATTGTTTTGGATGATCGCTCAACTGATGCGACTCCAACTATTTTGGCGGAGATCGCCTCCCGCGATTCTCGTCTCCACTCAATCAGCGGCGCGGATCTACCGAAAGGCTGGGCAGGCAAACCCCATGCCTTATTCCAAGCCTCAGCCGCTGCACGGGGCGAATGGCTTTGCTTCGTGGATGCTGATACCTTCCTCTCTCCTGCAACCATTTCATCATGTTATGCCAAAGCCCTTGAAACCCAAGCGGATATGTTCACGATCATGACGTTTCAAATCCTTGGCTCGTTTTGGGAAAAGACGGTCATGCCGCTTGTGATGACTGCGCTTTCAGTTGGATTTTCGCCGCGCAAGGTCAACGATCCAAAAACAAAAGACGCCATCGCTAATGGACAATTCATCCTCATCAAGGGTTCTGTCTATACTGCCATCGGCGGACATGAGAGCGTCAAAGATAACATCGTGGAAGATAAAGCTATTTCAGAACAAGTGAAATGGAATGGTTATAGGCTCATCGTCGCAGATGGTCATGCGGTTGCGAGCACACGCATGTACACATCCCTGCCTGAGATGTGGGAAGGCTGGACAAAAAATATCTATCTCGGTTTGCGCGATCAGCCCTCGCTGATGGCATTGGGAGTATTCGGTGCATTTCTGGCAGTGCTGGCTTCCCTCTTTTTACCGGTGTGGCCATTGTTGGGCACGTTTTGGTTGGCAAACAGCGGTGGCTGGATGGCGGCAACTGTTATCATCGAATCAATTTTATTTTGGTTATTCCTGATCTACGCTCGTGCCAATGTTGCGATAAAAATGAAGATCACACCTTGGTACGCATTTTCCACTCCGCTGGGCGCGGCGGTCTTTGGCGCAATGATGTTCACTTCCGCGTGGAAGGTGATCTCGCGCAAAGGCGTCACATGGAAGGGTAGAAAATATCAATCGGGTTAGTGTGATTGGCTGGGGAACTTTAAATAATTTTCAGCGTCTTTTTCGTAAGGAGAAATAATGAAAAAGATTATTGTTATGCTTATATTTATGCTTACCGCTTGTTCAATGGGCGGAAATGAGTTTTCGCAAAATCAAAAGAAATGGAGCGATGCCAACATTCCTCATTATCGATACGAGTTGAGCATTGGCTGTTTTTGCCCTTTCCGTGACCAAATGCCATTGAAAGTCGAAGTGCAGAATGGTGAGATCGTTTCAATGATCAATTCAACTGGAACGGTCGTCACAAAAACCGACCCAAGTTTTGAAAACTTTTCACGCTACGCAACCATTGATCGACTCTTCACTGAACTTGATTCTGATTCAGTCCGAAAAGCAGACGTTGTCACCGTGAAGTATGACTCTACCTACGGTTTCCCCACAGAGATCAACATTGATTTCATAAAAGCCGCCATGGACGATGAACTCAGCTTGAATGTTTCAGCATTTGAAAAACTTCCTTAAACAGGATCAGCCATCGGCTAATGCTGAAGCGATAAAAAAAATCCCAGAAGTGTTCTGGGATTTTTTATTCCAAATTATTTTATACTTCACCCAGCAATACTTGATCAGTTCCACGATCAACTTCCCAGGGATAGACGATAAACGCATCGGTGACCGCGGCGTAATAATCCGGGCGAACATGCCCAAACAAATTACGATACGGGTTGAAGTGCAAAACACATGTTTCGGGGAATCCACCCGCCGCAGAGACACGGTTCTTGACCGCCGTGATCGTGCGCCCCGAGCCCCAGACGTCATCAACGATCAACGTGGGTCGCCCACGTAATTTATCTTCTGCCGGGAATTGAATGAACTCAGGCCAGACCATAAGTTTTGCTTGCTCGGTCTGCATTTGTTGCGCAGGGAAATCCACAGCCGCGGTCAGAACATGGGTAATGTCCATCGCTTCGGCAAGCATACCGCCGGGAATAATGCCACCACGCGTGATCATCACCATGGCAGTGAATTCACGCTTGAATTGCGGGACAAGATGATCGATCAAACGATCCACCTCTTCCCATGAGATCATTTCGCGGCGGGGTTCTTGTGGTTGCATTCGTAACTCTTTTAATTCAAGGTATGGTGAAACTGGAAATTAACTATAACCTAAAACAGCCGCCAACGGTGCAGGCGCGGCAATTTGAATTGATTGACCGGCGGCTTGCGCCTTCTCTACATTGCGTGCCCAAAGATATAAACATGTATGATAAGCAGTGGATGTATATGAGTTGATCACGCTGGCAACGATCGTGAAAGCAAAGAGGATCATCATGCCCAACACAATCCCCAGCACGATACCCACGGTGCTTGAGTTCAGCACGAGCATCACGCCATAACCAACACCAAAGCCCAATACCAATCCGCCCAAGCCCAACAGGAAGCCGATCACACCGGTGACAGCGCGTACACCCACAGTGCTAATACCAACCAATATAAGATTATCTCTAACGATCTGTGCAACACGCTTGCCGCCATCTACAAGATTTAAATCTTCGATCACCATCGCAGGCAAAATGAGAAAAGCCGCTTCAGTCCATAGCACTTCGAGGAAGCCAGCTGCAGCACTGATCACGTTTGCGCCGATCGCACCGATCCCACCACCCCCGCGCCGACTCCGATTTCTTTGCGCCGCGCTTCTTAACAAGTTAACGGCGGTTGAGACAGCGGCGAGCGTAACCAGATCAAAGAAATCACGGCGCACGATGGACCACGCTGTGCTCATTTTGCCATCGCCTTCGGTGAGGTATTGATAGATCAAGTAAACGGTCATGCCTGAAAAGACATATGAAACCACGAAGTGCGCAAATACCAACAAGGCGCCAAAGATAAAAAGCAAAGCACGCCCAATTAAATTTGATTGCCCAAAGATCAACGCCACCACGATAATAGGGATGATCCCAATCACCGTAACGATCGCGCCAACGATCATTGCGTAAATAGACGGCTTGAGTAGATCTTTATCTTTAAATGCCATTTGCCAGGCTTGTTGTAGAAATGACCAACCACGTGAAAAAGATTGCATAATGGATTCTCCTTTGATTTTCAACAACTCGATTAATTATAGCAAACTTATTGGGTCAACTTCAACCCGCCAGCCATCCAACTTTATTTCACGCAACAACGCTTGCGGATTTGCTCCACGTAAAATGATTTGCCAGCGATATTCATTATTTACTTTTGCAAAAAAACATGGGACGGGACCAATCACCGCTGAATAAGGATTGCTGATCGTAGATAGTTTCTCCGCAACTTTTCGCGCTTCTCTCTCAGCCGAGGCTTGATCCTGTTCCCGATACTCTAACCTTACCAAACGGCTGAACGGCGGATATCCCAACCGTTTGCGTTGTTCCAATTCATATTCATAAAATCCATTCACATCATGTTTGGATGCAAATTGGATCACTGGTTGAGCTGGGTCAAAAGATTGCAAGACAACTTTGCCACCACGTTTGCTACGTCCCGCGCGACCAGCGACTTGGGTCAATGTTTGGAAGACACGTTCATTGGTAAACGGGTCGGGAAGATTCAATCCTACATCTGCGAGCACAATGCCAACCAGAGTCACGAGCGGAAGATCGAGTCCTTTGGCGAGCATTTGGGTGCCGATCAAAATATCCGCTTGATGATTGGAAAAATGTGTCAGGATCATTTCATGCGCATCTTTATTACGGGTGGTATCCCAGTCCCAACGTAAAGTTCGCGCTTTCGGGAAGATGGTGTTAATTTCATCTTCCACTTTTTCACTACCCAAGCCATATTCGCGAATCTGCTTGCCACCACAGGATGGACACGTTTTTGGTTTGCCACGTTCGTATCCGCAGTGATGACAGAGTAAACGTTCTTTATTTTCAGTGTGTAACGTCAACGGTGTTTCGCAGTTGGGACATTTCAACACGTAGCCGCAATCACGACAAAAAATGTAAGTTGCTGTCCCACGTCGGTTCAAGAATAAAATGGCTTGCTCACCCCGCTTCAGCGTAGACTCAAGTTCCTTAAGCAGAAGCCGGCTAAAGATCCCACGTGAACCGGCTTTTAGTTCCTCCCGCATATCTACGATGTGAACGGGCGGCATTTCGGCTTGCACGATCCGTTTGGGTAAATCCAATTGTTGAATTTGTTTTGTATCGGCTTGATAACGTTGCTCAATGGTCGGCGTGGCAGAACCCAACACACACACCGCGCCGCACAGACGCGCATATGCCTGCGCCGCATTGACCGCATGATAGAACGGCGGCTCGGCTTGATGAAACGATGCGTCGTGACATTCATCCGCAACGATGAGACCGATGTTGGGCAGCGGCGCAAACAAGGCACTGCGCGCACCGATGACGACTTTGAGTTTGCCCGAACGCGCGCGTCGCCAGGTATCGTAACGCTCTCCCTCCGAAAGCTTCGAATGGACAATGCCCACCTGCCCGGGGAAACGACTCAAGAAACGTCGCACGGCTTGCGGTGTGAGCGCGATCTCGGGCACTAGGATGATTGCTTGCTTACCGCGCTTGACCACTTCCTCCGCCGCGCGTAAATAAATTTCTGTTTTACCGGAACCTGTCACTCCTTGCAGTAGGAATGCTGGTTGTATATCAGGCGCTGAAATCGCTTTTTGGATTTTCAGCCACACGCTTTTTTGTTCAGCTGTCAATTCAAACTTCTGGTTACTTTCTACGCCCCTACTTTTCACCTTCTGCAACGGGTCACGAAATATCTCGCTCTCAAACAAACGGACCAAGCCGCGCTCTTCGAGTTCCTGCAAGTCGGCGAGATTACATCCACTTTGAGCATAGACCCACGAGAGGTTGATCGCATCAGGCTGTTGGATCAAAAACCGTAACGCGGACTGTCTGCGCGCGAGCGTTTGCTTCGTGCCCAAATTTGGCATTTCGCTTTCCGCTTCTTCCGGCGGGACTGCAAGCTGCGCAACACGAATAAACTTTGATTTCACCCGCGGTGGCGGCAAAATACTACGTGATGACAGCACACCTTTCTTCACAAGAAATCCCGCCATCTTACGCCAATCTACCCTGGCGAAGTGCGTATCAATTTGACGTCCACGCAACGGACCGCGCATCTTCAATAAACTCAAGATGCGATCTTCGATGGTCAAGCGTTGCGTCTGCGGGCTGATAGTTTTTGAACTTACTACTACTCTATTCTCTTTTCCTTGTTCTCTTATCTCGTAAACTGTATCCACCTGCTGACTTAATCCCACCGGCAAAAATAATCCAACCACCGCCGCCAATGGCGAAAGCGTGGACTCTGCCATCGTCTCTGCTAATGCGATCTGTGCCTGAGTCAAAACTGGTTCAGGGTCAACGAGTTCGAGAATCTCCTTCACGGCTTGCACAGAAGGCTGATCGATAAAACGAAAAACGACGCCCTGCACTGTCTGCTTCCCAAATGGGACGATGACGAGATGCCCCACGCCGATCTTCCCTGCCAGGAATTCAGGCACGGCATAATCAAATATCCCTGCGACAGATGGGACGTTGACAACGATTTGAACGAAGGAGGTCATTGCTTGGATTGTACTTGAAATCTAAGTTGGCTATAATAGGCCAACTCAAAGACTCAATGATTACTGAGAAATTCGACATGCAAAAATGCGCGAAGTATAGAGAGTCCGTGATTGAGTTGCTGGGGCGCGCGTGTACGGTCAGCGTGGAGACGATACCCTAACGGGCACACGTGGAGATCGTGAAAGAGACAGGAGAATAGACCGCATGAAGAAAGCCATGTTTATGCCTCGCCTTCGCACCTGGTTGAATCGCATCCCCGTCCGCGATGTGATAGATCGCCGCATGGCAATCCTGCTTCAAGTGATGTTGATCGGGTTCGTATTGATCCTTGTTGTGGCGACCATCATAAACTTGTTTCTAGCCCCTCCAACAGACTCGCGGCTGACAATTCTCATCAATAACGCTATTTTTCTGTTCGTTGCATGGATTCCATTCTTTCTGCTTCGGCGGGGTTATTTTCGTGGGTCGGTCTTTACCATCGTATCCGCTTTTATTGGACTCGAAACCTATGCCATTGTTTCCAGCGACCTGCGCTCGATTGCCGAAACCCTGTCACTTTTTACGCTCGCCATCCTACTGGCTGGCTTGCTGATCGGACGAAAGGCGCTGGCCGCCACCTTTGCGCTTAGCGTTGCGGCAGTCATCATCGGCGTATTCAGGCAACACGACCTTAACCTCAAATTGGATGGGATTGCCATTGCCGGGAACTTCATTCTGGTGAATGGTTTAATGAGCGGGTTTCTTGGTCGTTTCGACCTCACCCTGCGGGCTGCCCTGAAAGATGCCCTTGAACGGGAGGAGGACTTGAAGATTGAGATTGCCGCCCGCGAAGAGGTTCAAGCAGAGCGCGAAAAATTGATCACACAGTTGGAAGTGAATAACGCCGAACTCGAACGCTTCACTTACACCGTTTCACACGATCTGCGGAGTCCGCTTGTAACGATCAAGGGGTTTCTCGGTATGCTCAATAAGGATATGCAGGATGCCCGCCCCGAAAGAATCCAGAATGATATGCAACGCATTGCAAACGCCACAGACAAAATGGACGCCCTGCTCTCCGAACTGCTTGAACTTTCGCGCATTGGGCGCATCATCAACCCGTCCGAGGAAATTGATCTTGTTCAATTGACTCGCGAGGCGCTGGAATCTGTACATGGCAGGCTTCAAACACACAATGTCACAGTCCATATCGCGCCTGATCTTCCCATTGTATATGGAGATCGGATTCGCTTGCGAGAGGTCTACGAAAACCTGCTTGACAATGCCGCAAAATATTTTGGCAATCAATCCGCACCGCTGATCGAGATTGGTAATCGCAAAGCTGAGCATGAAATTATCTATTTTGTAAAAGACAATGGCATGGGCATTGACGCGCAATATCACAAACGTATTTTTGGTCTCTTCGATAAACTGGATGCCACCAGCGAAGGCACCGGCATTGGGCTGGCACTCGTCAAACGCATCATCGAAACCCACGGCGGTAAAATCTGGGTTGAATCAGAAGGTTTGGGCAAAGGGTCAACGTTTTGTTTTACGATTCCTGATACCAGAAATCCAAATGGATTTAACTAACCCCGTCATCCAACTCTGCATTGACGGCACGCGTGCTGAATTCGAGCATCGCATTGAAGATGCGCGTGTCCTTTACCAACAAGCCTGGGAGGCGCACACGGGCGATTACGACGCCTGCATCGCTGCCCATTATGTCGCGCGGTTTCAAGACTCGGCACATGCACCCCTGCAGTAGAATCAGCGTAGATCTATCAAGAAATAAACAAAAACGTCTTGCGAATGCAAGGCGTTTTTGTTTTAGAGAGTCTCAGACACAGCATAATCAAATATTCTCGCAACGGAAGGAACGTTAACAACGATTTGAACGAAGTAGGTCATTGAGATGATTGTACTTGAAATCTAAGTTGACTATAATGGACGAATCTGAGAGACCAAACGATTGCGGAAAATTCAATACGAATTAGTTTGCGGAGTGTAAAGAACAGGTCATTGGTTTTTCACAGAGAGTTTGTACGGTTTCAGTTGAGACAACGAAGATCGTGAAAGAGATGCCAGAGTAATAGTGAGATCATGACACAGATAAAGAAAGAATCACCTCAACACGAATCCAATCAACAACTCCGCGAGGAGATTGAGTATCTTTGTCAGCGTCTATTGGAACTCGAGTCCAGTTTGGATGAAAGCCGAACAACGCTAGCTACCCTGCAGAAGAGCGAACAGCTTTATCGCACCATTCTGGAAAACATTCCCCCTGTTACCTATGTTATCGACGTGGGCAACGAACCATTAAATCGGACTATATATGTCAGTCCACAAGCAGAAAAAGTAACGGGCTTCTCCAGCGCAGAATTTCTCAACGATCCGCTCCTATGGGTGAAGTTGCTTCACCCCGAAGATCAGGCACGTGTCATGGCCGAGAGCGAACGTGCCGACTTGACTGGCGACTCATATGTTGCCGAATATCGGGTCATTAACGATGAAAATAGAATATTATGGTTTCATGACGAGTCTGTGCTGGTCAAAGATGAACATGGTCAGCCGCTTTATCGAGTGGGGGTCTGGACAGACATAACAAAACACAAGCTGGCGGAACTCGCCCAGCAACAATCGGAGGATCTGTATCGCCGCGCCATCGCTGCGGCGGGTGCAGTGCCCTATGTTATTAATCACGCTGATCGATGGAATTATGCTTTCGTTGGCGAGGGTATATTTGAAATGACCGGTTATGCTGCGGCAGAAATAACTTCAGCCATTTGGGACTCAATAAGGATAGAGGCCGTTCCGCGTGGTCGTCTCGCTCATCTAACTTTTGAGGAGGCGGATCGCTTGACGAATGAGGATATTTCTATTTTATGGGAATGTGATTTTCTTATTCGTACACGCGATGGGCAAACGCGTTGGGTCGCTGACACATCTATAAAGAACCTCGATGATAAAAGCGGGAAGCTGCTGTCTATCGGCATTTATCAAGATATCACCGAACGCAAACGCATCGAGACCGAACTTCGCGCTAGTAAGCAAAGGTTGGAAATATTACATAATATCGACCGCGCTCTACTCTCTGCCCGCTCGTCGGAGGAAATAACCTCCAGTACGCTCGTCCGCATCCGCCAACTGATCCCATCTCTTCGCGCTAGTGTCGCTTTGTTTGATCCTGGAAGCCCCAATGCGCACTTCTTTGCGATTGATGACAATTGGGGAAGTTTGTTCTCTGATGAAAGCATTATGGTCGAGGATCACATCGTCGCTACCCTCAAGCAAGGCCTGCCTTGGAAAACTGACGATCGGCTATCCGATACACAAGTGAGCAATTATGATGAACGGCTGGCAAACGAAGCTGGTATCCGCACCTGGCTCTCTCTCCCCCTGCTCTATCAAGGACAGCTGATCGGCTCGCTTAATCTGGGTCGTGGACTCGGACAACCCTTTACCCAGCCGGAAGCCGAAATTGCACAGGGCATTGCCAACCAACTCGCCATTGCGATTCAACAAGCCCAGTTGAATAAAGAACTTCAGAATCAATTAGCGGAACGTGAAAGGCTAATCGGGGAACTGGGAACCATCAATGCGGAACTCGAACGATTCAATTACACCGTATCACACGAATTAAAAAGTCCGGTTGTCACGATCAAAGGTTTTCTGGGAAGTATCGCAACGGATCTTCAAAACGAAAAATACGAAAGGGCGCAAAAGGATATCTTGCGCGTTTCAAGCGCAACCGACAAATTGCACGATACACTCTCCAACTTACTGGAACTAGCAAGGATCGGGTACACCACAAATCCGCCTGAGGAAATTGATCTGGTTCAATTGGCTCACGCGGCACTCGAAACCGTGCATAACAGAATCCAAACCGGCAATATCACAGTTCATATCTCCCCCGATCTTCCAAAAGTTTATGGTGACCACATCCTCTTACGTGAAGTATTTGAAAATCTAATCGACAACGCCGCTAAATATAGCGACGACCAACTCAACCTGGCAATTGAGATTGGAACACGGCAGAAAAAAAATGAACCAATCATTTTCGTGAAAGACAACGGTATGGGGATTGACCCGCGCTATCATGATCGAGTCTTTCATCTGTTTGAGAAGCTGAATCCTACCAGCGAAGGCACTGGCGTCGGGTTGGCACTGGTCAAACGCATCATCGAAACCCACGGCGGTAAAATCTGGGTTGAATCAGAAGGTTTGGGCAAAGGGTCAACGTTTTGTTTTACGATTCCTGATAGAAGAAATCCAAATGGATTTAACTAACCCCGTCATCCAACTCTGCATGGACGGCACACGTGCTGAATTCGAACATCGCATTGAAGATGCGCGCGTCCTTTATCAACAAGCCTGGGATGCACGCACCGATGATTACGAAGCCTGCATCGCTGCCCATTATGTCGCGCGCTTTCAGGATTCCGCGGAAGAGTCTTTACGGTGGGATCAACTTGCGTTGGAACACGCGGACGCGGTCAAGGATGAACGCGTCAAAGACTTCTATCCATCATTGTATTTGAGTTTAGGACGTTCCTATGAATTAGTGGAAAATCCAAGTGAAGCGCAAAGATATTATGATCTTGCCGCAGAGTTGGGAGTTGTCCATCAGCCCGATTAAGTCGTAGACGAAGATAATTCTGATGACGATATCACCCGACGAACTACGAGTACAGCTGCGAGAAAACCAATCCCCAAAATGCCGGTGATGCCGGGCAAAATCCACATCAAGGCAGAACTGGCAAAGGACTTGATCCGCGCATCGAGCGGATGATCTGGTTCGTATAAAACTGTTACTTCATTTCCAACCTCATACGCCGGCGGAAAACTACCTTCGCTCAATTGCACACTGCGTCGCTTACCATCATTCGCTGTAAACTCCACTACTGGAAAATACGTCTCACCGATAACACGGTTGTAATTATTCTGGTCATACTCAAGTTGCTTGGTCATATCCACTACACGACCAGATACGCTCACTTCCCTGCCAGTTTTCAAGATGTTGTTGAACGATGCGATTCCCGCGATCAACAACATCAACACAGCAATACCGGTGAAGATCGGGAGAATGATATTTTCGATCGGCGTCTCGTCCGTTGATGGAACATCCTTATCCATTTTCGCGAACTGGGCATCGAACTCCGCATCTTCCGTAGAGTCCATCATCGCTTCCAGTTTGAGACGGTCCGCTTCATCGGGAACATCATCCAGGCTTTTGTACTCCATGCCGTTCACTTCAAAGGAAACAGCTTTATCATCTTCCCAATTGATCGAATATTTTTTCTTTGCCATTCAAATCTCCATAAAATAAGTTTTGATGTCCAACCCAATTTCAATACAAGCAATTATTTCAACATCACTGCCGCCCCATATCCCACCACTGATGAATAATCCCCGGTCACATCGCCCGAGGTGGCGTGCCGCAACACCTTCACGCGATCCGCACCAAGTTCACGACCTGCCCACAACACTGCCGCAACTGCGGCATGTCCACAGGCGAAGGCTTTACCGGTTTGTTCCGCCTCAAAAACGGCATTGGGATCAAACGCTCCAATGCGTTTCAACATTTCTGAATCCAAAATATTTGCGGTAGCCTGATCATAAAAATGGGAAAGATCAGTAGATGCCACCAGCAAAGCATTTTTATCTTTGAGCACTTTCGCTAGCGCGAGCCCCAATTTTGCTGCTATGTCCGCTTCCTGCGCGCGGATCATAATGGGTAAAAGTTTAAAATTACCGCTCAAAGCGCGTTGCAAAAACGGCAATTCAATTTCGAGCGAGTGTTCTTTATCTGCCGCAACCGGTGTAATGGGAATATCAAGATAAGACTTCAATTCATCCAACGCGACTTTGTCCACTTCGATATTGTCCAACGGTGTTCCATACGCAGCATGTGCTGTCGTGATCAATGGATAACGCGCGAGATTATGAAAAGGTGAAATCACAGCGACCAGCTTTGGGCTGAGTCCACGCAGCGCTGCAAAAGCATAGCCAGCGACCGCACCTGAATAAACATGTCCGGCATGCGGCGCGATCACACCCACCACTTCCCCATCCAACTCAGGCAGTTGCGCATTATTCAAATATTCATCAATATTGCGAGCCAGCGTTTTCGCATTCCCCTCATACCACGTTCCAGCGATCGGCGAAGGACGGACATCAAGCATAAAAAGATTGTAGCACTTTTTGAGTGGCACGAAAAGCAAGTGACGGCAAATTATTTTTAGCGAACCAATCAACAGCATCCGCATCATCAGCTGCTTGCATTTCGCCACTCATGATTTCAGCTTCATAGATGATGACGAAGTCTGCGCCGCGCGGATGTTCGCGACCTGAAACGATATCGTACACGCGCTTCACATTTACGCTCAAACCTGTTTCTTCCAAACATTCTCTAGCCGCCGCCTCAGCCGGATCCTCGCCCCCATTAACAAAGCCCGCCGGCAAAGTCCACAAACCGCGGAAGGGTTCATTAACACGCCGTACGAGCAACACACGTTCTTCTTGAATCACCAACACCGCCGCCGCAACTTTCGGGTCAACAAAATGGATCCAGCCACACTTTGGGCAAACCTCACGCATGGCTCCAAAGCGTTGTTCATGGATAACCGGTGTGGCGCAACGGGGACAGAAATTGAAATCAGAATTTGCCATCTTATAAAAAATCGGACAGCAAGCTGTCCGATTTTAAAATTTTATTTCCAACGACGAGCAGAAAGTTGCCGCATCACAAACATGAACGCCGCACTCGCAATGGCGATGATCGCCAAAACAATTTGCCACAACGAAGGCACCAGTGGCGCTGGGCTTTGGATTGGATTTTGCGCTTCGCTCTGCACTTGAGGCTGATTCGGATTTACTGCATTTGCAGTATCCCCGGCGCTCTTAGCCGCAGGTGTCTCTGCAATCGTGTTATCTGCTGTTGGTGGCAATTGCGTGGCAACGGGCGCCATTTGTAATGGTGCTTCTGTTGCTGCAGGCGCTTGCGTTGCAGCTGCCATGGGTGCTGCAGCAGGCGCAGAGAACAACTGCGTGCTTTCTCCACCACCGCCACCTCTTCCAAACCCTATAGTTTGAGAAGCCATTTGTTGGCCAAATGTATTCACGCCAAAACTAAAAATGAATAGCAAAGTGGCAAGCGCTGTTGCAAATCGAAACCAGGGATACGCACGCGGCAACGGTGGATTTTGTCCCACCATTTTGCGAGACAATGTGAAGTTACGAGGGGCACGTCGTTGAGGCAATTTACGGAGCAGGGCTCGGGCGGAACGAAGGTCGCTTAAAGCAGAAGCAAGCTCAGGGTCGGTTTTGAGGCGGGCTTCGAGACGCGTTGAATCAGCTGGACGCAATTGTCCATCTAAATAAGTTGAGAGTAGTTCAAGATCACGCTGGTTCATGGCACATTCATTCCATCTTCCAGACGGTAGGAAGCGGGTAAAAGTTCCGCAAAGCCTTGCAAACACTCGCGCAGACGCAGACGCGCACGAGCAAGGCGACTCTTGATTGTGCCCAGCGGCACGCGGATGGCAGCGGCAACTTCGGTGTAATCCATACCTTGCAAATCTGCCATCACAACGACAGTTTTGAATTCAAGCGGGAGATTATTGAGACAATGCTGAATGGCGTGTTCCACTTCATCGGCTTCAGCTTGTTGAGCGGGCGTCATGTTGGGGTCAGCAAGCCAGCGCGGAGAGTCCATCTCTTCGCCATCTTCAGTATCGGGTTCAAGCGGAGTTGTGGGACGGCGTTTCTGGCGACGCAGTTCATCGTAACAAGCATTCGTCACGGTTCGCATCAACCAGCCTTTGAATGACCCGCCACGAAAAGATGCAATACTTTTGAACGCAGAGATGAATGCTTCCTGCGAAGCATCTGCAGCTTGGTCTTCATCTCCAAGGATACGCAGCGCAGTGTTGAACACGCTATCTTGATAATGCAAGATGAGCGTGTTAAAGGCGTCGAGGTTACCGCCTTGTGCGTCTGTGATGAGGGCTTGTTCGTTCATTGGGATAATTTTATCACTGCAAACAATTAATCGCTAAGCGCGCAAAGAACGCAAAGGCTTTTCCTAGCTACCTTCGCGGGCTTTGCGGTTCAAAAGAACAAATATCCCACGCCAAATCAACATTCCAAACGCGGATGTGGCACTCAAAACCACCGCAAAGATCGGAATGATCGGAGCGTTGAGCATCAATCCGCGAATGACAACTGCCAATGGAGCGGCAAAGATCATGGCAAGTATAGGTCGCCAGAGTTGCTTGGGGTTTGATGTGATTTCTGGTTGAAAGAGTCCCAAAAAAGGTGCAAGCATAAACCAGGTTATTATCAGCGGGAAAAAC
>Ga0302322_100001939_pt1 | contig 17298 bp, 11 predicted proteins | sample Fen_T0_2_FD_203757 | JGI IMG/M metagenome (GOLD analysis project Ga0302322, IMG submission 203757) | Peat permafrost microbial communities from Stordalen Mire near Abisko, Sweden - Fen_T0_2 | ecosystem: Environmental > Terrestrial > Soil > Wetlands > Permafrost | place: Sweden: Abisko... | reverse complement strand
CGGAGTGAGGACCGGGGCCGCACTCGGCGCCCGGCTCTGGTGGGGGCTGCCGCTCCTGATCGTCCTGCTGTGGTCGGTCGGGATGCTCACGGTGGCGACGATCCCGGGGTTGCCCGTCCCACCGGCCATCACGCAGGTCGGCCTGCCGATCACGCGCTTCGCGCGAGACGTGGCGGCGATGATCACGGTCGGAACCCTTATCGTCGGCGGCCTGCTCACCGAGCGACCCCATCCCCGGCTCCTGCGGTGGGCCGCGGGCTGGTCGGTCGCGTGGCTGGTCTCGCTCGCCGTGCTCCTGACCCTCACGTTGTCGGACATCCGAGCGGTGGCCGTGACCGAGGTCCTCGACCTCACCACCTTGTGGCCGCTACTGCTTCATGAGGCGCTGGGGCATGTGTTCGCCCTCCAGGGTCTCGCCGTTGCCTGCGTCCTGCTCCTCGCACTGGCCAGCCGCGGACGTCGTGCGGTCTGGGTCGCCGTGCTGCTTGCGATCGCCGCGAGCTCCGCTCCGGCCTTCCTCGGGCACGCCGACGCCGTCCACAGCCATGCGGCGGCGACCGCGAGCCTGGCGCTCCATGTCGGGGCGGTGTCCGTCTGGGTGGGCGGTCTGGCCGCGCTGGTCGGTCTTGTCCTCCTGGACGCGACTGCCGCCCGGGAGGCGATCGGCCGCTTCAGCCTGGTTGCTCTCGTGTGCGTCGTCATCGTCGCTGAATCGGGCCTGCTCAACGCGTCCTTGCGCGTCGGCAGTCCGAGCGCGTTCGTCTCGACGCCCTATGGCGCGCTCGTCCTCGGGAAGGTCACCTTGTTGGGGGTCCTCGTGTGGGCAGGCTGGGCCCAGCGTCGACGTGCCGTGCCCGACGCGGCCACGGATCCGTCGGCATCGCTCCTCGTTCGGCTCGCGGCGTGGGAGTCGGTGGTCATGGGGGCGGCCATCGCCGTGTCGATCACCCTGTCGCGTCTGGGCCCTGGGCCCACGGCCGGCTCACCGGACGGGACCTTCCTCGCGCTGTCGGTCGTGCTGCTCTCTCTTGCGGTCGGACTGCTCCTCGCATGGGCCATACCGCCTTCCGCCGATCGCGGCTGGGTGCGTCGGGTGCGAAGCGCGCCGGAGGTGCCCGCGATCGTCCTGCTGGTGGTCGTCATCGAGGTGTCGGGCGTCGGTCTGCCCGCCTTCCTGCTAGGTCCCCAGGGCGCTGCTGTCGTCGGTTCCCTCCTCCTCATGGGCGCTGGGTGGTGGTGGGCCGTCGCTGCGTGGGATGCGCGTGGGGTGCCGTCGATCATCATCCTGATGGTCGGCTGGCCGCTCGCGCTGTGGGCGACGGTGCTCCTGACGGGGACGGGCGGGCCGACGCGCCTCGACCTCCTGAGCGTCCTGCTGGCCGAGGGCCTGCTGGGCGTAGCCCTGTGGCGGGCGCGGAAGCATCCGGCGCCCGTTCCGGGCCGGTCCGTGTCAGCGGTCGTGGGAGGCTGACAGGACTATGGCCGACAGCCCACACCCCGCCCACCAGCGACGCCGAGACTTCTGGCAGTTGCACGTGCCGCTCGTCCTCGTGCTGACCCTGTGCGCGGTCATCACGGTCATCGAGGTCCGGCGCGCGACGGAGGGCGTCTGGCGGGCCTGGTTCTACATGTTCGAGTGGCCGATGATCGGCCTGTTCGCCATCTGGATCTGGTACCGGTACCGGCACGAGGGCAGCGTCACCCGGGGCTTCACCGACCGGTGGCGCGACCGGGTGCGGCAGTACGAGGCCGAGGCGGACGCCGCCGAAGCCGCTGCCGCCGAGCAGGGGAGCCGGCAGGGCGATCCCGAACTGGCCGCATGGCAGGACTACGTCGACGACCTGCAGCGGCGCCAGCCACCCGGCGAGCCGCCGACCCGGGCCTGACTCGGCTTAGCATGGGTGCGTGTCCACCGGCGTGTCGATCAGGCGCCTCGCGATGGGGTGGGTCGCCCTGGTCATCGTCGCCGCCACCGCTGTCGGATGCGGTCGGGACGTACCGGCTGCCCTGCAGGTGGGAACCACGACCATCGCACCGGCCGACCGCGGGCCGATGCCACCCCTCTCCGGGAACACGCTGACCGGTGGCAGCCTCGACCTCGCAAGCCTGCGTGGGAAGGTCGTCGTCCTCAACTCGTGGGCGTCCTGGTGTGCGCCCTGCAAGGAGGAGGTGCCCGCCTTCGTGACCCTCGCTGCGGCGAGCGACCCTTCGTCGGTGGCCGTGGTGGGCCTCAACGTCAACGACGAGGCGGCCGCTGCGACCGACTTCGCGACGAAGCACGCGATGAAGTACCCGAGCATCGTGGACCCGGACGGCCACCTGCTGGCGACCATCCCCGACGTACCGCCGGAGTCCCTGCCGAGCACGGTCATCCTCGACCGTCAGGGACGGATCGCGGCCCGGATCATCGGCGCGGCCAAGCCCGACGAACTGACGGGCATCGTGGCCGCGGTCGCGGCCGAAACGCCCGGTTCGTAACCTCCGCATTGGGGCTTTGTTCGGGTTGCGTTAGGCAGCCCGGCGACGGGCGATCTGGGCCGATCCGTGCGACAGCATGGGGGCCATGAGCATCATCGGGGCCCCCAGGTCCGCGTCCACGACCCGTCCGACGACCGGTCCGGCGCCCCGTCCGACGACCACCACGCCCACGCCCGAGGCGTCGGACATGCGCGAGCCGCAACGCGTCATCCGCCGGCTGCCCCGGCCGCGACCCTCCCGAGTGCTCACGACCGACCTGCTTGCGGTCGGCGGCTTCGTCGTCCTCGTGACCCTCGGACTGTGGCTGCGGCACGGCGGGCTCGGTCTCCTGCTGTCCGGGGGCACCGACACCCTGTCCGCGATCGGCCAGGTGTCCGGTCTCATCGCGGCCCTGGCCGCGTTCGGCGGCCTCCTGCTCACGTCGCGGCCGCGTTTCATGGAGCGCCGGTACGGACAGGATCAGCTCGTCGCCCTCCACCGCTGGTTCGGCATCGTCACGGTCGTGACCGTGGTCATCCACGCCGTGACCGACACATGGGCGTGGGGTGCCACCACGGGCGGGACGATCATCACCGGTCTGGTCGACCTCCTCGCCAACGAGGCCTGGATGGTGGCCGCCCTCGTCTCGACCGTGCTGTTCGTGACCGTCGGGCTGACCTCGTGGCGGCGGATCCGGCAGTTCATCCCGTACGAGACCTGGTACTTCGTCCACCTCACCGGCTACCTCGCGGTGCTGCTCGGCTTCGGCCACCAACTGACCCTCGGCACCGACATCGCGACCGACCGACTGGCCCTGTGGTGGTGGTGCGGTCTTGCCATCGTCGTCACGGGGGTGATCGTTTACTCGCGGATCGGCGACCTGCTGCGCTCGTTCACGCGGTCGTTCTTCGTGTCCGCGATCTCGCGCGAGGCGAACGGCATCGGCTCGATCCACGTCTCCGGGCCCGGGCTCGCCCATCTGCGGGTGGCCGGCGGTCAGTACTTCAACATGCGCGCGCTCACTCGTCACCTGTGGTGGCAGACGCATCCGTTCTCGGTGTCGGCCGCGCCCACGACGATGGGACTTCGCTTCACGGTCAAGGAGCTCGGCGAGGACTCGACGAGGCTGCTGCAGATGCAGCCGGGCACGCGGCTTCTGCTCGAAGGTCCCTACGGAGTGTTCACCGCTGACCAGGCCAAGGGAGCGCCCGTGGTGCTCGTGGCCGGCGGCGTCGGCATCGCTCCGATCCGCGCCGTGCTCGAGGACTGCGGTCCGCATCAGGCACCGGTCGTCATCGTCCGCGTGCGCGACGAGGACGACGTTGCGCATCGCATCGAGCTCGAGCGGCTGGTCGCCTCACGCAACGGCTCGCTGCACATCCTCACCGGGCCGCGGCACTGGTTCACCCGCCACGACCCGTTCGCGGCGTCGACGCTGCGCGCCTGGATTCCCGACATCGCCACGAGGCACGTCTTCGTGTGCGGACCGGCCTCCCTCGAGTCGGCCGTCCTGACGGGCATGCGCAAGGCCGGAGTGCCGTCCGCGAACATCCATCACGAGAGATTCGGAGTCTGACATGGCCGGACTTGCCAGGCGACTGGCGCCAGCCGCAGCCCTGGGCGGGCTCGCCCTCATCGTCGTCGGCGTCGCCGATCCGGCGCTGGCGGGGCACACCGAGACGACCGCGACAGGCGGTACGGCCACGTTGGCCACGGGCCCGCAGGCCGCCGGCGGAACGTCAGGCGCGGCGCCGGCACCTGCCGCGCAGGCACCGCAGTCGCCACCACAGGCCCAGGCCGAGCCGCAGACGCAGTCGGACAGCGGGCAGTCGACGACCACGGGCCAGGCCCCGGCGAGCTGCGACAACGGCCAGGCCGTCACGGGTCCGTCGGTGGACACGCGCTGGGGGCCGGTTCAGGTGGCGGGCACCGTCGTCGACGGGAAGCTGTGCGAGGCACATGCGGTGGTGTGGCCGACGGGCGATGGCCGGTCGATCGAGATCAACAACTTCGCGATTCCGCAGCTAGACGCGCAGGCCGCGCATGGCGCGCAGCTCGTCGACGGTGTCTCGGGTGCTACCTACACCTCTCAGGGCTACTACGACTCCCTGCAGCAGTTGCTGGATTCGCTGTGACATCGACGGCCCGCGCGGTCTTCCCCGTCATGGGAACGATGACGTCGATCGTCGTCGCTGATTCCGACACCGTTCGGTTGGGGACGGAGCAGGTCGGCGTCGCGCTGCGCGCTGCCCAGCAGGAACTCGAGCTCGTCGACCGTCGGTTCAGCCACTACTCGCCCGACAGCGACATCACCCGCTGGCTGGCTGGCGGGACCATCTCGCCGGATGCCGTCGCGGAATTCGACTATGTCCTGCGCCAGTGCGGCCGACTTCGCCAGGACTCGCGCGGTGTCTTCACCGTCAAGAACCCGATGACGGGCACGGTCGACACGGCCGGCTACGTCAAGGGCTACGGGATCCGCCGGGCGGCCGAAGTCATGCGCTCGCTCGGTCTGCGCAACTTCCTCCTCACCGTAGGCGGCGACACCTACTGCGCTGGACGGCCGTCAGCCGATCGTCCGTGGCGGGTCGCCGTGGCGGATCCGCGGAACCCGCGTGCCATCGCCGCGCTCGTCGAGGTCAGCGATGCGGCCGTCGCCACGTCCGGAACGTCGGAGCGCGGGGACCACATCTGGACCGCTGTCGGCCCCGCACCCCGGCACCTGCTCTCGTTCACCGTCATCGGTCCCGACATCGCCGAGGCCGACGCGTTCGCCACGATCGGCTTCGCCATGGGCGAGGCAGGGGTTGCCTGGGTCGCAGGCCACGAGGGCTACCGATCGATGGCCATCCGTCCCGATGGGTCGATCATCGGGGATGCCGCACTAGTCTCGGCGGCGTGACCCTGGCAGTCGGATACGACGACCACGACGCACAGCGTCTCGTCGACGAGCCCGTCAAGACCACTGCCCGGACCGCGTTCGCCCGTGACCGCGCGCGCGTGCTGCACTCCGCAGCGCTGCGCAGGCTGGCCGCGAAGACCCAGGTCGTCGTCGCCGGGGAGGCCGACTTCCCGCGGACCCGCCTGACGCACACGCTCGAGGTGGCCCAGATCGCGCGCGAGCTCGGCGAGGCCCTCGGATGCGACCCCGACGTCGTCGAGGTGGCCGGCCTTGCGCACGACATCGGCCATCCGCCCTTCGGGCACAACGGCGAGGACGCGCTCAACGACCTCACCGACCGCATCGGGGGGTTCGAGGGCAATGCGCAGTCGCTGCGCATCCTCACCCGCCTCGAGGCCAAGATCTCCGATCCTGCCACCGGCCACAGCGTGGGACTCAACCTCAGCCGGGCATCGCTTGATGCCTCGGTCAAGTACCCGTGGCCGCGCAAGCCGGGCCTGCGCAAGTTCGGCGTCTACGCCGACGACCTCCCGGTCTTCGCGTGGCTGCGCGAGGGCGCGCCCGCCGAACGCACCTGCCTCGAGGAGCAGGTCATGGACTGGTCGGATGACGTCGCCTACTCGGTGCACGACATGGAGGATGCGGTGCACTCGGGAATGGCGCCGCTGGCCGCGCTGACGTCGGCCGAAGAGCGGCGGGAACTGGTGGCCGTGGCTCACGAGCGGTTCCCGGATGAGGGGGAGCCGGCGGCCCTCGAGGAGGCCTTCGATCGTCTCATCGCGTTGGACTACTGGCCCGCCGGGTTCGACGGATCGATGCGCGATCTCGTCGCGCTCAAGAGGTTCACGAGCTACCTCATCGGCCGCTTCTGCTCCACGGCTCAGGTCGCCACGCAGGTCGCGTTCGGACCCGGGCCGCACACGCGGTACGGCGCGAGCCTGATCGTGCCGGACGAGGTGCGGGCCGAGGTCGCCGTGATGAAGGCGGTCGCGGTGCGCTACGTCATGCACCGACCGGGGGCGGAGGCGGAGTACGAGCACCAGCGCGAGGTCATCACCGAACTGGTCAACGCGCTGGTGATCGACGGCGGCCGCTCGCTCGAGCCCTGGCTGAAGCCGACCTTCGACGAGGCCGCCTCCGACGGAGAGCGGCTGCGCGTGATTGTCGACCAGGTGGCCAGCCTCACCGACGTGAGCGTTCTGGCCTGGCATCGGCGGCTCGTGCGCTAGCCGTTCGCAACGGGATTCGGCCCCTCATTTGGGGACAGAGGGGACACCTCGCCCGCCGCTACCCTCGGGAGCCTGACGGGACGGACCGCCACGGTCCGCGGCGCGACTGGCATCGGGGGCCATGTCCGACAACGCAAGCCATCAACGGAGCCGGTCATGAGTGACCGGATCTCCGTGGCTCTCGTGGGCTGGCGCAGCAGCCCCGGCATGCGACGCGTTCTCATCTCGTACGGCCTGTTCGGCATGATCGAGTTCTCGGTCTGGCTGGCGGTGCTGCTCTACGCGTACGACATCGGGGGCGCCTCCCTCGCCGGGCTGGCCGCCGTCGTGCAGTTGGTCCCGGCGATCATCCTGGTGCCGTTCCTGGGCGGCATGGGCGATCGGCTCCCGCGCGTGAAGGCCCTCGTCCTCGCCTACCTCGTCGTGGCCGCGTCGACGGCGCTCGTCGGCTGCCTGCTGGTGCTGAGCGCCCCACCGTTGCTGGTGCTGGTCGGCGGAATGGTGGTCACGACGGCGATCTCGCTGGTGCGTCCGGTCCACTTCTCGCTCCTCCCGGGGCTGGCGCCCGACCCGGCGAGCCTGGTCTCCGGCAACTCGCTGTCCTCGTGCCTGGACGGGATCACGCTCTTCCTCGGTCCGGTCCTGGCTGGACTGGCCGCTCAGACGGCCGGCCCGTGGCTGGTGTTCGCCGTCGGGACCGCCTTCGGCGTCGCCGCCGCGCTGCTGTGCCGAGGCGTCACCTTGGTGTCGCCACCGGAGCCGCCGCCCGATCACCGCGGCATGCTGCGCGAGGCCGTCGGGGGACTGGTGGCGCTCTGGGGCAACTGGGCGGCGCTGACGCTCGTGGTGATCATGGGCGTCCGGTTCGTCATCGAGGGCGCGATGGACGTGATGGGCGTGACGTTCGCATCGACGGTGCTGGGCGGGGAGTCGTCGACCGCCGGGGTACTCGTCGGAGCCACCGGTGCGGGGATGCTGGCGGGCGCGATGGCCGCCGCGACGCTGGCCCGACGGCAGCGACTGACGAGCGTGGTGATCGGCGGCGGCGTGCTCTCCGGTCTCGCCGTTGCCGCGGTGGCCCTGCTCAGCAGCCTGGCCCCGGTCCTGCTGTGCGTCGTGATCGCCGGCATCGGCGGGAGCGTCCTGCTGGTCTCCGGGCGCACGCTCCTGCAGCGCAACGTCGCGGACGACGTGCTCTCGCGCGTGTTCGCCGTGCAGGAGGGCACGTCGATGCTCGGTCTCGCCATCGGAGCGGCGCTGGCGCCCCTGCTCATCTCGGCCTTCGGGCCCGCGGGTGCCTACGTTCCGCTGGGGCTGGGCATCGCTCTGCTGGTCCTGGTCGCGGCGCGGTGGATCCGCTCGCTCGATGCCACCGCGGAACTGCACCTGGAGGAGGTGGCCCTCCTCGCGCAGGTGCCCGCGCTGAGTGTGGTCCCGCCCTTCGAGCTGGAGAGCCTGGCCGCCACGGCCACCTGGCTGCAGCTGGAGGCGGGCGAGGAGCTCGAGATCCACGGACGCGACGAGCGCGTGCTGTTCGTGCTTCAGTCCGGCGAGCTCGAGGACGTTGAAGGTGCGTCTGCGAGGGCTCGAAAACTCGGCCCGGGTGCATGCTTCGGCGACATGGAACTGTGCACCGTTCGCATGGAGCGTGGAACCCTCCGTGCTGCGACGGAAGCGCGAATCCTCATGCTCGGCGAGAGCAAGGTGAAGGAGGCACTCGTCGGCGAGTAGTGCCTACGCGGCGCCCGACGTTGACGCGCCCACCACGTCGACGAGCGCATCGATCTCGGCCGTCGTGTTGAACGTGTGGGGACTCACGCGCACCAGGCTGCTGATGCCATGCGCATCGAAGTCCGCACGCGCATAGTCGGCGGTCGACAGGCTGACGTTGATGCCGGTCGCCCTGATCGCATCGACGAGGTCGGCGGAATCGACGCCCGCGTGAGTGAACGTCACAATGCCGCTGCGCCGAGTGCCGCGGTCGCGCACGGTCACGCCAGGCAGCGTGCTGAGACCCGCACGCGCATACGCCGCCAGTTCGCCGATGCGCGCGGAGATGCGGTCGATGCCCAGGTCGAGTGCGTAGTCCACTGCGGCACCCAGGCCCAGGAGCCCGGCGTATGCGCGCTCCCAGTACTCATAGCGCTGCGCGCCACTGCGCACCGCGTAGCCGTGACTGAGCCATGTGGCCGAGTGCAGGTCGAGCGGGAACGGCTCGAGCTCGGAGAGCGCTCTGTCCGAGGCGTAGAGGAATCCGGTGCCGCGCGGTCCGCGCAGGAACTTGCGCCCCGTGGCGGACAGGAAGTCGGCGCCGATGGTGGTGACGTCCAGCGGCACCTGCCCGGCCGACTGGCACGCATCGACCAGGTACCAGGCCTCGGAGTCGCGCAGGCGGTCGCCGATGGCCGCAACATCGTTGATCAGCCCGTTCTGCGACGGGCAATGGGTGATGGCCACGAGGGCGACGCGATCGTCGAGCATCGACGCCAGGGCATCGACGTCCACACAGCCGTCCTCACCGTCGGGAATGAACTCGACCGAGGCACCCGTGCGCTCTGCCACCTGCAGCAGCGGGATCACGTTGGACGCGTACTCGGCGCCCGCCACCAGCAGCCGATCGTCACCGCTGAAGCCCCGCGTGAAGGCGATGGACTGGAAGCCCCGCGCCCACCCCTCGGTCGCGGACTCGACCAGGGCCACCTGGCCCGGCCGGCTGCCGATGAGGCTGGCGATGGAGCCGTAGACGGCGTCGATCCTTGCCTCGGCCTCGTGGTGCGCCTCATAGCCGCCCACGGCGCCCTCGCGACGGAGGTGATCCACCACCGTGTCGATGACGATCTGGGGCTGGAGGGCGGCACCGGCGTTGTTCAGGTGGTTCACGCCCGCGCAGCCGGGGGTGTCCCGTCGCAGCGCGTCGACGTCCAGGGGCCTGTTCATGGCGCCCATCCAACCCCATGACCGCGGCCTAGACTCGCCCCATGGCTGGCCGCATCCGGGACGAGGACGTCGCCCTGGTGCGCGAGCGGGCCAGGATCGACGAGGTGGTGCGTGAGTACGTCAGCCTGAAGTCGGCCGGCGGGGGTTCCCTCAAGGGGCTGTGCCCGTTCCACGACGAGCGGTCGCCCAGCTTCCACGTCACCCCCAGCCGGGGCATGTGGTACTGCTTCGGGTGCGGCGAGGGCGGCGATGTCCTGTCCTTCGTCCAGAAGATCGACCACCTGTCCTTCGCTGAGGTCGTCGAGAAGCTCGCCGAGCGCACGGGCGTCGAACTGCGTTATGTCGACGGCGGCGCAGCGATCAATCGGCAGCAGGGTCAGCGCACGCGTCTGGTCGAGGCGCACAAGATCGCGGCGGCGTACTACACCGAGCAGCTCTCGAGTGACGATGCCCGCATCGGCCGGGACTTCCTGACGGGTCGCGGCTTCGACGCCGAGGCTGCGCGGCACTTCGGTGTCGGTTACGCACCGAAGTCATGGGATGCGCTCACCAACCACCTCCGCAAGAAGGGGTTCACTGACGCCGAGCTGCAGGCCGGCGGCCTGGTCAGCCAGGGCAATCGCGGCGTGTACGACCGCTTCCGCGGGCGGCTTGTCTGGCCGATCCGCGATCTCGGCGGGGATGTCATCGGCTTCGGCGCGCGCAAGCTCTACGACGACGATGACGGACCCAAGTACCTCAACACCCCTGAGACACCGATCTACAAGAAGAGTCAGGTGCTCTACGGCATCGACCTGAGCCGTCGTGAGATCTCGAAGGCGCAGCAGGCGGTCATCGTCGAGGGATACACCGATGTCATGGCCTGTCATCTCGCGGGCGTCACCACCGCGGTGGCTACGTGCGGTACAGCCTTCGGCGCCGAGCACATCAAGGTGCTGCGTCGTCTCCTCATGGACGACGACCAGATGAAGGGTCACGTCATCTTCACGTTCGATGGTGACGCCGCCGGGCAGAAGGCGGCGCTGCGCGCCTTCGAGGAGGACCAGAAGTTCGTGACGCAGACGTACGTGGCCGTCGAGCCGACCGGGCTCGATCCGTGCGACCTCCGCCTGCAGCACGGTGACGATGCCGTGCGCGCGCTCATCGATCGTCGCGTGCCGCTCTTCGAGTTCGCGATTCGCTCGACGCTCGCGGGCTACGACCTCGAGTCTGCCGAGGGCCGCATCGCCGCGCTCCGCGATGCCGCACCCGTGGTGGCGAAGATCCGCGACGCCGCCCTGCGCCCGGAGTACACCCGGCGACTCGCGGGTTGGCTCGGCATTGACGTCGAGACTGTTGCGCGCGCAGTCGCAGGTGGCTCGACTCCAGCGCGCACTGAGGCACCGATTCCCGCTCGGGCCGTCACGCCGCGGGCACAGGCCGCGCCGCGCCGCGATCCCGCACTCGTCGTCGAGCGTGAGGCGCTGAAGTGCGCGTTGCAGCAGCCTGGTGCTGTCGAACTCTGGTACGAGAGCGTGGAGGAGACCGCCTTCACGCATCCGCGTGCGCGCGAGGTGCACGCTGCCATCGCTATCGCGGGGTATCCCCGGGCGGCGCTCTCCGGCCTGCCGTGGATCGACGCGGTGCTCGACGCATCCGTCGACGACGACGTGCGCCGCATGGTGCGCGAGCTCACGGTCGAGCCGCTGCCTGCGGAGGCCGGACAGGACACCCGCTATGCGGTGGGCGTCATCGCACGTTTGCTCGAGCTCGACGCCGGTCGCCGCGTCGACGAGCTGCGCGGTCGGCTGCAACGCACCGATCCTGCCGACGCGGAGTACCAGAAGTGCTTCGCCGACCTGCTGGCTCTCGAGGACTACCGGCGCTCCTTGCGCCAGGAGACGCTCGGGAGCGCGTCGTGAAGGCCCGACTGCCCTCACGACCACCGCGGCTCCCGGCCGCCGCGTCCGCGACGCTCGGCGTGCCGGCGGGGGAGAAGGTCATCGCCTGGGGCAGCACGCCCAATGGTGACGAGACCGCGTATGTCGTCGGCACTGACCGGGCGCTGTATGCCGTTGCCCTGGGCGGGCGCACGGCCTGGAGCCGGATCAGCAAGGCGACGTGGGAGGAGCCGGTGCTGAGCGTCACGATTCTCGACGATGCCGGCCGGCCACGACGCCCGCTCCGACTGCGCGTGGAGGAGAGCAACGACCTGCCGGCGGCCGTCTACGACCGCGTCACGGCGAGCGTGGTGGTGAGCGAGCGCGTGGAGCTCCGGCCGGGCGCCAAGGCGCTGCTCGTGGCCCGCAAGGGCAGCGATTCAGGCGAGATCTCATGGACCGTGGTCTTCGATGCCGGACTCGATCCGCGCGATCCTGAGCTGCGTCGGGCGGCGGACTCGGCGCTTGCCGACCTGCGTGGCTCCCTGGGGATCTGACGCCCGCGCGGACTTGCTATTCTTCGCGGGCTGGTTCGCCGGTGCGGTCCCCCATAGCTCAATTGGCAGAGCATTCGACTGTTAATCGAAGGGTTTCTGGTTCGAGTCCAGATGGGGGAGCCAGTCAGCCGGGGCGCGGAGGTTACCCGCCCCTGATCGACTTAATCTCACGCGACACGCGGCTTTACCTTGATGTCCCCGGACATGTCCCCCAAATCCGATATACCCCCCAATTTAGGGGTTTGTGGGGGGTCTAACGTCCCATATTGTCCAGCAAAGGTCCTTTACCTCAACTTTGCCATTCCCTCATTTTTCCGGGAAATGGCAAAGACGAAGCCAAGGACCTGAGGCGGAGGACCACACCGGATCCTCCCTCGGGCAGTACAGGACGACGCGTCCTGGGGGAGCAGGGAACATGGCCGCAGGCGCAGTTCGCGTCATGCGACTTCAGGGTGCGACGAATCGGCGCCGGGGTGGGGTCGTGGGTGTTGTTGCCTTGGCGGCGAGCCTCGTGCTCGCCGTCCTGCTGGGCGCGGTGGCGCCCTCGGCAAGTGCGATCGGCGCGACGCTGACGCCCGCGACCCAGACGCTCACCGGCGTGGTCGGCACCCCCATCACTGCCACGTCGGTGATGGCGCCCGACGTCCCGCCCTCGGGCTCGATGCTCTACGCCATCAACCCGCCTGGCATCGGCGGCCTGACCTTCAATGCTGACGGCAGTCTCTCCGGCACGCCGACCAGCGCGGTGTCGGGCACGTTCACCATCACCGGCACTGACAGCGGTGACGGATCCTCAGGCACGGCGACGATCGACATCGCCATCACGCTCCCGCCGCCGCCTCCACCACCGCCGCCGGCGATCGCCCCCACCACCCAGACCATCGCTGGGGCGGTTGGGGCCTCCTTCGTTTCCGCAACCTTCGTCGGCACCTCGCTCACTGCGCCGGTGACGTACGCGATTGACGCGACTCCGCTGCCCGCCGGCCTCACCTTCGACACCGCAACCGGCGTCGTCTCGGGCACACCCACCGCGCTTGCGGCGGCAACGAGCTACACGATCACCGCCACGGACAGCACGGCGCCGGCCAACGTCCTCACCAGCAGCCTCACCATCTCCGTCGGCGCCGGCGTCCTGTCGCCGTCCACGGTGTCGGCGGTTGCGGGCAAGGTCGGCACGGCGCTCGCGGGTCCGACCACCGGCTTCCCGACAGGCGCGGGAATCACCTACGCGACGAGCCCGGACATCACCGCAGCCACGGGCCTGGCCATCGACTCGGCCACTGGTTCGATCTCCGGGACGCCGACCAAGGCGATCGCCGCGACCGTGTTCACGATCCAGCAGCGTGATGCGAGTCTCGCGGTCCAAGCCACGGCCACGGTGTCGATCACGATCGACGGCGGGCTCGGCGGGGCCACCACCCAGGTGATCAAGGGCGTGGTCGGCACACCGATCTCGCCATTCATCGCGTTCGGCCCCACCGAGGCGCTCGCGGCCGGACTCAACTCCAGCCTGACTTTCACGGCCAATCCGGCACTGCCCGGTGTCGCGACCCCCGGCGACCTGACGATCAACCCGCTGACGGGCGTCATCTCCGGCACGCCGACGACGGCGTCGGTCGCTACCTCCTACACCGTCACCGCAACCGACTCCAATGGCGCCACGGCGTCGGGCACCGTTGCCGTCACCATCAACGGAACGCTCACGCCGGCGAGCCAGACCATCTCAGGTGCTGTTGCGTCACCCCTGACGAGTGCTCCCCTCACCCCGACGGGAATGAAGGCGCCCATCTCGTTCGCCTTCACGTCGTCCATCCCCGGCGGGCTGCTGCTCAACACCGCGACGGGGGTGCTCTCCGGCGTTCCCACGGTCTCGATCCCGACGCTGACCTACACGATCACCGCCACGGACTCTGCCGGCGCGATCGCGACGGCGACCATGACGCTCACGGTGGCCAAGGTCACGCTCAGCGCACCGGTGATCGGATCGGTCATCGGCGGCGCCAAGCCCGGCTCCCTGATCGTGTTCTTCGCCAAGCCGTCGCTGGCACCGTTCGATCAGGTCTACACGGTCAAGGTCCTCGACGCCGACGGCATCAACCTCATCACGAGCGTCTCGACGACCACCTCCCCCGTCACGATCTCGAACCTGAACCCTGGTGAGACGTACCAGGTCATCGTGGTGGCGAACGGGACGGCGGCCTTCGATCAGGTCGAGTCGGCGCCGCGCAGCGGGCTGGCCACTGGGCTCAAGGGCACTGCGACGCCGTTGCAGACGGTGACCACCACGTCCATCTCCACGCCGCTCGCCGGCAGCACGGCCACACCCACGCTGGCTTCGGCGGGCTTCATCCTGGCCGCGAAGGGCCAGACCGTCACGGCCACCAAGTTCTTCGTGACCGGCGCACCCAACAAGATCGCCAGCAAGGCTCCCAAGGTCAAGGTCCCGCTCAACAGCTACGTGAGCCTGGTGATCCCCGGAGCCAAGTACAAGGGCGTCGTTCCCGTGAGCATCCGCGTGGGCAAGACGTGGCTTCCGCTGGGCAGCGTGCGCGTGAAGAGCGGCGCCCTCACTCTCCCCACCTTCGCGGCCTCGCGAAGCGGCACCTTCCTGATTCGCCTCGGGAAGACCCCCAAGACATCCGTGTACTTCACCCTCCTCGTGGCAGGGAGGTAGTGGGTCCGGATGAGCACACACCCATTTCGCGGTACCGGCGGGCAGTACGCGGTTCGCATCGAAGTGACAGCAACACACCACGCTGCGGCCTCGGAAACCGCCAGCACCTACCAAGGAGAGACAACACATGAGTAGACACCGCACAACGCGGCGACTGCGGCAGGCCGCGGCAGGGGGCACGGCCCTCCTGCTGGGTGTAGGCATGCTCGCAACCGCTGTTGCGCCGATGGCGCAAGCAGCCACCAGCGAGTTGGTCCTCACCAACTCTGACCTCAGTTTCATGCTTCATCAGATCCGCATCGCTGAGGCTCATGCGTCCACGGAAGGTGCTGGCCTCGGCCAGGTCATTCCCGCGACCTCAGTCCTCGGCGCTGGACCGAACGACGTTCCGACGACCGCTACCCCCTGGGGTCTGCGTCAGGTCAACGGCGCGTTCAACAACCTGGGCGTCGGCCGCCAGAACGCGGGTGCAGCGGATTTCCCGTTCCCGCGCCTGACCATCCCGCAGTGGCGCCCGATCTACGGCACCGGCGTCGTCACCAACCCGAACGGCACCAATGGCAACGGAACCGGCCCCTCGGGTCCGGCCCCCGGCAACCCGAGCGTCCTCAACGACAACTCGCCGCGCATGATCAGCAACCTGATCGCTGACATGACCCCGGTGAACGGTGTCGGGCAGAACTCCAACCCCGCCGCGATCGCCGCGTCGATCGCCGCCGGCAGCAACGGCTTGGCTGTGCCCGGCTCGGGCGGCTTCGGCTTCGGCTCGGTGGAGATCCCTAACATCGCGCCGAACGCGGGTGTCGCCCCGCCGACGAACTCGATGTTCTCCTTCTTCGGTCAGTTCTTCGACCACGGTCTCGATCTCGTGGGCAAGTCCGGTACCGAGTTCATCGCCATCACGGCCAACGATCCGGGCGACCCGCTGACCGGCCAGGGCCCCATGTTCATGTCCCGGGGTCTGTCCAACGTCCAGACCACGGCGGGTACCAACCGCACGACACCGTGGATCGACCAGAACCAGACCTACGCGTCGACCGCGTCCAAGCAGATCTTCATCCGTGAGTACCAGAACGGCGCCAACGGCCCCGTGTCCACGGGCAACCTGCTGGGTGCCACGACCCACCCGTCTCGTCCGGCCGATGCCGGCCAGGCGGCCGAGCCGGCCGTTACTGGCGTCGTTGGTGACATCGGCACGTGGCGCGACGTCAAGGAGCAGGCTCGCACGCTCCTCGGCATCCAGCTGCGCGACTCCGACATCGGCGGCGTCCCGCTCCTCCTCTCGGATGAGTACGGGCGGTACCTGCGTGGTCCGAACGGCCTCCCGCAGATGGTCACCACCACGGTCGTGGGCGGCGTGAACGCGGTTATCGAGGGCAACCTCGCCAGCCCGATCGCGACCACAGGCAACTTCCCGGCCAACTACCCGGTTGTGGCGCTGCAGGGACAGCCCTACACGGCGGTGTCGACTGGTCACACCTTCCTCGACGACATCAACCCCAACGCAGCGCCGTTCTCCAACGGAAGCCCGCTGAAGACCGCCGATGCCGACCTGGTGGCCGGCAACACCCCCCAGGTCTCCGGTCAGTACGACAACGAGTTGCTCGACGCTCACTTCCTCACCGGTGACGGCCGTGGCAACGAGAACATCGGCCTGACGACGATCCACACCGTGTTCCACTCGGAGCACAACCGGCTCGTGGCCGACATCGCCAGCAAGATTGCAGCCCTTCCGGCCGCCGATCCGATTCGCGTCGGATTCGAGGCTCCGGGCTGGGGTCTGGGCGAGCGTCTGTTCCAGGCGGCCCGCATGGTGAACGAGAACGAGTACCAGCACCTGGTCTTCGAGACCTTCGTGCGCAAGCTCGATCCGGGCATCCCGGCCTTCCTCACCTACAACCCGTCGATCAACCCGGACATCTCGGTGGAGTTCTCGCAGGCGGTCTACCGCTTCGGTCACTCCATGCTCAACGAGACGATCCCGAGGAAGAACGTCGGTGCGATCAGCCTGTTCTCCGGCTTCCTCAACCCGCTCGCCTTCAACGCCAGTGGCGCTGACGGAAACGCGGCGGCAGCCAACATCGCTGAAGGTGCGGCTACGCAGCGCAGCAACGAGATCGACGAGTTCGTCACGGGTGCCCTTCGCAACAACCTGGTGGGCGCACCGCTCGACCTCGCGGCGATCAACATCGCCCGTGGTCGCGATCTCGGTGTCCCGTCGCTGAACAACACCCGCTACCAGCTCTGGCTGCAGACGGGCAACGCCACGCTGTTCCCGTACGACTCGTGGAATGCCCTGGCCTCGGCCGGCGTGCTCCGTCATCAGGAGTCGTTCGTGAACTTCCTCGCGGCGTATGGCAATTGGCCGACCATCACGGCGGCGACCAGCGTCGCTGGGAAGCGTGCAGCTGCTAACGCACTGATCGCTCTCTCGCAGACGAACACCGCCGCGGGTGCCGACGCAGCCGCGTTCCTCGCGGGTACCGACAACTCGGCCGCTCCGGGTGGAAATAACTGGTCGCGGACCAAGGACGGCAATGGCCTTCCTGTTCTCGTCAACGGCCTGCTCGACAGCCCGACCGGAATCGACGACATCGACCTGTGGATCGGTGGACTCGCTGAGGGGCGTGGCCAGCTCGCTGGCATGCTCGGCAGCACGTTCCAGCAGATCTTCCGGGATCAG